>WNFW01003731.1_pt1 | contig 16197 bp, 13 predicted proteins | sample 5400131 | NCBI WGS metagenome assembly WNFW01 (sample SAMN13153362, study PRJNA577476) | soil metagenome | isolation source: 20 cm soil or saprolite under grassland replicate 1 | place: USA:California | collected 2016-06-15 | reverse complement strand
CCCGACCAGTGGATGGAGCCGAAGGACCAGCGCAAGGTCGACGATTTCATCATTTTCGCAATGAGCGCGGCGAAGCAGGCGCTCGACGACGCCAATTGGCATCCCGCGACCGAAGAAGATCGCTGCGCCACCGGCACGATGATCGGCTCCGGGATCGGCGGCCTGTCCGGCATTGCCGATACGGCGTTGCTTCTGAAGGAGCGCGGACCGCGCAGGGTGTCGCCGTTCTTCATTCCCGGGCGTCTGATCAATCTTGCTTCGGGCTATGTGTCGATCGAGCACGGCCTCAAGGGTCCCAACCACGCGGTGGTGACGGCTTGTTCGACCGGCGCCCATGCCATCGGCGACGCAGGCCGGCTGATCGCGCTCGGCGATGCCGACGTCATGGTAGCCGGCGGCACGGAATCGCCGATTTCCCGGCTGGCGATGGCGGGGTTTTGCGCGTCCCGCGCGTTGTCGACCGCCTTCAATGACACCCCGGAAAAAGCCTCGCGTCCCTACGACCGGGATCGCGATGGTTTTGTGATGGGCGAAGGCGCCGGCGTCGTGGTGCTTGAGGAATACGAGCACGCCAAACGGCGCGGCGCCAGGATGTATGCGGAGGTGATCGGCTACGGCCTGTCCGGTGATGCCTATCACATCACCTCGCCGTCACCCGATGGCGATGGCGCATTCCGCAGCATGAGCGCCGCGATGAAGCGCGCGGGGATCAGTTCATCGGATATCGACTACATCAACGCGCATGGAACCTCGACGCAGGTCGGCGATGAAATCGAGCTCGGCGCGGTGGAGCGGCTGTTGGGCAATGCCGCTTCCAGGGTGTCGATGTCGTCGACCAAATCGTCAACGGGACATCTTTTGGGTGCGGCCGGAGCGGTCGAGGCAATTTTCAGCGTTCTTGCGATTCGTGACAATGTCGCCCCGCCAACCATCAATCTCGACAACCCATCGGTGGAAACGGCGATCGATCTGGTGCCGCGGCTGGCGCGCAAACGCGACATCAATGTCGCGCTGTCGAATTCGTTCGGTTTCGGGGGCACCAACGCATCCGTGATCGTGCAACGCGTGGCCAACTGACGCGTCCTGTCGCCGGATGAAGTAGAATCCACCGATTCGCCGCATTCGGTGATGAATCCTAGGATTGGGCGTAGACTATCGGCCGGCGGGGAAATCTCGCGAGGCCGCGATTGAACCGACAGGATTTAGGTCGCATCGATGAGTGAGAGGCCGCCCATTTCGCCAAGGTCGCCGCGCGCCGCGCTGGAGCCCGAGCAAGTTCCGCCGCCGCCGAAGCGCTCCGACCGCGCCCGCAATCCGTTCGTGGTGTTCGGCAATGCCGTGATTACCATCGTGCTGATCGCCATGCTGGGTGCGGGGGGCGTCTACGTCTACGGCAAGCAGATGCTCGAAGCGCCGGGACCGCTGCAGGAAGAAAAGATCGTCAACATTCCGGCGCGCTCCAAAACCAGGGATATCGCCGATATCCTGCAGCGCGAGGGCGTGGTCGACGTCAATCCCTGGGCGTTCATGGGCGGCGTGTTCGCCATGAAGGCAAGTTCCGAATTAAAGCCCGGCGAATACGCATTTCAGAAGAACGCCAGCCTGCATGATGTCATCGCGACCATCGTCGAGGGCAAGGTAGTGCAGCACTCCGTCACCGTTCCCGAAGGCCTGACCTCGGAGCAGATCGTGGCGCGGCTTTCCGAGAACGATATTTTTGCGGGCGCAGTGCGTGAAATGCCGCGCGAGGGGACGTTGCTGCCGGAAACCTACAAGTTTCCGCGCGGCACCACGCGCGACCAGGTGATTGCGCGCATGCAGCAGACCCAGAAGCGCGTGCTGGCGGAAATATGGGAACGCCGCAGTGCGGATATTCCGGTCAAGACGCCGGAGCAATTGGTGACACTGGCCTCGATCGTCGAGAAGGAAACCGGCAAGGCCGACGAGCGCAGCCGTGTCGCTGCGGTGTTCGTCAATCGGCTGCGGCAAAGAATAAAGCTGCAGTCGGATCCGACCATCATCTATGGGCTGGTCGGCGGCAAGGGAACGCTGGGGCGGCCGATCAAGCGCTCCGAAATTCAGCAGCCGTCGCCCTATAACACCTACGTGGTCGAAGGCCTACCGCCAGGACCGATCGCCAATCCCGGGCGCGCCTCGCTGGAAGCCGCCGCCAACCCGGCGCGGACCCGTGACCTGTTCTTTGTCGCGGATGGCACCGGCGGCCACGCCTTTACCGACACCTACGACCAGCATCAGAAGAACGTCGCCAAGCTGCGGACGATGGAAAAGCAGATTCAGAACGACATGGTCGAGCCGGGCGACGAGCCGCCGCCGGCGTCGGCCGGTGCGCCGGCCGACAGCGCCCCCACGGCCACCACGACCAGGCCGGGGGCTGCGCCGAAGAAGCCGGCCCGCAGCGCGGCTCCGGCCCGGCAGGGCGCGGTGCAGTCGACCGCGTCGCCGCCGCCGGTCGTGCAGCAATAAGGCCGGCACAGCCGATTCCACTTTTGCGCAATACGCGATAAGGTCGCAGCCGTTCGTGGCTTGCGAATCTCACAGCCGTTCCTTTCGGAGAATTTTACGCGATGGCGTTGTCGAGCATGACTGGTTTTGCCCGTAGTCACGGCGCCAGCGGACCCTACACGTTCGAATGGGAATTGAAGTCGGTCAACGCCAAAGGTTTTGATCTACGCATGCGGCTGCCGCCCGGATGGGATGAACTCGAGGCGTTGGCCAAGAAGCGCGCCGGCGAGGTGCTGTCGCGGGGGACGGTATACGCCAATTTGAACGTCAAGCGCACCAGTGCGGCCTCGACGGTCCGGATCAACGAGGAGGTGCTGGCATCGATCGTGCGGGTTGCCGGCGTGCTCGCCGGCACGATCGACGCGGTGGCGCCGAGCATCGACGGGCTGTTGGGGATCAAGGGCGTCATCGAGGTTGTCGAGCCGGAAAGCAATGAGGCGGAAGACAAGGCTGCGAAGGAAGCTGCCGCGGCGGCGTTCGAACAGGCGCTCGCAGCCCTCGTCGAGATGCGTCGGCGCGAGGGTGTGACGCTTGGGCAAATCCTCTCGCAGCGCATGGATGAGATCGAGCAGCTGGCGAAGCGGGCGGAGGCTGCTCCCGGCCGCAAGCCTGATGCAATCAAGGCGCGGCTTGCCGAGCAGATCGCGGCATTGCTCGATGCATCCGACCGCTTCGATCCCGACCGGCTCAGTCAGGAAGCGATCATGATCGCGGCCAAGGCCGATATTCGCGAAGAACTGGATCGGATCGCCTCGCACATTTCGCAGACCCGCGAGATGATCGCCAAGGGCGGGCCGATCGGACGGCGGCTCGATTTTCTGGCGCAGGAGTTCAACCGCGAGGTCAATACCTGCTGCTCCAAGTCGAACGATCTCGAGTTGACCAACACCGGCCTTCAGATGAAGAACGTGGTAGAGCAATTCCGTGAACAGGTTCAAAATCTGGAGTGAACCATGACGGCTCGGGGCCACCGCTTCGACGGAGTTGAGCGGCGCGGACTGATGTTTGTGTTGTCATCGCCGTCGGGCGCGGGGAAGACCACGCTGTCGCGGCTGCTGATCGAACGGATGCCGGGCCTGAAGATGTCGGTGTCCGCGACCACGCGGCCGATGCGGCCCGGCGAGGTCGACGGCCGCGACTATCATTTCATCGACAAGGCGAAATTCGAACAGATGGTGAAGCGAGGCGAATTGCTGGAATGGGCGACCGTGTTCAACAATCGCTACGGCACGCCGCGGGCGCCGGTCGAGAGCGCCTTGTCGGCGGGGCAGGACGTGCTGTTCGATATCGACTGGCAGGGCACCCAGCAATTGCGGGAGAAGGCGCGGGCCGATGTCGTCAGCGTATTCATCCTGCCGCCATCCGCAGCCGATCTGGAAAAGCGCCTGCACTCCCGCGCGCAGGATTCCGGCGACGTGATCCGGGGGCGGATGAGCCGCGCCAGCCACGAAATGAGCCACTGGGCCGAATACGACTACATCGTCATCAATCACGACATCGATGAGGCGTTCGCCGAGGTACAGTCGATCCTGAAAGCCGAGCGGCTCAAACGCGAACGCCGCACCGGTCTGACGACGTTCGTGCGGGAGTTGCAGCAGCAACTAGAGAAATGACCCGACACCGCGTTGACGCTGATTTGGATTTTGGTTTGCACTTTGGCGTTGGCGCCCTCGGCGAGAAAAATCCCGCAACAATTCCACAATCCTGTCGTCGGGCTCGCCGACCTGATCGAGGTCGCGGGGGAATTCGGTTCGCCGTGGCAAAGCATCCGCTCCGGGATAAACCGATACCTTCCTGCGACCGGTAGAGGCGGTTTTCCAGATGGCGCCTCGCTGCCCGCGAACTCTGCGCTTGGCGCGGCGACGCGTGCCGACGAAATTGAAAATGAGGCGTCCCATGACGGCCGCCACCGCCAGCGCGCCCAGGATGGCGGCCAATAGCATCTGCACGGAATGGGTTCGAGTTTCCGGTGGCAAATCCGCTGCCGTTGGCTGCCCCGCGGCGGGAGGCGGCGACAGCTTGGTTTGCGGGGCTGCGCCCGCATTCGCGGCATAGACCTGATCCGGCGCCGCAGTGGCCGGGGCAGTTGAAGTGGTGGCGGGATCGGCGTCCCCCTGACCTGCCCAGCGCGACGCGATGACCGATGGTTGTGCTTCCGCAACCGGCAGTTTTGAATTTTGGCTGATGTCGTTGATGGCGGGGCCTGCGGATGTCGCCGGGGCAGGCCGGGCTTGCTGGCCGGGCCGGTCGATGCCAAGCCGGTCGGTGCCAAGCCGATCGATGCCAAGCCGCGCGGGTAGTTCGGCGTGGGCTTCCGCTATCGAGCGTTGCGCTAACGCTTCCGGTTTCGGGGAAGCCGGCTTGCCCGCTGAAGTCAAATTGGGCGTGGCGTTAGCGACCCTTTCGCCGTCCTGTTTGAGATACCAGCATTGCCGTTGGTTGGCGTGATCGACGCGATAATGCCAATGGCTGCCTTCGGGCGTATCGCCCTTCGGACCGGAAAGACAATCATCCGTCGCGCGTGCCCCGCTGTTTGAGACGATCGCAAAGGGTGCGCCCGCTAGCAGGCTGGCAACGACTGCTAACGCGAACTTCGCGGTTCGGCTGGGCATCTGCAACTCCGGTACGCAACAATACTCGACACTCTGGTAGGCCCAATTTCGTTAAAGAGTTGGGTCGCAATGCGCCGCAATTCCGGACAGCATAAGGCTTAATTCGGGCCTCGCTTTCAAGAGCCGCGCTGCCCCGCCAGTCTCCTCCAAGCGAATGACAATTGGCCGAAGCAAAGAGGCGCGCCGCGATTGTTCGGAAATGGCCTTAATCGCTCGCGAGCACGTCGCTGAACAGCACGTAGCGCGCGCCGTCGAAACGCACCAAACGCATCTGCTTGATCGGGCGCAGATCCGTCGGGCTGGTCATCAGGCGGATTCCCGGCAGCAGCAACGGCAACTCCATGTCCAGATGGGTGGCCTGTTTCATGATATTTTCGCGCGTCAAATTGTCGCCGCACTGCTTGAGAATCTGCACCACGGCGAAGCCGATATTGTAGCCGTAAGGGGCGTAGTAGTCGCTCTTGTTGATGTGTGGGTTGTACTTGTCCATCCACACGTTCCAGGCTTGCATGGCCGGATCGTCCTTCCATTGCGGATCGGCGGGATCCTTTTGATAGGCCGCGGAAATGACGCCTTTGGCCGCTTCGAATCCGGCCGGCTTGATCGCGCCAGAAATCGACGAACCGACGCTGACAACGAATTCCTGCGGATGCCAGTCGATGTCAAAGGCTTTGCGGATGGCTTGCGCGGAGAATTTGGGAATTGTGACGATCAGAAACACATCCGCGCCCGAGGCCTTCAGCGTGACCACCTGGGAATCGACCGTCGGATCGCTGGTGTTATAGGTCTGGGACGAGACAATCATGTTCGCGGCCCGCTCGCCGAGCGCGCGCTTGAAGCCCAACAGATAATCGCGGCCGAGATCGTCGTTCGCCCTGCCTCTTCCGGCGAGGCTGTGAGATGCTCCGCCTCAGTTCTTCAGCACGATCCGCCCTACCACTTTTCCGGCGCGCAATTGGTCGATCCATATCTGGACGTCGCCCATCGGCTCTTCTTTCATTGGCGTCGGCTTGATCTTTCCTGCGCGCGCGAGCGCCATCAGTTCATGCCCCTCGGCCAGCGTTCCCACCATGAAGCCCTCGATGGTCATGCGTTTGTAGATCCATTGTACCATCGGCAGGCTGAAATTGCCGCCCATCAATCCGGAGACCACGATCTTGCCGCCACGCGCGACCACGGCGACCGCAAAGGCCATGGATTTCTCGTTGCCGGCGAAATCGACGACTTCGTCGAACCCGCCCTCGGTTTCCCGGATGATCCGTTTGACCACGTCGGCTTCCGAGGGATCGTAGGCCACCGCAGCCCCGTTCTGGAGCGCCGCCTGGCGCGCGGCGGGACTGAGATCCGCGACGGAGATCTTTTGGCTGAACATCGCTTGCGCGAACGCCAACCCCATCATGCCGACGCCGCCGAGGCCGATCAGCAGCAGATTGCGCTGCCGCGGCCGGTCGACCAGGCGCTTGAGCGCGCCATAGGCGGTGACGCCGGAGCACATCAGGGTCGCGGCCTGGTTGACCGGGAGCGGATCGTAATCCAGGAGATATTTTGCATCGGGCACCAGCACATGGCTGGCGAAGCCGCCGTCGATGGAAACGCCGAGAAAGCGCTGCTTGACGCAGAGGTTCTCGTCGCCATTGAGACAGTCGCGGCATTGGCCGCAGCCGATCCAGGGGAATACCGCCTTCCTGGTGCCGACGAGATCCTTCGCAACATCAGCACCGGCTTCCTCGACGACGCCTGCGATCTCGTGTCCGAGCGTAAACGGCAGCGTCATGCCGCGCGTGGTGTCGAGCCTCTTGCCGCCACCGAGATCGGCATAACCGTCCTGGATGTGCAGATCGGAATGGCACAGCCCGCAACGCTCGATCCGGACCAGGACTTCACGACCTTGCGGCTTCGGCGTCTCGACGATGGTTTCACACAACGGCGCATCGAATTTGACCAATGACTGGCGACGCATCAGCGCCATGGTGTCTTCTCCTCAGGGGACGTTCGGTTTTTCGCTTCGTATATCGGTCAATTCGCGGGCCATGGCAACAAAACCGCTCACCGGAACGGTTTCGGCGCGCCGGGTCGGATCGATATGCGCCGCCGCTGCAAGCCGCGCCGGATCGGTGGGCAGCGATTTGAGGCTCTGCCGCAGCATTTTGCGGCGCTGGCCGAACGCCGCCGCCGCCACCATTTCCAGCGCCCGGCGGTCGCACGGCTCCGGCGCGCCGCGCGGCACCAATCGCACGACTGACGAGGTGACCTGGGGCTGGGGTACGAATGCCGCCGGCGAGATGTCGAACAGGATCTTTGTCTCGGCGCGCCAGTTCGCAAGCACCGCCAGCCGTCCATAGGCTTCGTCGTTTTCGCGGGCGACGATCCGCTCCGCCACTTCGCGCTGGAACATCAGCACCATCATGTCGTACCAGGGTGGCCACGGCTCGATCGACAGCCAGCCGATCAACAGCGCGGTCGCGATGTTATAAGGCAGGTTGGCGACGATTTTTGCCGGCGTCCCGCCGAGCAGTGGCCGCGGGTCGAATGCTTGCGCGTCGGCGCAGACGATCTGCAGCCGTCCCGGGTATCGCCTTGAAATATCTTCGAGCGCCGCCAGTGCGCGCTGGTCGCGCTCCACGGCGATGACGCGCCGCGCGCCCAGCGCCAGCAATGCGCGCGTCAGTCCGCCGGGGCCGGGCCCGATTTCGATAATCGTGGCATCTTCGAGCGGACCGGCGGCGCGCGCGATCCGCGCCGTGAGGTTGAGGTCGAGCAGGAAATTCTGGCCAAGCGATTTGCGAGCCGACAGGGCGTGTTGGCGAATGACCTCGCGAAGTGGCGGCAGGTCGTCAATCGCGCTCATGCCGGACGGGCTGCCGCCATGCGGGCGGCGAGCCGCAATGCCGCGATCAGGCTCGACGGGTTGGCCCGTCCGCTGCCGGCAATGTCGAAGGCCGTGCCATGATCGGGCGATGTACGGATAAACGGCAGGCCGAGCGTGACGTTGACGGCGTCTTCGAAAGCCAGCGTCTTGACCGGAATCAATGCCTGATCGTGATACATGCAGATCGCGCAGTCATAGGTTTTGCGCGCGCCGTCGTGGAACATGGTGTCCGCCGGCAGCGGCCCTCTGATGTCGATGCCTTCGCCGCGCAGGATTTCGACGGCCGGCGCCACGATGGTCTGATCCTCGGTGCCGAGCGAGCCGTCTTCGCCGGCGTGCGGATTGAGGCCGGATACCACAAGACGCGGAGTGGCGAGGCCCAGGCGCGCTTTCAGGCCTGCAATGACGATGCGCACGGTGGTGACGATCAGGTCGCTCGACAGCTGCAGGATCGCATCGCGCAACGCAAGATGGATGGTCACGGGCACGACGATGAGGGCAGGGGACCACAGCATCATCACCGGCTGTGGCGCATGGCCGTCGGTGGCGGCGAGTTCGGCGAGAAATTCGGTGTGGCCGGGATGCCGGAAACCGGCATTGTAGAGCACGCTCTTGGCGATCGGATTAGTGACGACCGCACTGGCCCGGCCCGCGATCACATCGGCCACCGCCTGACGAATCGAAGCCATGGCGGCAGCCGCGCTGCTGTGGTCCGGCTGGCCGGGCCGTGCCGTTGCCTTGTGGCCGGTGGCCACGATCGGCAATGCGTCCGCAAACGCGTTGCATGCATCCTCGGCGCGAACGTCCTGCGTTGGTACCTTCAGTCCGAGTATCTCCGCCCGCCTGGCAAGGAAGCCGGGATCGCCGAGCAGATAAAACGCCGGGAGATTGAGCTCACCCCGGCGCAGCCACGCCTGGATGGCGATATCGGGACCGATGCCCGCGGGTTCGCCTAGGGTCAGCGCGAGGGGCTTTGCCATGCATCAACGATGTTCGATCATCGCGGCCTTGCGCACTTCCTGCAGGTACGATTTCGATTTCGCTTCGTATTTTTCGGCATACATCTTTTCGCGGATTTCCTTCTTTTTCGGCGTGTCGACGGTGGTCGGCTTGCGTCCGCACAAGGCAACCATCTGCACGCCCTGTTTTGTCACCTCGGGCGCGGTCAAATGGCCGATCGGAGTCTTGTCGAGCACTTCACGAAGCACGAGCGGCATGTCGGCGGACGTCCTGGTCACGGCGTCGCGGATCGCGGCATTCGGCATGGACTTGAAGAACGCGTTGGCCTCGTCGCAGGTCTGCACCCGGCCGCGCAGGGCTTCGGCTTCCTTGACCCTCGCTTCGACGGCGGCCGGTGCGGATCCTTGCGGCACGATCAAAACGATCGGACGCATCTGATATTCGAAGGCCTCGGCCTCCAATTTCGCGTCGCCGCCGCCGCTGACCTGGGCGGCAGCTGCGACGTCTTTTTCGCCGACCTGGAGGCTCTCCTTGAATCGGCCGCGGACCAGACTGGTCCAAACCATCTCGGCCCTCATGCGGGCCTTGAGCGTGTCGGGCCGGATGCCCTGGCTTTCGAGGGATTTTGTCAGCTGGTCCGGCGTGATGCGCATCCGCGAACTCATCCCCGTATAGGACTGGTCGATATCGCTGGCGGTAGGGTCGACGCCGAATTTCTTGCCTTCCTTGATCTTGACCTTCTCGTCGATCAGCTCGTCGGTCACTTGCTGCCGGACCTGCGGCTTGTGCGTCGTCAGGAAGTTGAGCTTGCTGCGCTGATCGATATCGTAATTGGTGATCGGTTCGCCGTTGACCATGACGGCGACGGTTTGCGCATGCAGCGGCGAACCGCAACCGATCAGGATCAGCGCGGCGGCGCAACCCATCACAACCGGCGAAAGGCGATGCAGGATCGTAGTGGTCGTCATGATCATATTCGCTATATCAAAACCGACTAGAATTGGATCCGCGGTGTGGGAACCACCTCCGGCAGCGTCAGGCCGGCTCTATTGGAGTCCGGCGGTCGGGCTGGACGATGACGACGTATTGGCAAGCGTCCGCAGACCGATCTGCAGCATGAACGCGTGACTGAGCACGGGCGGCGTGACGCCTGCGGTATAGTTATAGGAAGTCACGTAGTTGGCCGCCAGCACGAAACAGTCATCCACGTAGCCGGCGCCCACTATGTACTGATTGATCTTGTTGGCCTCGAGGTCCCATCGGGCACCCCCCGACACCACCCAGTTCGCTGCCACCTTGATCGAGCCGCTGCCCAGCAATCCTTCGCGGCGGGTCAGATATCCGAGGTCGGCCTGTGCAGCATAGTTGCCGTACATCAGGCTAACCGACCAGCGGTCGAAGTTGGCGCGGCCTTCAGCCTCGAAACGGTTGATATTCAACGTTGCCTCGTCCATGCGCGAGCGCACGCTGAAGGTATAGGTTCTGTTGGGCGAATATCGATACCGGTATTGGTCACATCATGAACTGCGAATGAATTCAGGCCGAACAGCTGATAGGACTGTCCGAACAGCACGTTGACCGAGCCGCCGCGGTCGAATTGCGTCGTCGCTTGCACGCCGACATTGGCGCGGCCGCCGCCTTCGACCCGGTCGTAGCCCGAGAATTTGTCGACTGCGAACAGGTTGCTGGCGTCGAACACCATGCTCTGGGCGTCTTCGTTGGGAAGCTTGCCGGCATAGGTTTCGTTGGGGCGAATGATGACCTGTGCGATCGGCTCGATCGTCGTGGTGCCCCAGGGCTGAACGTTGATGAAGGGATAGCGGTATTCCAGACCGACGGTGGGCATCGCGCGCACGGCCTGGGTGTCTCCTACCGGGAGGAAATTCGAAACGCCCGGCTGATTCGAGATCGAAGCATCGATCGCATCGGCGCGGAGGATGGCAAACGGCGTCCAGATCTGTCCGATGGGGTCGGTGAACGATCGCCGCCATTGCGCCTCGGCCGAAAGCCGCGTGTAGGTGCCGGGAATGCCGCGAAGCAGGCATTGGCTCGGCAGCCGCGCCATCGGATCGGCCGACGCCGTCAGGCACAGGCCATTGGTATTGGCCAGCGTCGTGATCGGGTCGAACGCAGCCGTTTCCCGAGTCAGGCTGGTGAAATTGGTCTTGTAGCTGAATTCTCCACCGAGGATCGGGCTGTTGAGCACGTTCGAATAATCGATCACGGGATGGATCACCGGAACCTTGTCCTGGTTACCGGAGAAGCTGAGATAATAGATGGTGCGCGCATCGAAGAAGCTGCGATTGCCGACGCCGGTCAGATAAAGCTGAGAAATCGCTTCCGTCGGCAGGTTCAGGAACGAGCCCAGCGGATCCCTGTATTGGGCCAGTCTGTAATCGGAGAAGAAGGCATAATCCGTGAGCAGGACGCCCTCCCAGCCCCACACCCATTTATCGTTCAGCGCGAACTGCCCCTTGGTGTCGATGCCGCCGCGGAACTGACGGTCGCCAGGCTGACCGGCGAAAGCTCCGGGGTCCAGCTGGTCGATGCCATAGGCGCGGATTTGATAGGCGCCGTTGATCAGGCGCTGCCGGAATTCTCCTTGCAACAGCACGCCCTGCCGGGTCGTGAAACGCGGGTTGAAAGTCGCGTCGTAGTCCGGTGCGATCGCCCAGTAGAACGGCGTTTCAACGCCGAATCCGTAGCCGGCGGTCTCTGAGAAGCCGGGCATCAGGAAGCCGGTCTTGCGCTTCACGGTCGGGTCGGGCGTCGAAAAATACGGCAGATACGCCATCGGAACGCCGAAAAACTCCAGCTGTGCGTTCTCGAAGTACAGCATCTTGTCGGTCTGGTCGTGAATGATGCGCGCGCCCTTGACTTGCCACAAAGGCGGCTTCTTCGGATCGTCCTTGCAAGGCGCGCAGGCCGTATAGACGCCATTCTCGAACACGGTGTAGTTGCCGCTGGAGCGGTCGGCGCGCGAGGCCGCCATCCGCGTCTGGTCGGCGGTGTCGACGCGCAACGAATCGACGAAACCGTCGCGGTAGTCGTCGCTCAAATCCATGATGTTGGCGTAGGTGACTTTGCCATCCGCATCGGTCATGCGGATATTGCCTTCGGCGTGGAGCCGTTTGGTCTTCTGATCGTAGATGACCTTGTCGGCCTCGACGCTGGTGCCGTTGTAGAACATCTGCACGTTGCCGACCGCCGACACGCGCGAGTTGTTGTAGTCGTAATCCACCTCGACCGCCTGGACCAGCATCTGGCCGTCGTTGGGACGCGGTGCCGGTTTCGGCCGCGGGGGCAGCGGATTGTAGGTAAAGCTCTGCGCCGAGGCCGGGGTTGTCACCACGATGCCGAGCGCGTCGGCCATCACCAAGCCCAGAAACAAAGCGAGAACATGCCGGCCGGCCGCGGCCAAACGACCGCGATGACGGCGCACCGGGGTGCTCCGCCCGAACACAGGCGTGCCTATCTGGCGGGCGGCGACAACGGCCACTACCCGTCCTCCTGGTACAGCAAGGCCAAAAAGCCGGTGAGGCCGCCCACACACACAGGCAGCCACGCCGCAGCGATCGGATGCATCAACTCAGCCTTGCTCAAATCCTCGGTTACCTTCGACAGAACATAGAGCAGAAAGCCTGCACCCACGCCACTTAAAACCATCTTTTGCACGCCGCCGAAACGGAAGAACCGCAGGCTGACGGCGGCCGCCAACATGACCATTGCAGCCAGCAAAAATGGCTGTGCGATCAGCTTGTGGTACTGCAGGCGATAGCCGGCGGTCGCAAATCCCGAGCTCTCGGAAGACCGGATATAGTCCGGGAGTTGCCAAAAAGACACAGTCTCCGGCGTGGAGAAGCTGTTGCGGACCTGGGCCGGCGTCAGGGTGGTGGTGAGGAAGAAACTGTCCTGGTCAACCGGAGGTCCATCGAGGGAGTAGCGGCGCACGAATCGGAACCGCCAGCGTCCCTCCTCAAGCGTGGCTTCGCGGGCTTCGATTCGCTCCTTGAAATGGAAGTCGGGATCGAACCGGAACACCGTGAGCCCGGTCAACCGGATGCCCTGCTGTTCGCTGCGGGCGGCGTTGATGATGGCCTGGCCTTCGCTGTTGACCTGATTGATCCAGAAGCCGGAAGCGTCCTGGATGCCGCCGCCAGGGGCCGAGCCGAACAGCTCCGCCTCCATTCGCTTGGACAGTTCGCGCAAATTGGCAGATATCGGGTTGTAGGCGGTCGTTGCGGCGATCCCGAGCATGATCGAGCTTGCCAGCGCCGGTGCGATGAACTGCCAGGCCGAAACGCCGGCCGCGCGCGCGACGACGAGTTCCAGTCGCCGCGACAGCGCCAGGTAGCAGGTCATGGCCCCGATCAGGATGCAGAACGGCATCATTTTTTCGAGCAGCTGCGGCACCCGGAACAACGATGTCTCTGCGACCGTGATGGCGGATGCCGACGCCAGCCCCGACGTCTTCCTGACCATTTCGATGTAATCGACCAGCACCAGCAGAACGAAGATGCTGACGAACACGCCGAGCGCCGAGACCACGAAGCGGCCGGCAAAATATCGCCCAAGCGTGTTGGTCATCATGCTCATGCCGTGGCAGGCCGTCCGAAGAGCCGCAGCAGACGGGCATTGGATCTGTTGATCGCTTCCACCAGTGCCGCCGGCGGTTCGATCACGATGCCTCCAATGATGATCCAGAAGCTCACGCCGATCGCCGTCGCCAGCATCAGATATTGAACGATCGGCGCGAGCGGAGATTTCACCGCCATCACCGAGCAGGCAAATCCGGCCATCCGCAGCCCGAACACCGCGAGAATTGAGCCGGTGATCGAAAAATTGCGGCTCTGGCGCGTGGTGCGGGGCGCGCCGAGGAAGGCAAAGGTGAGGGCCGCAAACGCAAACGGATAGATCGGCGCCAGGAAACGATCATGCAACTCGGCGCGAAACTGCCCGGGCAACTGCACGTAAACCGGATCGTCCGGTGGCGGCGCGAGCAACTCCCAGAGGTAGCGCTCGCGAATGCCCAGGGTGACGTCGCGGCCCTGATTCGAGAATTTCGACATGTCGAAAGCATAACGGCCGAACGCCACCAGCGCGGGGTCGCGTTTGCCGGTCTCGAAGCGTTCGAGATTGCCGTCCTCGAGGATCAGGAACGAGCCGCTGTCGTTCTTCAAAACCGTGCCGTGGTCGGCGATGATGCTGACGCGCTCCTTGGGATCGCGGCGGTCATCGACAAAGATGCCGACCAGGAGGCCACCCGGCTGCCGCTCTCGAATGCGGATCGTCAGGTTCGGGTCGAGCTGGGCGAAGCGGCCGGGCTGAAGGATATTGGCCAGCACGTCGGCGGTGATCTCGGCGTCCCATTGCTTCAGCCGGCGCATGCCGTCGGGCGCGAGATAGGAGGCGATAAAGGCAACCATGACCGCCACCACGATGGTGGCATAGAGAAACGGCCGGAACAGCCGCAGCGGCGAGAAGCCGGCGGCGTTCATCACAATGATCTCCGAGTCGGTGGCGAGCTTGTTCAGGGTATGGGAGATCGCGATCATCAGCGCGATCGGCGAGATGATCAGCACCAGCGCCGGAATGACCAGGCTGGTGACGCCGAGGAAGGTGACGATGGTTTGACCCTGGCTGGTCATCAGGTCGATGCCGCGCAACGCCTGCGTAATCCAAATCACCCCTGTCAGGCTGACCAGAACCAGCGCAAACGACGCAAGCGTCGTGCGGAAGATATACCTGTCGATCGACCCCATCGTTACCGCGCGATCCCGCCTTGCGAACCGGAACTGCAGCTTGCCGACCAATCCCGAAATCGGGATCTCCTTTGGTCGCGCAGCTAGACTCCAGCAGGCCCTCCCACACTCTACCATCCCTTTGATCCGTCAACAAAATGGCTGAGCCAAGGCGTCCCCAATATATGGTTAATTATTCGTGCCATGTGGCCTTCCGGCCACGCGGACGCTTGGCAGCGCAGCGGCTGACAGGCAATAGTGCCGCAGAGATTGTTTGAAACACCGCGCCCCGAGGCTTCCCGGCCCAGCGTCAGCCGCTGACTTTTGGAGGATTTGCCTATGTCCGATGCCGTCAAGCTCGGCTTCGTTCCGTTTTCCGCAGCCGCGCGCGGCATTCTGGTGATATTTTGCGACGACGCGTTGAGATTCGGTACCGCGACCGGCAAGGCGCTGGGCGAGGCGGCGAGCCTCGTCAAGCGCGCGGCGGCCACGAATCAGTTCAAGGGAAAGAGCGGGTCTACGCTCGATATTCTGGCGCCGGAGGGCCTGAAGGCCCCACGCCTGATCGTGGTCGGCGCCGGCAAGCTCTCGGCGATCAAGGACAATGATTTTCTCAAGCTCGGCGGTGCGGCGGCCGGCAAACTGAACGCCGGCAGTGACGCCGTGACCGTGATCGCGGAATTGCCCGATGGCGCGATGAAGCCGGAGCAGGCGGCTGCGGTCGCATCGGGCATACGGCTGCGCACCTATAAATTCGACCGCTACAAGACCAAGAAAAAGGACGGCGAGGATGCCCCGCTAAAGGCTGACGTTTCGCTGGCCGTCGATGACGTGCCCGCGGCGCGAAAGGCCTTTGCTCCGGATGGGCATATCGTCGAGGGTGTCATCCTGGCGCGCGAACTCGTCAATGAACCTCCGAACGTGCTCTATCCCGCGGAATTCGCCCGCCGCGCCGGCGAACTCCGCAAGCTCGGCGTCGAGGTCCAGGTGCTCGACGTCAAGGCCATGACGAAACTCGGGATGGGCGCGCTGCTCGGCGTCGCCCAGGGCTCGACGCGGCCCGGACGCACGGTGATCATGCGCTGGAACGGCGGCAGGCGCGGCGATCAGCCGGTCGCCTTTGTCGGCAAGGGCGTTTGCTTCGATACCGGCGGCATCTCCATCAAGGGCGCGGCAAGCATGGAGGACATGAAGGGCGATATGGGGGGTGCGGCCTGCGTGGTCGGGCTGATGCATGCGCTGGCCGCGCGCAAGGCGAAGGTCAATGCGGTCGGCGCCATCGGCCTCGTCGAGAACATGCCCGACGGCAACGCGCAGCGCCCCGGCGATATCGTCACCTCGATGTCCGGCCAGACCATCGAGATCATCAACACCGACGCCGAAGGCCGGTTGGTGCTGGCCGACGTGCTCTGGTATGTGGCCAAGAAGTTCAAGCCGAAATTCATGGTCGATCTGGCGACCCTGACCGGCGCGATCATGGTCGCGCTCGGCA
>WNFW01003545.1_pt1 | contig 16222 bp, 15 predicted proteins | sample 5400131 | NCBI WGS metagenome assembly WNFW01 (sample SAMN13153362, study PRJNA577476) | soil metagenome | isolation source: 20 cm soil or saprolite under grassland replicate 1 | place: USA:California | collected 2016-06-15 | reverse complement strand
ATAGCAACCAAATTGAAATTGAAGTAGGTGGCCGATTGCGGCGCATCCAAACGCTTGGCATTCGGCGTAGGCTTGGGAGCATCGAAATTCAGCGCGGAAAAATTGTCCGAGCCCTGAACGGCCATCCAGTAGAACGGTCCGGGGCGGACGGTGGGGAGATGTTTGCTGTTGATCCAAAAGAATCCGGTGCCGAACGGGCTGAGCAGCCACTTGTAACCCGCGCAAACCAGAAAATCGGCGCCCAATTGATTCACGTCCATGGTCATTGCGCCGCAGCACTGGCTCGCGTCGAGCAGAAGCAGCGCACCTTGGGCGTGGCAAGCGGCGGCGACGCGCGGCGCATCCAGAAGCGAGCCGTCGTCGTAGCGCACCAGGCTGACGGAAACGACGCGCGTTCTGGGCGTCATCGCCGCGATCAAGTCATCCGCAGAAAGAAACCGATTCTTCGGCGCGACGATCTTGACGTTCACACCTTCGCGCTCTTCCATGGGCTTCCACGCCGTATATTGCAGCGGGAATTCGCCCTTTGCGATGATGACCTCGTCGCCCGGCCTCCAGGTTAAAGCATAGGCAACCGCCGCCACTCCCGTGCTCGCGCCGCTGGTGAGGGCGATTTCTTCGGACTTGCCGCCGATGAGTTTGGCGAGGCATTCGCGGATGCGATTGGGCACCTCGAAATACGTGGCGTCTGTTTTGTGATGCGGAAATTTCTTGGCCTCGAGCGCGGTTTGCACGGCCCGGACGGAAACGCGAGGAAGCGGCGATTGGCCTGCGAGATTTAGATAGGTCGCATCCTCAAATTCGAACCACTCCTGGCGCCAGTCGATTTGTAGAGAAGTCGTCGTGGAGGCCATGGGCCGCTCCTTTCGAGAGAAACCACCAAGGACACAAAACATTAGAATTGCAGGGATGACGCCCGGTACAACGTCCAAATTGGGGCCCAGATAGGGGTTCAGATTGCGTAGTCGGAGCGGTGGATCAGAAGTTCCGGGAAGGTGCCCTCTCCATTGATGTGCTTAGGGATTCAAGTCCGAGGCGAACTAGCCGTTACTTGTTCGCTGTAGCGCTTTGCACAGAGCCGCGCGCACTCATCACCCAGCGTCCCACGAAGTACGCAAGAGTTCCCGTGACCATGCCGCCCAGCACGTCGGCCACATAGTGGTTTCGCACATACACCGTCGAAACGCACATGCAGGCAACGAACGGGAGGAAGATCCAGAAGAGTCGGCGGCGGTGCCGCCACGCCCCCCATAGCGCGGCCATCGCTCCGGCGACGTGTTGGGAAGGAAATGCCGCGCCGTGCACGCGCCCGTATTTCTCGATCATATTAATCAATGCCGTAAACGGACCGCCGGTGAGTTCGCCGTGCCATTGGCCCGCCAGCGTGAACCATGGGCTCTGCACCGGAAAGAGCATGGCGATAAGGTAGCCGAAAGCGTACCCAGCGGCCGAGTAGGTCATCACCGCCCAATAGTCCTTGAAATCACGCTGATAGTAGAGAACGCCGCCGAGAATCAGCAGGTAAACAAAATAGGTAAAATAGGAAAACTCCATGAATTCGGTCAGCGCGGGATGCGCGAATCGCTCCAGCCACAGGGAAGGATTTACGCCTGTAAGCCAGCGATCGAACGCCATGAGCTTCGCGTCCTCCCATCCGGGATTAACCAGATGCACCAGCCTGCCCATCTCCTCGAAGCAGAAAAGAAAAAACAGGTGCGGATACCAATGTCGCCAAAAGTGCCAGAACCGGTACGAAAACGACTCGTACAGCCACGGTGATTGCTGGGCAGTGCTTGCTTCCACCCGGCAGAGAATCAGTATCAGCGCCGCTACTCCTGCCTGCGTCGCAATCAACTTCATGGGATGCGCCAGATTCTCCGGGAACATGGCGACCAACACACTGGACAATCCCAAGTATCCCAGCGCGATCCATTCGAACGTTTTGCACGCGGTCCACGCTTCCGTGAATTCCCTTGCCATCAGCGCAACGAATCCGAGCCGCTCCGTTTGTGGTGCCCACACAATCGTGCCGTCACTGCCTTGATAATTTCGTCTTTGGAGTTCGTTCACGCGCAATGCTCCGCATTCCGCAGTGGCTGCCGTATTTTCTGCACGCGATCTGTCGTTCGAAGCACAGGCCAGCCGCGCTTTCGCGCTATTCGTGCCAGTTTCGGTGTCGGATTCACGGCCGTGGGTTTCCCCACGGCCGCAAGCAACCACCGATCCTTCGCGCTGTCGCCGTAGGCCCAGCACTGCGATAAGTCCAGGCGCATTTCCTGAGCCAGTTTTCTCACGGCTTGTTCCTTTGCTTCTCCAAGCATGGCTTGGCCCAAAATTCGGCCCGTCCATCGGCCGCCGACTTCTTCCAGTCTGGTCGGGCAAACGCGAATCGTGGCAGCAAATCCTCTGGTCGCAATTTCGACTTCCAGGGCCCGCGCGGTGGCCTTTGCCAACGGTTCGAGAGTGCCAGTCACAATCACAATGGCGTGGCCCAGCATGGCATGGCACGTGACTCTTTCCACTCCGTCTTCGAAGAAGCGAGGGACAAGCCATCGTGGGTTGCGCTTCGGAGGCGAGTCTTGTCCCTCGCAGTGGTGGCCGCTCGTGTGTCGCGGGAAATCGCCGCGATTCCCCGTGCCACTCTCGCCGAAACTTTGTACGCCTTTCAGGTACATTTTGTTTGCGTGCGTCATCGCGCTGATTCCGCGCGGCAACAAACCCGCTGCCTCCCGTAGCCATAAGAAATAATTCTTCAGCGGAATCTCTCCCCGGTAGCGCAGGATTCGAAAGAACCTCTGCTCCAGCGACGGCAGCGGCATCAGTGTGCCGTCCAAGTCAAAAAACGCGGCCACGCCCCCGCTCATGCTGCCTCCGGCGCTGCGAATGCGCGTTTCGGTCCACGGCTCTGTCGCACGCTGCCCGCAAAATACTTCCAGCCTTCGACAAGAACGGGCAGGCCGCGCACCAAGCAAAACACTGCGGTCGCCCAGGTCAGCGCTTGCGCGCCCATTCGAATGGTCGCGCTCACATCTCCTCCAAGCCCGCTCACTAACGCCACCGGCCCGCGCGTCAGCGCTAATTCCAAACCCAGATAGCAGAAACACAAACACTTCATCGCCGCGTAAAGTCCGCGGCTCCAACGCGACGCCACCAGCGCCCGACCCCACCACGTCTGCAACAACCCGTTCGAGCCCCAACCGGAGTAGCCGGCGTTCATTGCCAGCCCGCGCAGAAAATCCGTCGCCGCGCCGCGAGCGAAAAACAGAATCGGCAGCCACAGCGACACCATGCCGACGACCGCGAAATATGTGAAATACACATTTTCGATCATGCGGTCACCGAGGATGTCCAGCTGCGCGCCCACGGGCGTGGCCATTTTTTTCTTGCGAGCAATGTGCCCGTCCAGCGCGTCGAGGGCGATCGAAGCCGCCGTAAGAGCCACCGCGAGCAGATTCGCCCAGGCACCGCGGCCAAAGAGGCTCACGGCCGCGAATCCCACGACAACGCGCAGCAATGTGACTTTGTTGGGCGTCCATTCAAAAGCCATCGCAGGCGCTCCTCCCTGGCGCTCGACCAGTAGATAGCAAGCGCCATGCCAATTTCGAACCTCGCAATCCCTTTAGAATCAAGGCATTCGCGACATGCCGGAAGACCTCGAAGCCAATGACACGTCGGGCAAATGCTGCATCTGTCGCCCGTTTGCTTGAACTGCCTGCGTGCGGCTTTTTCTTCTGCAGCGCGTCTAATTGTTGGACTGTTCCCCTGTCCTTCCTCAATGAGGGCCGTGAGAATTTGACCGTGCGGGAATAATTCTGGGGATTACGCGATTTTCTTCATTGCAGGTATGATGCGAAGTTGAAGGTATGGCACGAATATGACAGATGTCTCTCTCGCAGGAGCGTTTCTGGCAGGGCTGGTATCGTTTCTTTCGCCGTGCGTGCTGCCGTTGGTGCCGGGCTACATCTAGATGCTTTCCGGCATCGGCATGGAGCAGTTGCGCGAAGGCGAAGTCCCTCGCTCGGGACTTTTTTCTTCGGCACTCGCATTTGTCGGGGGCTTCTCGGTGGTGTTCATTGCGTTCGGCGCTTCGGCCAGCGCCGTTGGGTCCTTCCTGCTCCAGAACCGCGCGCTTCTCGCCCCCATTGCTGGGGCATTGATACTTCTCTTTGGCCTACATCTCACTGGCGTCTTGATCAAGCTCAAGGTGCGCATTGGCATTGTCGCCGGCATCTTCCTTGCGGCTTTAGGAGTCGCCGCGTTGGTGCGCCAGGCCCCGCTTTTCGCCGGACTCCGCGCAATGCACTTTTTCTCTCTCTCGATGATTGGGTTTTTCGGTCCGCCGATGGCGCGCTGGCTCAATCGCGATGTTCACCTACGCTCCAAAGCTACGCAGCCTGGTATCTGGAGCGGCTTCCTCTTGGGTTTCGCTTTCGCCTTCGGTTGGACTCCTTGTATCGGCCCAATCCTTAGCGCCGTTCTTATTCTTGCCGCTAACAGCGACACTATCACGCGCGGCATCCTTCTTCTCGCCGTTTATTCCGCTGGACTCGCGATTCCATTTTTGCTCACGGCCATGGGTATCAGCCAATTCATGGCGTTTTACAAGAATTTTCGAAAATATCTGCACGCGGTAGAGCTATTCAGCGGGGCCTTGCTTTTGTTCGTTGGAGGCTTGGTGTACACCAACAGGCTGACCTGGCTCTCGGGCAAACTCAGTTTCTTGAATGGGCTTGTGTTGTGGTTGGAACACGCTGTAACGGGAGGCCGATAGAGCGCTTCACGGTCACCTAGCGGAAGCTTTGGCCCCGCTTCCCCGCATAATTTTTCCTTAAGGACCTTTGATGAGAAAAATTCTTCTGATTATCGGCACCGTGGTGGTGCTCATCGGTGTGACCGTTTACGCGGACAGGGCCACGCGCGTGAAACCAAGGAGTTCCCTCGACCACCCGGACCGCGTGGATGCGAGTGGGGGCACGCCGGCGCCCGAGGCGACCTTCAAGGATCTCGACGGCAAGGACGTGCCGCTCAGCCAGTTCAAAGGCAAAGTTGTGCTGGTGAATTTCTGGGCCACCTGGTGCGAGCCTTGCCAGGTGGAAATTCCCTGGCTCATCGAAATGCAACAGAAGTACTCGTCGAAGGGCTTCACCATTCTTGGAGTGGACGTGGATGATGAAGGCAATAACGTGGTCTCCGCGTACACCGCCAAGGAACGCTTCAATGTGAACGGGCAAAAGCTCCCCATGAACTATCCGATCCTCCGCGGCAATGATGCGGTGGCTGACAAGTTCGGCGGGCTGCTGGGCTACCCCACCAGCTTCCTCATCTCGCGCGATGGAAAGGTAGTGAAGAAGTTTCAAGGGCTGATCAGCTACGCGGAGATTGCCAACGCGATCGAGTCGCAGCTGTGAACAAATGGGAAAGAGGCATTGGATCTTGAACCGCGAGGCTTAAGCCCACGTTGTTAGCCAGAGACGATGGAAACCATTCCGAGGACAGGGAGAGCGAGCACGGAGTCGCCAGTGATGGTCGCTTGGGATGAGGCGGATGCGCGGTCGATGCCCTTGGTGAAAATGCGCCAGGCTATCTCCTGCGGTATGGTAATCCCCGCCGCGTGCTGACCGCGCTCGCTCTCCGTAAGCAGCCACGCTTTTTCTTGGCGATACAAATACCACTCCCCGCCGCAATCTCCTGAGACGCGTATGCGAATTGTGGTTCCTGGCACAGCAGAAACGTTGCGATAAGTGAAGGGCAAAGCGCGCATGAAACAATGCACCACGGGATAGTAAAGCTCGCGCGTCATGATGCCCGGGCGCGCATTCCCAGGACCATCAACGGCCAAGCGAATCTGCTGTTGATGGTGCCAGCGCTCGGTGTATTCGCGCGCGGTATCGAACCAGTTAGCGGATTTCTCCTCCCCAGCCCAGCTCACGCCGTAGGGCGCCATGGCGTAGGGATCGCGTAAAGCGTGATAGTCCGCGAGCTGCCGGCAGGCAATTTCCATCAGGGAAATCAAGACAGCGGGGCTCAGGCGGCGATAGAGCGAGACGCCTTCCTCGTTTAGGCGATCGATGTAAGCAGCCAAGGCAGCTGGCGAATCGAGATTAGGAACCCGTGGCGCGTACCTGTCGCGGGCAATGGATAGGCCGCGCAGCGGAGTATCCAGAAGATGCGCCGCGACGTCCTTTACCTTCCACTTGGGTGAGACGGTTTGCTTCTCCCAGTCTTCGGGTGAGAGCGAGCGCAATAGTTCGAGCAGCAGACCATCGACCTTCGGAAAAAGATGCGCGGTGAGCATGGGCTTCAGCAACTCTGGCCGGCCGGTCGCGGCATTCGTGGTCATGGAGAGAATCCTCACATCTGGAGCGGCGAAATGCAATTCGGTTGCCCCAGAGTCAGGCCGCAGCGGCGCGAAATGCGTACTTGCAACCTTTTGGGCGTGGCCGGGTTTGATGGAATAGACGCCCGCTCTAAGCGGATGAGTGAGAAGGACTTGAGGGGCTTCGGAAGAGAGCGCAGCGTCATGAAGGGACCCAGACAATGCGATACCTAAGGTACGCAGCTTTATTCGGCATTTGCCTCTTTTGCGTGTCGTATGCGAGCGCGCAAAGAGTGATTGTTGGCGTGGGAGTTGGTCCGGCCTATGTTGCCCCGGCACCCGTTTGCGCCTACGGCTATTACGATTATTACCCGCACGCCTGCGCGCCGTACGGCTACTACGGCCCGGAATGGTTTGTCGATGGCGTGTTCATCGGCGCGGGCCCGTGGTTTCACGGATTCTATGGACGCCCCGGTTTTTATGGTCGCGGCTTCAACCGCGGTGGCTACTATGGGCGCGGGTTTTACGGACGCCGGGAGTTTCGCGAGCGCAGCTGGGGCCGTGACGGTTTTCGCGGCAGAGGATTCGCGCACGAAGGATTCGAACATGATGGCTTTCGTGGGCGCGAATTCCATGGTGGAGGCGAGTTCCGCAGTCACGATGGATTCCACGATCGTGGTGGCCACGGCCGTGGGTTCCATGGCGGCGGTGGAGGCCACGGCGGGCATGGCGGACACCGCTAATTCGTTGAGATTCGGCATCTGAACTTCCGCAAGAAAAGAACGTAGAGAGGGCTGGCGGCAGCGCCAGCCTTTTTCTTTTTTGGAAATGCAGTTCGCAGCTCCCGCTAGGCGCAGACGCCTTCGTCCGCAGGCTGCGGGAAGTGCTGCGAAAACCAGAAGGCATATGGCGTAGCGCCATGTTGCTGGTAGTGATCGAGCCGCTCGCGGCCCTCGGCGACCGTGGGAATGTGGCCCGCCGGGATCCACCAAAGGCAGTAGCCGGGCTTGTCCATTTTCTCGAACCATTTGGCGCGGTCACGAAAAACGCGAGCGTGATCGGACTTGTACGCGAAATTGCGCAGAGCTTCGAGCGATTCCCAAACGGACATATTGACGATGATGAAGGGATCGTCGCTGTACGCGATGTCCGTGGCGTTGCCCGATTCGGATTGCAAACGCCACACAAAACCGGCGGCTTGGTCCGCGAGGGCGTTGATGGGTTCGAGCTGAGCAACAAATTCGGCGATTCTGGGATCGTCAATGGGCGCGATAAGCCGAGCGATGTTGATTTGGGCCAAATAGCAGTTCATGGCGATTCCTCCGGTACACCAACCAGACGCATCAGAAATTAAATCGGTAGCCGAGAATAATCTTAGCGATTAGATGATCGGTGGAATGGGTCACGCCAACGCCCAAGCCGAAATTGATTTCCCAGTTCGGAGAGAGGTTTAGGTCGATGGCTGGAAAGATCTGGTGTTGTTGCTCACCTGTCTGCAGAAAATCCGTCGCGGGACCGACCGCCCCGTAGTACTCGAATCCGCCAGTGATTTTCTTCGTAAAGTCGTAGCTGATTTTCAGGTTCGGCGAGAAAACAAATCCCTGGTGCACGCTGTCACCGTGGAACGACCTGTCAAAGCTGGGATTAAAAGACCAATACCAGCGTCCCGACTGTTTATCGATGATGGGGCGCATCTCCCAGGTCCAGGTGTCGGTCGAATATTTGCGCCGCTGATAACCGATCTCGTTGGAAAGGCTGAGTCCCACGGGCCAATTCCATTTCTTGGGAACGCGGACGCGTGGCCGGATGTGGTCCCCAACCCAGTCCCATCCCTGGCCGTTCTGCGCAGAAGTAAAAATGTAAAAACCGGTCTCGAACCAGTCGTTGAAGCCGTGGGTGATTTCGATGGTCTCATGCACCTGGTGGTTCGTGGGGAGAAGCCCGTCCTGGAAGGTTTTCGAGCCCTGAAATGTGAAGTTGCTGTGAAGCTCTACCATGGTGTGATGCGGTTCAACCGTATCGTAGCCGTAGACCTGGATCTCGTAATTCTCCTGGGCCCGCGCGGGACAAGAGAGATTTGCGCTCAGAGAGGCAAGAAAACCGCAAATGACTGCGATGCGTACGCGCATGCCCCACCTTCAAAGTCTTCTAGGGTATCTCAGGACCCCTTGCCCGCAAACTCCTGGTGGCAAAACTTTATCGATCAAGACTGTGAGATGCGGAAGCTACGCGTGCGGGTGCGCCTTGTCGTAGACCTCCATCAATTGGCGGATGGAGACATGGGTGTACCGCTGCGTGGTGGAAAGCGATTGGTGCCCGAGCAGCTCTTGAATGGCGCGCAGGTCCGCGCCGTCGGCAAGCAAATGCGTGGCGAATGCGTGGCGCAGCGAATGAGGGTGCAGGTCCCAATTCACATTAACCAGGCGGACGTACTTTTTGACGATGCGGCCCACGGAGCGCTGCGTCAGTCGGCGGCCCGCATAGTTGAGAAAAACAGCCTGCGCGTGCGGATCTCCGTTGCCATGGGTTCGCTTGGACTGTTTGAGGAGCTGTTCCCGCACCGGCCAATATTTTTCCAGCGCTTCCTGCGCCTTCACCCCATAGGGAACAATGCGCTCTTTGTTGCCCTTGCCGCGCACGCGCAGAATGCGCTCCTTTTGCTCTACATCGAGCAGGTTCAGACCAGTAAGCTCGCTGACGCGTAGGCCCGCGGCATAAAGAAGTTCGAGCAACGCGCGATCGCGCCGCTGAAGCAGGCTTTCTTCAATGACCATCGCCTTGCTCGAGTTCTTTTTGTTTTCGACGGGTGGCAAGGCATTTTTCGGCACGGTCTTTTTGGAAATAGGGCGCCCATCCGCCAGCCCCGGAACCATCCCTGCCAATTGATTGAGAAAACCGTTCATCTCTTCAGCGGAAAGCACCGAAGGGATGCGCTTCGGAAGCTTGGGCGTTGGAACCAAGCGCGCGGGGCTTTCCTTCAAATGGCCTTCTCGCACGCAGTACTTGAAAAAGGAGCGCAAAGCCGCGAGCTTTCGCGCGATGGAACTTTTCTCGAGTCCGTGATCGTGCAAATGACCGACGAATTCGCGGATCATGCCGTGGTTCACAGCGCGGAGCGCCGGGGGCGCGGCATCGGGCGGCGAAAGGAACGCCAGGAATTGGCGGAGATCCTTTCCGTAATTGGAAACCGTGTGGGGCGAGGAATTTCTCACGGTTTGGAGATATTCAAGGTATTTGGCAATCGCTTCTTTCATTCGGCCCGGCAACCCCGCGGGAACGTTCCAGGAACAGTATAGGCGCACGCCCCAGCGCAGAAATTGAATTTGAAAGTATGTTTCGTTAGATGCAGGTGGGTCAGGACTTGGCTGCCACGGGCACCGGAACCTCTTCCGGTTGCGCTTGCGGAGGAACCTCGGGCGCCAGTTTTTCCCAGTCGCAGCCTTCCTTCAAGCACGCGTGAACGGTGCCAATCTTTGAACGCTTCTCGACGATGAACGGCGCGCCGCACTTCGGGCAGGGCTCGGCGATGGGCATGTGCGGCGTGGTGAAGTTGCAATCCGGATAGCGCGAGCAGCCGTAGAAGATGCGCGGACGTCCCCGGCCGCCCTTTCCAGCACTACCGCGGCGAACGAATTCGCCCTCGTGGCACTTCGGGCATTTGATGCCCATGGTGATGGCCCGCGTGTATTTGCACTTGGGATAGCCGGAGCAGCCAATGAATTCACCGAAGCGACCATGCTTCTTGACCAGGCCGTTGCCGCAGAGCGAGCATTTTTCGTCGAGCGGCTCATCCGGCTGGTGCGCGATGCGCGTGCCCTGCACGAGGCGGCGCGTGGTCTTGCAGTCCGGATAGCCGGTGCAAGCCAGGAAGGTGCCGAAGCGCCCGCGCTTGATGGCCATTTCCTTGCCGCAATTGTCGCAGTATTCGACTTTGTTGGCGTCGCCGGCATCCTGCTCTACAGGTGAAAGGTCCTCGATGAAGTCGCAATCCGGATAACGCGAGCAACCGAGAAAGAAGCCGTGGCGGCTGATGCGTTCCAGCAATTCGCCCTGGCCGCACTTCTCGCATTTTCTCCCCGTGGGGATGCCGGCCTTGTACGAGAGCATCTCCTCGTCGGCCTTGTCGAGATCAATGACAAATTTCTCCCAAAATTCTCTTACGGCATCGCGCCAGGGCAGTTTGCCCTCTTCGATTTCGTCAAGCTCCTCTTCCATGCGGGCCGTGAATTTTAGGTCGAAGATGTCCTCGAAACGTCCTTTTCGTCGTCTTCGCGGTCGGCGGTGGATGCCGGCATCTGATAAACACGCAGATAGCCGTCGAATTTCTGCACCGAGCCGTTCGCGCGGAACGTGTATTCGCCCGCGCGGATGTCGATGGTGGTCTGATCAAAAATCGCGGGAAGCATCTGCGAGGCCACAAAGCGCTGCCAGATCAACTGGTACAGCTTGAAGAGGTCGTCGTCTAGATACTTCCTTACGTCTTCCGGGGTGCGCGCGACGTCGGTCGGACGCACCGCTTCGTGCGCTTCCTGTGCGTCCTTTTTCGACTTGTAGAAATTCGGCTTTTCGGGAAGATAGTTAGCCCCAAACCGTTCAGGGATCAGTTCGCGGACCTGGGCCAGCGCGTCGTTGGAGACATGGACCGAGTCGGTGCGCATATAGGTGATCAGCGCCACCGAGCCTTCTGAGCCGAACTCCACGCCTTCATAAAGTTTCTGCGCCAAGGACATGGTGCGCTTGGCGGTGTAGCGCAGGCGGTTGTAGGCAGCCTGCTGCAATTTCGAGGTGGTAAACGGCGGAGGCGGGTTGCGCTTCTTTTCCTTTTGGGTCACCGAGACGACTTGCCACTTGGCCTTGCTGACCGCGGCGACAATTTTGTCCGCGGCTTCCTGATTCTTTACCTCGATATCCGCGTCGTTGTGCTTGAAGAGCTTGGCCTCAAAAAGCGGCGGCTTCCCCGCATCCAGCATGGCGTGGATGGTCCAATACTCCTGCGGCACGAACGCGCGTATGGCTTCTTCGCGCTCGACGATCAAGCGCAACGCCACGGTCTGCACCCTACCAGCGGATAGACCTCGGCGCACTTTGTTCCATAGAAGCGGAGAGATTTTGTAGCCCACCAGCCGGTCGAGGACACGGCGAGCCTGCTGCGCGTCAACCAGATTCGCGTCCACTGCCCTGGGGTGATCAAATGCAGCGCGGATCGCCTTTGGGGTTATTTCGTTAAAGGTCACGCGAAAGATTTTCTTGGGGTCCGCGGGAGGAATATCCGCCCCCAGATCCCCGTTGCTCTTCCCGCCCTTGCCGGCTTTGGCATCTGCGGCCTCTTTCGCTTCCGCAGCTTTACCGTTCTGTTTCCCCGGGGCCTCGGCCTCCACGAAGCGGTTGGGCTTGGAGAGCACCATCGCTAGGTGAGCGGAAATGGCCTCTCCCTCGCGATCCGGGTCAGGGGCCAGATAGACGGCTTCTGCCGTGTGGGCGGCCTTTCTCAGGTCATGAATGACCTTGCCCTTACCGGAGATGATTTGCAGCGTAGGCTCGAAAATCTTTTCGTCATCCAGGGTGATCTTGGGGGTCTTTGCCTTGGCTTTGGCGCCTTTCTTTGCGCCCTTTTTCTTTTTTGCTTTTTTCTTGCCGGAAGGATCCTCGCCCGGCAGGCGAATGCCTATCGTCTTCGTCGGCAAGTCCATGACGTGGCCAATGGAAGCCTTGACGGTATAGTTCCGTCCCAAATACTTATTGATCGTCTTCGCCTTAGCGGGCGATTCGACAATAACAAGCGAACGAGCCATGTAGCCTTTGTAACTCCGTACTGTGATTCGGAGAGGGCGGACCGCGGGGCGTGTGTCCTTCTCGCTACCTTTGGCGCATGTCCCTGAGGTGGGCCCGGTCCATCATGAGATGCATATGCCGGCCCTACCGATTCCTTCTCTTAGATGGCATTCCGCCCGTGGAGGGCTAATGCAACCTCTATCTCCCTCTATAACAACACTTTGCAGAAACTGCTTTCCGGGCAACTGCCGCACAATCCCTTTCATCTCCAAAGTACACAGGGTAGCCAGAACCTCGGAAGAGTTCAAGCCGGCGCGCTCGACAAGGTCATCGATGTGTACGGATTCTTCGGCGCTAAGCAGCTCGTAGAGCTTTTTTTCTGAGCCATTCAGCCCCGCGGCAGATAAATAGGGGTAAGCCACACTTTGCGGCTAAGCTTGCCGGACGGACCAGTAGGAAAAGCGATGCTTACTTTCTGCCCACAAAACGCACGCGCAAAGTTGTCGCGCGGCCTTGCCCACCGGCGAACGCACCGAAGCATCCGGAGCGAACAAGACTCGTACACGTAGGAGCATCAATATTGTTCACCACCGAATCCGGATTCTGCCGGCCAAGAATGTTGACTGCCTCCACCCGCGCGGCCCAGAGATAGCCGCGGAACGCAAATTTCTTCTCGAGCCCCAGGTTCAGGCTGGCGTAAGCAGGGAACCGCAGGGAATTAGGCAAACCGACGAGTTGCTGCTGAAGATTGACGACGCTGAAGGGATACCCGGTTCGATATTCGAAGAAGTAGCTCAACTGCGTGCTCCAGATGTGCGTCGGCGCCCAACCCCAGGTGAGCACCCGGTTGGGCGCGTCCCAAGCCACGGGCCCGGGTTGCTGCGCTACGTAAAAAATGGAACCGAGAGCCGGATTGAGAACTTCGTTCGAACGCGCGCGCGACCCGCTGTACGCGCCAAAGAGTTCGGTGTTTTCCGAAAAAACATGGCGCACGGAGAAGGTCGCCGAGCGATATCTATCATTGCGCTGATCCAGAAGGAGAAAAACACCACCAGGCTGGGAGGGCTGTTGGTCAACGAAGGCGAAGCCGTGAGTGCCGTTCCGCGCGAGAAGTTCGAGACCAACGAGAGTGTTTCGCCCGAATTTTTCCTGCCACCCCGCGCTGGACGTCTCAAACCGAGGCTGGTGCAGGGCACCCGCAGGCAGCACGAACTGGCTGATGATCGGTCCTGGAGGAGCCACGGTTCCGGCGGAATCATAAAAGGTGTCCACTTGCTCCTGGTCCAGGACCTGTCCGATGAGCGCGAGATTGAGAGGCCCATTGTAAATGCCCCAACCGAGCGAAACCTTGGCGCGGTCGTCACCGAAAGGCAGCACGTTGGCAGACACGCGCGGCTCGGCCATCGCGCTTTGCGTAAAGCGGTCCCAATCCGTGCGCAAGCCCACTTGGAAAACGAAATACCTGCTCATTGACCATGTATCTTGCGCATACGCGCCGGCTTGCGTGTTCGAAAGCCGAGGAGTAGCAGGTCCCGTAAACGCGGACCGGCGCACCAAGCAACCTGCCGTGGGCGAAGTACAAGCTGTTCCGTCGTTTGGATTCTTGAAGCGCAGCAATCTCCCCGCGCTGCGCCGACTGGTGCAAGACCAGCCCAGCGGCATTCGCACCCATGGAAAGCTGGTGCGTGCCGTGCCAGTGGCGCGAAGCCGCAATCACGTTCGCCACCCCCTGAAGGCGGCGCCCGCGCTGGCTCAGGTGCTGAAAATAGTTTCCGCTCGTCCCATTGATGAGAAGAATATAGGGTTGCGAGCCTTGCGGCGTGTACTCGAGCACGCCACCGTCGGCAGCAACGCCCAACTCAAACAACGTTTCGTGAAGCCACAGCTGATCTTTCAGTGAGACGAAAGCGCGGCGTTGATCCGCAGTGACCGTAGTGGATTGCGGATCGAGGGCATCCAGGCCGAGGTTGCTGTCATTCGCGCGATTGTAGAGAAAGCTCGCGTGCAGGATGTGCCTTGGCGAGATGTTGTATTGTAGGCGAACGAGATTGTCTCCGGCCCATTCTTCGAATGTGTTGGCGTTCGAAGGAAGCTGCTTCACGACGCCGAAGGTATGTTGCACGCTGATGGAATTGGAAAACCAGAAGCGGCCACGCTCGAGGGGACCAGAAAAAGCAAACCTCGGATACCAATTTCCCAAGTGGACGCCATGCTGAACATTGACGCCGGGAGTCGGGTTGGTCGTTCCAAAGCGCCAGCGGTCATCTCCGTCGGGAGTCTCGAGGCTCAAGATGCCAGCGCCGGAGTGCGGGTAAGCAGCCCCAATCCGTCCGGTTTGGACTTCTGCGGTTCGTGTGGCGTCAATGTTGAAACGCGCAGTCAGCGTCCCACTGACGGGATCGCCGATCTCAAATCCGTCTAGCAGATATTGCGTATCTCCTGAGCGGGCGCCCGCCACGTGCAAATTCGTCCGATTGTCCTGCACGATCTCCGGCAGGGCTACGAGACTCGGCTGAAGCATGTGGGTGTTGGGCACGGGGATGTCGCGAATGTCTCGAGCCAAGAGCGTGGAGCGCTGAGAGGTGTCCTGCGTGTCAATTTGATTTGATGGCGCGGTGACTTGCACCTTTTCGCGAACCTCTTGCTCACGATTCAAGACGAAAGAGAGTTCGTTACTTCCCGGATGCAATGAGACCGCCTGGCCCGCAAGTACGAAAAACCCCTCTTTCCGCACTTCCGCCTTGTAATCGCCGGAAGAAAGAGTATGGAGAGCGAAGCGCCCGGTCGCGTCGGTTTCTGCCCGGTAGGAGCGCCCGGCCGCATCCTCAAACTTCACCTGCGCGGCTGCGATCGGGACGCCATTTTCATCCAGAACAACGCCCAAGCAGTCCGCAGAGTCCGCTGCTCGAATTCTCGGACAGGCAATGATGCTTTGGAGAAGCGCGAAGATTGCAAAGAGACAAGAAAACCGCATACAAGACCTTCTCCGATGGGCCAACCCCGATTTAACTACAAATTATCCGTGCTAGCTTCTAATTCCTGAGCTAGGTGACGCTTCTGTTTCCTGAATATCCTTAAGATTGCTGAGCGATCCGGGGCGGGAGGCAAAGACCTGAAGCTTTAGAGTCCAGGTTGTGCCGCGTCTTCCTGAAGGATGACATCCAGCGTCTTGACGAAGAGATCCGCGTCTTTCTCGGTGAAAACAAGCGGCGGCCGCAGCTTGATCACGTTGTGATGAGGGCCATCAGTGCCCGTAAGGATTCCGCAATCGCGAAGCCGGTTCACAATGTAAGACGCTTGCAGCGGTGCAGGCTCGCGCGTCGTTCGATCGAGCACAAGGTCCACGCCCAGAAACAGGCCCGATCCGCGCACATCGCCAATCAGGGCGTGACCCTGCTGCAGCGCTTGCAATCCGTTCTTGAGATGAGTTCCCACGCGCAGCGCGTTTCCCTGTAATTTTTCTTCTTGCAGCACATCGAGAACCGCCAGGCCTGCTGCGCAAGCCACCGGGTTGCCGCCAAAGGTGCTGAAGAATTCCATTCCATTGGCAAAAGACGCTGCGATGTCTTTCGTCGTGACCACTGCCGCGAGAGGGAACGCGTTTCCGATCGGCTTGCCCAGAACGACGATGTCCGGCACCACTCCTTGCGATTGGAATCCCCAGAAATGCGTTCCGAGGCGCCCGAAACCGACCTGCACTTCATCGGCGATGCACACGGCGCCCGCTGCGCGAGCGTGCTTGTAGACTTCTTGAAGATATTCCGGGGGAAAAACAATTTGTCCGCCAACGCTCGGCAAAGTCTCCGCGATGTAAGCCGCCACGCCGCGGCCATCAGCCTGCGTGCGTTGCAGAATTTCCGCAACGTGGCGCGCATACTTTGCCCCCGCTTCTTTGTCCTCGCGCCGATACGGGCCGCGATAATCATCAGCCATAGGAGCGACGTGCACCCACGGCTTTTTCCCGCGACCGCCGGGCCCATCAAATTTATATGGGCTGATGTCGATCAGCGAGTTCGTGTGCCCGTGATACGCGTGCTCCAGGACGATCACGTCTTCGCGCCCGGTGTGCGCGCGCGCCAGTCGCAGCGCCAGTTCGTTGGCTTCACTGCCCGAATTGACAAAGAAACAGACACG
>WNFW01001395.1_pt1 | contig 16223 bp, 14 predicted proteins | sample 5400131 | NCBI WGS metagenome assembly WNFW01 (sample SAMN13153362, study PRJNA577476) | soil metagenome | isolation source: 20 cm soil or saprolite under grassland replicate 1 | place: USA:California | collected 2016-06-15 | reverse complement strand
AGCATCGGACTCGCCAACATCACGCTCGACGGCGCTGGCATCAAGCTGCCGGATCGGCGCGGCCTGGTGCATTGCCTTGCCGGCCGCGACATCCGCATCACCGATTGCGAAATCAAGGGCAGCGGCGGCAATGGCATCTGGTTCGAGAATGTCTCCGGCGACATCAGTGGCAACATCATCACCGACACAGCAACGACAGCGATCGTGTCATTTGACGCGCATGGCCTGCTGGTTTCGCGCAACACCATCGCCGGCACCAACGACAATGGCATCGAAATCCTGCGCACCGCTATCGGCGACGACGGCACCCAGGTGATCGACAACCGCATCGAGGACATCAAGGCCGGCCCCGGCGGCTCCGGACAATATGGCAACGCCATCAATGCATTTCGCGCCGGCAACGTGATCGTGCGCGGCAACCGGATCCGCAACTGCGACTACTCGGCCGTGCGCGGCAATTCGGCGTCCAACATCCAGATCACGGGCAACAGCGTCAGCGACGTCCGCGAGGTGGCGCTGTATTCCGAATTTTCGTTCGAGGGCGCGGTCATCGCCAACAACACCGTGGATGGCGCGGCATTGGGTGTTTCAGTCTGCAATTTCAACGAAGGCGGGCGGATCGCGGTCGTGCAGGGCAACATCATCCGCAACCTGTTGCCGAAGCGCCCGATCGGCACCGCGCCGGACGACGACGCCGGCATCGGCATCTATGTCGAGGCGGATACTTCCGTCACCGGCAACGTGGTCGAAAACGCGCCGGCGTTCGGCATCGTCGCCGGCTGGGGCAAATATCTCCGCGACGTCGTGATCTCGGGCAACGTGATCCGCAATGCCTCCGTCGGCGTCGGCATATCGGTGGTGCCGGGCGCAGGCACTGCGCTGGTCAATAACAACATGATCTCGGAAACGCCGCGCGGCGCCGTGGTCGGACTCGATCACGGCCGGGCGATTACGCCGGATCTTTCCGCCGAGGGCGCGCAACGCTTCGCCCGGGTGGTGATCGGGACCAATGCGGTGCGGAAGTAATTCTACATGACGTTGCGCAGCAGCGGATAGCGTTCCGCGATCGCGGCAATATCCCGGGTCAACCTGTCCATGACCGGGTCCGGGATCGGGTCCGCGGATGGATCATTCGCTGGCGCATCCGGCTCCGGTGCCGGCGGCGGTTGCTCCAAATGAAAGTGATGGAGTTCGGTGGCAACCACGACATCGCGCGGTGGCGGTTCGACGGGGATCCGTGCCGGCGGCGGCTGAAGCCGGTGCGATGGACCGCCTGGCGGATCGACGCGAGGCAGCGCAGTTCTGGGACCGCGGAGCCAGGACATGTCGACGGCGGAATTGTCGCGAGAGGCCTCGCGGGTCGACAGGTCGCGCCAGATTTGAACCGCGGCCTTGGCTTCCTGGATATTCTCGAGAAAGGCGAGTTCTGAGTGATAGCGGCGCCAGCGGCCGGTTTCGAACAGCTCGGTGAGGTATTCCAGGCGCTGCTCGGCGAGAGCGCGCCAGCGCGCAACGACGTCGCGGCCGTGGGCCACGTCGAATCGGTATGTCATGAACCAGCCCGTAAGGAGGAAAACGGACGCGGACGCAACAGCGGCGAATCAATTAGACGTGACGGGGATATTTTGTGGAAAACTTTTTTATTGTCCAGCAAACAACCGCAATCGGTGCGGGCGATCGATCGAAAGCCGTACTGACCCGGGGTTTTCCTCCCTCTCCTCAGTCGCGGGCTGTCGCACAGCGCGGAGTTTGCGGAACGCAAATTCGAGCGGGCTTGCCCGAAGGCCGATTTCGTTACGCGGAAGCGCCCGAAGTGGCGGCCAAAACGAAAGACCCGTCCGGGGGGACAACCGGACGGGTCAAGCTATACGGGCGCTTGGGGTGGATGGGCGCTCGCGCCGGATACAGCCTCGATGGGGAGGGATTACCGCTCCCACAGATATTGTGTCGCGGGAGGGTCGCCGAACGTTCAAAGGGTCTGCGAATTTTTTTAACCTTTTTGCAAAGCCTTTTCAGGTGAGAGAATCACTGCGAGCCGGGCCGACCGGCCGGTTTGTCGGACGCCATCGCAGCCCCCGGCTCGTTCAAGGCCCTGGTCACGGGAACATCCTGACGATCCCTGACTTTTTCCGCCGCCGGGGTGTCCGAAACCGCGGCGAGCGGCGCCGCAGGCGCAGCAACGACGGCTGAAACCGCGGCAAAGGCGTCCGCCTCGCCGGCGCCAAACAGGTCGTCGCGGCCGGGGGAACCGAGGTCGCGGGCGGTTCTCATCAGGATCGCGCGGACCTGATCCGGCTTCAACGCAGCATTGCGCTCCAGCATCAAGGCTACGAGACCGCTGACGTAAGCCGCGGAAAACGAGGTGCCCGACGTCATCTGATATTTTTCGTCCGGAGCGGGCAGGAAGATATCGACGCCGGGGGCCGCGACCGCGATATGACCGCCGCGGTTCGATGCCGCGAATAATCTGTCCTGGGCGTCGGTGGCGCTGACCGCGATGACGTTTGGATTGGCCGCCGGATATAGCGGCGGCGATTTCGCGCCGGCATTGCCGCTGGCGGCAACCATCACAATGCCCTTGGCGGCCGCGGCGGCAATCCCGCGCTCGATCAAGGCGTCCTTCGGGCCGGCGAAGCTCATATTGATGATCCGCGCGCCGTGGGCCGCGGCGTAATCGAGCCCCTTCAGGATCACGAACGAGGTGCTCTCCGCGCCGTTCGAGGCCACGCCGAAGGCGCGGATCGCCAAAATCCTCGCCGCCGGAGCGCTTCCCATCAGCCGCGCATGCGACACGATCGCACCCGCAATGCCGGTACCGTGAATATGTGGACCATCCTTGCTGCCGAGCGCATCGAAGTTGTCGGCGATCGCGTTGGCCAACTCCGGATGTCTGACGTCGATTCCGGAATCGATAACGGCAATGGTGACGTCGGCGCCATGAGCCAGCGTATGCGCCTCGGGCAACCGCAGTTTCGCGAGTGCGTATTGCGCGGGATCGCCCTCGGTCAATGCCGTCTTCTGCTCCTGCAGCAGGTAGCGGAAGTTCGGCTGCACCGAGCGAACACTGGCCTCAGTGGCTAGTTCACGGCTTGCCGCCTGCACTGGGCGGCGGTCGATAATGCGGAACAGACCGATGGTGCCACCGATAAGCGGAAAATTCTGCGATCCGATCCGCTCGAGACGGTGGCGCCGCGCCAGTGCATCCGCCTGCGCGTCGGATAGCGAACCGTCTATTTCCGCGACAAGTTCGTTCGCGACCGTGCGGATGCTGAGCGCGGTCAAGGAAGCGTTGCGGCGGCCCTGCCCGCTGCTCTTGTTTTTGCCGGACGGGCCGCCGGCGCCGCCCCCACCGCCGCCGCTATCGGCTGACGAGGATGAGATCGGCTGATCCCGGCATTCGCCGTCGCTATCGCGATAGGCGTAGCTGCAGCCCTGCCTGATTCGAGGCGTCGCTCGGTCGCCGGTCGTAACCGCCCTGCCCGCGATGTTCGGATCGATCCGCGGCGTCACCGTCGGACTGAAGGCTGGAACGCGTGAGTCGATGTTGAGATTGGGCGAGCGCATGATGCTTTGCGCGTGAACCGCCGCGCCGCCGAGAGCCGCAAACGGCAATGCCGCCGTGGTCAGTACCAGCGCCGCATGTCTTATTTTGATCCGCCAGTCGGAACGATTGTCGAGCATGAGGCCTCGGGTTGATGCGCTATCGGCCATGGCGCAGGCTTACGGCGCCGCCACCGCGAGGCTGACGATCTTCTCGCTTTGCAGCTTGCGCATCAGGCCGGCAATTTCGTCCCTGCCCATCGCTCTACTGCCGAATTGCAGCCGAAACATGCCGCCCTTGGCGCCGTCAACGATCGTTGCCTGATAGTTGTCGAGCAGCGCCGTGATATCGGCGACGCGCGCCTCCGGCGCGAACCGCACCAGCGCGCGCGGCGGCGTTCCGGCCGCCAGATCGCGGGTGACGGACTCGTTCGTGCTTAGGGATGCGGTCTGGAACGGGGCGTTCTGGCTCTTCACCAGCACCGCGCCGATCACGCCGGCCTGCACCAATAGTACCAGCGCGCCCAGGCTCGCCGACCAGGCCAGCGTTCGCGGCGAAAGCCTGGCGAAAAACCCCGATATCCCGGCGGAAACATTGAGCGACACCGAGGGCTTGCGCGGCGGCTCGCCGTCGATCGCCGCGAACAGCTTCTGCATGGCGCGCGCGGAAGGCGCACCGAGGCTTTCGTTGAGATGGATGGTTTCGGCGTATTCTTCCCGGATTGCGGCATATTGCTTCGCAAGCTCGGGATCGCGGGCGAGCGCTTCGTCAACACGGCGGGCATCGCGCGCATTGAGGGTACCTGCCGCATGCCATGGCAACAGCATTTCTATGTCACTGGGCTCCTGCTCCAGGATTTTCTTGCTCGTCGCCATCATGGCCAACCTCGCTCTACACCGGCTGCCTTCAGCAACTCGGCCAATTTTTTGCGCGCATAAAACAGGCGCGTCTTCACAGTGTTCTCCGGAATGCCGACGATTTCAGCCACCTCCTCCACGGACTTCTCGTGGTAGTAGACGAGATCGACGATCTCCCGATGCTCCGACGAAAGTGCGGTCATGCACTTGCGCAACGCTTCACCGGTATCCTTCTTCTGCACCGCCACCTCCGGATCGTCGGACGTATCCTCGATCGCGTTGGCGGCCTCATCGTCCAGTTCAGCGTCCTTCCTGCGCCGCAGCGCAGACAGGGCCTTGAACCGTGTAATCGCCAAAAGCCAGGTGGAAACGGCCGATCGGCCTTCGAACTTGCCAGCCTGGCGCCACACGTCGAGAAAAACCTCGCTGATGAGGTCTTCCGCGACCTGTTCGTCGCGCACGAGCCGAAGCCCGAAGCGAAACACCCTGACATGGTGCCTTCCGTACAGCACCTGCATGGCGAGCCGGTCGCCTTGAGCGATCCGAGCGATCAGGACGTGGTCCGCAGCCGCCTGTGTCGCGCTCAATGGCCGTCTCGCAAGATTGGTCTGGTTGGGGTGCCCGGCGGTTCGATGAAAAAGCCAAGATTCTTCAAATTATCACAGGGGTAAGCCCACATGTGTGATGTATCGCACAGAAGAATCCGACTGCGCAGCCATCCGAGAGGCAGGAATGAACCGAGACAAACTGGTACCATAATACAGAAAGACTTTCTTCGCGTCGCGCCAGCGTTAACCCACCGTCAAACTTAGCAAGACTTGCAGCGCAAAACAGCACTTCTTGACGCGCCCGCCTTCGCCGGCCGAGTCGCATCGGACCCAACCCGTACGACTACCGAGACCAAGCTAAATTCCGTTACGAAACAATGACAATGACGATTTTAGACGACCGCGATTCGGCTGCGAAAGATACCAAACCTAAAGGCTTTCCCTCGTAGATTTTCGAGGCAGAGTTCCACCAACGGCGAGTCCATGGGCACCGCGGCGTCCTCGTTCCTGAATCCGATTGCGGCCGAACTTGAAGGCGCAGATCCCAATCCGACGGCGAAGGCGCTGTCACGCCGAGCGAAACAACGCCGCCATACACTCGCAGCGCAGGTCGCAAGCTATGCGCTCGGCGCAGCCGTCCTGCTGATCTACGCGCATGCCGGCACGATCGGAGCGCTTGTCCCATCGGCATTCTTCCTGTGCGGCGTCTCGCTGATCGGTGTCTTTGCCGTGCTATCGGAAACCCACGTCAACGACCGTTTTGAAGATCATTATCTGACGGTTTATCAGGTCGGCGGCCATATCGTCATCCAACTCGGATTCCTGCTCGCAGCGCCTCAAATCGGTTACGCCTTTCTGAACGTCCTGTTTCTGATCTTCGCCGTGGCATCGTTGCGGATGACGTCGCGTCAGGCAGCGATCGCCTGGATCCTCGCGACATCCGGCGTCGCCCAGATCTTCCTGCTTACCCGGATCCCGATCGGCATGCCGCTCGCTACCGCCACGGAGCGTTTTGCCGCAGCCCTGTGTTTCGTCCTGACGATCGGACAATGCGCGTTCGTCGGGCTTTACGGCGACTCGCTGCGCAAGCAGCTGTACAAGCGCGGCGTCGAACTGAGCGAGGCCAACAAGCGCATCGAACAGCTCGCCGAGCTTGACGAACTGACCGGCTCGTTCAACCGCCGCTGCATCATGCGGATGCTGGATGACGAGATCGATCGCGCCCATCGCAACGGCAAGCCTTGTTCGATCGCGCTGGTCGATCTCGACTGGTTCAAGCGCATCAACGACCGCTACGGCCACCCCACCGGCGACGAAGTGCTCAGAACGTTCGCGATCACCATGTTTGCCAACATCCGCACTATCGACAGGTTCGGCCGTTACGGCGGCGAGGAATTCCTGATGGTGCTCCCCGATACGCCCGGTGACGAGGCTGGACGAATTCTCGACCGGCTGCGCGTTATCATCGCCGATCTCGACTGGAGCGCCTTCTCGCCCGGCCTGCAGGCAACGATCTCCGCGGGCATCGCGACGCTTAAACCGCATGAGACGGCGGACCTGTTTCTCGCGCGCGCCGACCGCGCGCTCTACGCGGCCAAGGCCGGAGGACGCAATCGCGTCACCACCGCCTGATCCGACCAATTCCATTTGCGGCGAAGAAGAAACCGTCGCAGGTCCGAAATGCCGCAACGCTCCAGGATAGAGTTATGAGTTCGAAATCCAGCGCCACTTCCGAAAATCTGCTCGACGAATTGCAGACCACTCTCACACATGGCACCGTCGCACGCCGGGTCGAAACCCTGCGCCGGGTGACCGATCTTTTCATCAACGGCGCTGTTGATTTTTCGGGCGAGCAGATCGAGCTGTTCGACGATGTCTTCCAGTGCCTGATGGATCACATCGAGACCTCCGCCAGGGCGCTGCTCGCCAATCGTCTCGCCCCGATAAAAACCGCGCCGCCGCGCACCATTCGCGCGCTGGCGTTCGACGACCTGATCGAGGTCGCAGCTCCCGTGCTTTCGGAATCGGAGCGGCTCGACGATGACGCGCTGATCGAAACCGCGCGCAACAAGAGCCAGGGGCATTTGATGGCGATTTCGATACGAAGGGTGCTGAGCCGCGCGGTGACCGACGTGCTGGTGCTGCGCGGCAACGACGAGGTGATCCAGAGCACCGTCAACAACCCCGGCGCGGAATTTTCCGAGCGCGGCTTCACCCGGCTCGTCAACCGCGCCGAGGGCGACGACAATCTTGCGACCTGCCTCGGCATGCGTCCGACCATCCCGCGGCACCTTTATCTCAAACTGATCGCCAAGGCTTCGGTGACGGTGCGGGCGCGGCTCGAGGCCGCCAATCCGCAACTGGCGGGGGATGTGCCCAGCGCGGTGCGGGAGGCGACACGCCTTGCGCGCACCGGGCCCGCGGCCATCAGCCAGGAAACCGCCATCGCCCACGCGCTGGTCAAATCGCTATACGAGGACGGCCGACTCGACGAGCACCAGGTGGCGGCGTTTGCCGAGGCCGGCAAATTCGACGAAGCCAACGCGGCAATCGCCGCACTTGCCAAGGTCTCGGTATCGATCGCAGAGGACATGATGGTGGAAACCCGCGCCGAGGGCGTCATGATCCTGGCAAAGGTCTCGGGAATGTCGTGGCCGACCGTCGAGGCGATCATCAACATGCGCGACCAGCTCTCGGGAAGCGAGCGCTCCGAGCTTGCGACCTGCAAGGCCACTTATGAACGGTTACGGTCCTCGACCGCGCAGCAGGTGCTGCGCTTCCATCGCATGCAGCAGAACGCGTCGTCCGCGGCGTGAAGCTCGCGACGATGCTATGCTAAAACCGCAACACTCTCGATCCTGCCAATGCACCAATCGCGGTGACCAGCGCGGTGGCTATCGTGTACCAGGTCGCCACGAACAGCGGTGAATCGTCGGTGCAGTGCGAGGCATACAGCGTCGCCGCCAGTCCCGCAGACAGCAGTCCGGCAACGGCCCCGGTAACCGCGGGGTGGGTCGGCGCGCCGTGACGCAAGCCGATCAGCGCCGCCGCCAGTAGCGGCAGCGACATTAGCGGAATGGCCGTCATGCAGATCCGCGAATTGCTGCCGACCAGGCGCGTCATCATCGGCAGCCGCTGCGGCATCATCATCATCTCACCTGCAATCCCCGCGGCAACAAATCCCACCGGGATCAGCAGCAGCCACGCCCAGCCCAGCAGCGAGGCTTCCGGCCGCGACAAATGCAGGCTGATGGCGATGCCCGAGATCGCCAGCGCCAGCGTCACTACAAACTTCAGGTCGAAAAACGGATTGCGCATCGCGGTCATGACATCGGGTCGGACGCCCAACTCCGAAAAAAAGATCGCCAGCGAAACCGGGGCCGCCGACAACAGCACCAGCGCCAGCACGATCCCGACCGGCCGCGCGCGGTGCGCGTTATCGGCGGCAAGGCTCCGGATCAGCTGATCGGTTTCCATTGTCATTGTTCCCGCAGTTTGGCGGTGAGGCTGGCAAGCCCGCGATGCAGCGCCACCCGGACCGCGCCCTCGCTCATCGCAAATTTCGCCGCTGTATCCTTGATCGATGCGCTGTCCACCGCGATCGACTGCAGGACGTCGCGCTGGCGCGCCGGCAGGGACTGCAACTGCGCCGCGACCTCGCTCGCTTGTGCGGTCTCGGCTGGGGGCTCGCCAGGCAAAATCTCGGCGAAATCGTCGATGTTGACGAAAATGCGCCGGCCGCGGCGGCGCAGCGCATCGATCAGTTTGTTGCGGGCGATCGCAAACAGCCACGGCGCAAACGGCGCATTGGCGTCCCAGGTATGCCGCTTCAAATGCACCGCCAACAAAATGTCCTGCACGATGTCCTCGGATTGATCGACCGGCTGCCCTGCCCGCGCCAGACCGCGGCGCGCCGCCGCCCTCAACACCGGCGTCACGGCCTTGAGCAGACGGTGATACGCTGCACTGTCCCCCGATATGGCCGACCGCATCAGGCCGGTCCATTCCTCGTCACGTTCGCGCACACGCGCTCCCACACTGCAATTCGGTCGATCTTTCAATTTGTTACGCCTGGAGCTCAAAATCACGAAGTCGTGATCGACACCTTCTGGGGCTTCGAGATCGCCGCGTCCGGTTCGGGAATCGCGACAACAGGCTATTTAGGACATTAGCAGGCATAACGTCGATCGGTCGCGCTGACACAAGCTGCATTAATCCCGAAGCAACATAACGACTTAGGGGTGTCCGGAACCGCACTCCTGCTGCCCTGCTTTCGCCCGCGCCCGCCCGAAAATTCCCTTGTTTGTGCCGCGTTGCCGACATGCCCCGAGGTCTCATTCACGATCACAGGGCTGGCAAATGGGGAGCAATCAAATGACCATCAAAGCCGGCGGGCTTTCGATATTGATACTGGCGACCGCGCTGTTCGTGTGTTTCCTCGAGCCATCGCCAGTAGCGGCGGGCACGGACGACAATGGGGTTGAAGATGCGAAGGCGTCGGCAAGGCTGGAAGCAAACAGCGCCGCCAGCGAAGCCCTTGCGGTCAAGCAAGAAGCCGTTGGGGTCAAGAAATACGTCAGACACGGCTCGCACCACTGGAAGAGGCATGCCCATCGTAACTCCAGCAGGGTGGCGCTGAGATCCTCCGCCAGCGGGAAGGCCCGCGAAACCGACGACGCGGCCGATGACCGCAGCGTTTCAACCCCGATGCCACCGACCGTGGCCAACGCCAATGCCCAACTGGCATCCGCCGACACGCCTGCCGGCGCGCCCGCCGATACACCGGCCGGCAATGCCAGGGCGATGTCGGCACGGGCCAACGACATTCTGCAGGCCGCACCGGATCAGCCGGCGGACGCGCAGCCTGCCGCCGATGCCCTGGTGGTCGCCACCGATCAGCTCAACGATGTCGATCGCACGCTGCCGGCCAGCACGTCATCTCCTGCGATGCAGGCCATGGCCTCAGCCGACGCCCCGGCCATCGACAGCGGCGACGACAGCTCGTCCCTGGATCGCACTTCCCTGATCGGGAAGATCTTCATGGCCTTCGGCGGACTTCTGACGCTGGCCTCGGCCGCACGGATGTTTTTCGCGTGATCTGACGATAATCGTCATGCCGGGGCGGAGTTGCGTCCGCCCGGCTGAAGATTGACCCCACTTGAAGCCCACCCCGCCAGCGGGCACATTTGCAGCGCGAAATCAGACACGGGGTGGACCATGAGCACGTTCGAACACATCATCGTCGAAAGCAAAGGCGCGGTCGGCGTCATCACGCTCAACCGCCCGAAGACGCTCAATGCGCTGTCGTTCGGCGTGTTTCGCGAGATCGCCGTGGCAATCGATACTCTCGAGGCCGATGACGGCATCGGCTGCATCCTGCTGGCCGGCGGCGAAAAGGCGTTCGCCGCAGGTGCCGACATCAAGGAAATGCAGCCGAAAAACTTCATCGACATGTTCTCAAGCGATTTCATCGCGATCGGCGCCGACCGCGTCGCCAGCTGCCGCAAACCGACCATTGCCGCCGTCAGCGGCTATGCGCTCGGCGGCGGCTGCGAACTGGCGATGATGTGCGACATCATCATCGCCGCCGACACCGCGAAATTCGGCCAGCCGGAAATCACGCTCGGCACCATCCCCGGCATCGGCGGAACGCAACGGCTGACGCGCGCGATCGGCAAATCCAAGGCGATGGACCTCTGCCTCACCGGCCGGATGATGGATGCCGCCGAGGCGGAACGCTCGGGCCTCGTCAGCCGCGTCGTGCCCGCAGACAAGTTGATGGGTGAGGCACTGGCGGCGGCGGAAAAGATCGCCTCGATGTCGCGGCCCGCGGCCGAGATGGCCAAGAGCGCCGTCAACCGCGCGTTCGAGACGCCGCTGGCGGAAGGACTTAACGTCGAGCGCGACCTGTTTCATTCCACCTTTGCCCTGGAAGACCGCACCGAAGGCATGGCGGCGTTTATCGAAAAGCGCAAACCAGTGAACAAGAACAGGTAGGGGAATCTCCACTCGTCATTGCGAGCCAACGGGTCGCGCGAACGCGCGCCCGATGACAGGCTCCGCGAAGCAATCCGGAAGGCCACAAAGAAACACTGGATTGCTTCGTCGCTTACGCTCCCCGCAATGACAGCAATTGGTGTCAGCCCGCTCTGCTCCGCGCCAGCGCCGCGCTCACCAGCGCGCGGTAGGCGCGCTCAGACCAGGTCGCCGGCAGCTCGAGGCCGAGCCGTGCCAGGCATTCGCGGTCGGCGGCATCCGGCCCGCGGGTAAGCCCCTGCCATAAAAGTCCGGGCAGGCTCAGGGGTGCGCGCTGCGCGGCCTGCAGGATCTGCAGCGCCGGAATTAGCCGCTGCTCGGTATCGGTGAAATCGCTGCCGAACGGAAACGATGGCAACAGGCCGGCTTCGCGCGCAGGCTTCAGCGCGCGCCCGATCCGCTCCGGAAAATTCTCGCGATGCGCCGCCGGGATTTCAAAGCTCTTCGGCAGCTTGCCGGCATCCTTGGCCTGCCGCGCAAGCTCGGCCTGGAAACGGGAGTCGGCAACCCCGAGCAACGCCGCGATCACATCGGCGTCGGATTTTCCCTTGGTATCGGCGACCCCATATTCGGTGACGAAGACATCGCGCAGATGCCGCGGGATGGTCTCGTGGCCATAGCTCCAGCGAATGTTCGATTGGGTCTTGGCGCCGGCCTCGCGCGTTGCTTCCAGCGCGAGAACCGAGCGTGCGCCCGCCAGCGCGAACGCCTGGGCCACGAAATTGTACTGGCCGCCGACACCGCTCACCACCTGGCCGTTTTCGAGGCCGTCGGAAACGGCCGCCCCCATCAGCGTCGCCATCATGGCGTTATTGACAAAACGCGCGTCGACGCGGGCGCGGCGCTTGGCGTCCTCATCGCCATAAAGCTCGTTGGTAAAGGACACCGGCATCATCTGAATACGCGCGATTTGCTCTGGCGTCATTTTGCGCAGCGCACGATAGAAGGATTTCGGCCCGAGAAAAAACGCGCCGTGGAGAGCGACGCCATCGACCTCGCGCCTGAGAATGCCGGCGTCGATCAAACCGAGAAAGGCCTCGGTCAGCATTTCGCTGACGCCATAGAGACCATTCTCGAATGGTCCGGTTTCCGGCGCCGAGAGCTGCTCCGGCGCCAGCCGCTGCATGATGCTGCGAAATTGCGCAGCGTCGCGATGGCGTATGATCAGCCCCTGTGCCAATGCGTCGCCGACCTGGCCGATGCCGATCTGCAGCGTGCCGCCGTCACGCACAAGGCCCGCGGCATGGATTCCGATGGCGTATTTGGTGTCGCTGATCGGCTCGGAGGGCGGCGCGAACAGCGGAAAATCGGTCGTTGGACTGTCGAGCACGGCGCTGAATTCATCCGCCGGCAGGTCGCCGGCGCCCGGCATGAACGGCAATTCGGAATTGACCTGCGCGACAAGCTTGAACGACGCGGTGCCTTGCGCGCGGGCGCGCAAGGCATCCAGCGTCGTGTCGGTGTTGCAGCTCAGGCTGTAGCGCGCGACGCCATCGACGATGCGCTTCGCGACCAATTGCGTGACGACGTTGAGCCCCCGCGCCAGCAGATAGGACGCTGCATGGGTATAATTCGCGGAGATATAATGCTGCTGCGCGAACGGCACGTGCAGCCATCTGCCGGCGAGAAAGAAAAACTCGATCACCCTGATATTGGGCGGCAGCGCGCCCGCATGCAGCGCCCCGGCATAGGTGAGATCGGGATAACCGCCGAACAGACGGTCGATCACGGGCGTAATGAAACGGCGCTCGAGCAGGCTCGAAGGCTTTGGCTTTTCCAGCGTCAGCGCCGAAAACAAGGTCAGGCTGATCGTACGGTCGGCGGCGGCGCGCGCGTACAGCGCGTTGACGATGTGGTTGGCCTTGCCGAGCCCGAGCGGCAAGCCGACCACCAGATTGGTGCCGACCTCGCGGATGATATCCTCCGCGATCGCCTCGGGGTCGGTGAATTGTTTCGGCATGGATATTCCGTTTGGGAGGATGCGAACTGAATGACCGGTGGCGCTGAAGACTCTGATGTTACCAATTGAAGTTATGACACTTCTATTTTGTTGTTTCTCTATTCCGTTATTTTGAATTTTGCCGAGGACGCGAACTGCGGCTTCGTATGATCTGCTCCAGCGCCTTGACGTTCGCCGAGCCTGCTCCCTTGCGCCAGATCAGCACGGTCTGTGCACAATTTTCTGATCTAGCCAGACGATGAATGCTCAAACGTTTTCGCTCCGGAAATGTCGTCAGAACGCTCCTTGGGATCAGAGCTATCCCCATGCCCGCCGCCACGCATCCCAGCATGGCGTGATACGAGGCGAGCTCGATCGTGCGCTCGGGCATCTCACAACGACCTGCATAGAGGTCTTCAAGCCGCTTTCGATGCGGGCATCCGTGCTCAAAAACGATGATGGTTGGCGGCAGGCTGCCTTTCTTGCCGATCGGCGGATGATTGGCGGCTGCAACGATCACCAGCTCTTCGTCAAAGGCAAACGTCTTCTCGAACGGCGCGTCCGCGATCGGCTCGGCGACCAGCGCCGCGTCGAGTTCGCCGGCCAGGATGGCGCTGCCCAGAACCTGCGGGTTGCCGGTGCGCAGTTCGAGAACCACCCCGGGATGCCGCCGGTGGTATTCGCTGAGCAGCCCCGGCAGCCTGACGGCCGCGGTGCTCTCCATCGCGCCCAGCCGGAACGTTCCGCGGGGTTTTGCGTCCTGCACGGCGCCGCGGGCCTCATCGGCGAGCGCGAGCAGGCGATCCGCGTAGCCAAGCAACACCTGACCGGCCGGCGCAAGGTGCAGCCGCTTGCCCTCGCGAATGAAGAGCGGGACCGACAGGTCCTCCTCGAGCTGCCGGATGCGGGTGGTGACATTGGACTGAACGCGATGCAACCGCTCGGCCGCGCGCGTCACGCCCCCTTCGCGCACGACGGCATTGAAGATCAGCAGGTCCGTCAGGTCCATTCATCTCTCCAAGAGATCAACTTTATCATATTTATTCATTTTATGTGATTTCACATCCCGCGTAAAGACAACCGCGGACGCGATGGTTCTGCCATCTCCGGGAAACACCGAAGGAGAACGACCTTGGCAAAGGCCTATTGGATTGTACGCGTCTCGGTCCGGGACGAGCTGAGATATCCCGAATACCTGGCCGCAGCAGGCCCTGCGTTCCAGAAATTCGGGGCAAGGTTCATCGTGCGCGGCGGGGGGTTTGGAACAATGGAAGGAACCGCCCGAGAACGAAACGTCGTGGTCGAGTTCAGGGACCGCGCGACGGCCCTTGCCTGCTATGAGAGCCCGGAATATCAGAGCGCGAAGGCTATTCGTCAGAGATATGCCGACGCTGATTTTATCATTATCGACGGCGTCGATTGAAGCGACGCCTGGTGCCGGTTATGAATTCCGCGAGCATCCGTCGGGGGAAATGTCACCATGATCAAGCTGTATTATGCCGCTCATACCTGCTCGCTGGCCTCCCATATCGCGCTGGAGGATGCCGCCGCCCAGTATTCGACGGTGCGGATCAGCTTCGCCGCCGACGAGCAGCGCAAGCCGGAATATCTCGCCATCAATCCCAAGGCGCGGGCGCCGGCGTTGGTGACCGACAAGGGCGTCCTGACCGAGACGCCTGCGATCCTCGCCTTCATCGCACAGAGCTTTCCCAAGGCGCGGCTGGCACCGCTGGATGATCGCTTCTTGTTTGCGCAGGTGCAGGCCTTCAACAGCTATCTGTGCTCGACATTGCATGTGGCCCATGCCCACCGCATGCGGGGAAATCGCTGGGCCGATGATCCCGCGGCGATCGAGGCGATGCAACGCAAGGTCCCGGACTCGATGGCCGCCTGCTACCAGTTGATCGAGGAGAAAATGCTGGGGGAGCCCTGGGTGATGGGCGAGACCTATACGATCTGCGACCCCTACCTGTTCACGATGGCGCAGTGGATGGAGCAGGACGGAGTGGATGCTTCCCGCTTTCCCAAAGTCAGGGATCACCGGCACCGGATGGCCGAGCGACCGCAGGTTCGCAAAGCCATTGCTGAGGAACTGGCCTGAACCGGGGTGGTCGGTGCATTACCCGGTCAGTTCTGCGCAGCTCGCTCCCAGCATGCAAATACGATCACAGGCTCTTGATCGGCCAAGCAAATAGGTCCTCCGCGCAACACCCTTTCATGAAACACTGGAAAGCCGGCTTGTTACGCACCGGACGGTTTGCCTGCGGCGGCAGCGGCCTCTAAACAGGTAGGCGTGTCGGAATCGTCGGCGGGAGCGGACGGCGGGTTGCAGCGGGATCACATGGTTGGGCGTGCCGCTAATGTTGGCCAACTGGCAAGGCGCGTGCTTCGATCGGGCATGTGTCTTGGCGTAGTGACTTGCGTTGGTTTTGCTGCAACCTCAGCCCAGGCCGACGCCCTCCCCGAGGCCTTGGCCAAGGCCTATCAGTCCAATCCGCAGCTCAACGCCGAACGCGCGAAGCAGCGCGCCACCGATGAGAACGTGCCGCAGGCGCTGGCCGGCTACCGGCCGCAGATCATCGCCAGTCTCAGCACCGGACTGCAGGCGGTGCGCAACCTGCTGCCGGACAACACGGTTCAATCCGCGACCCTGAAGCCATGGACCATCGGCGTGACCGTGACGCAGACCCTGTTCAACGGCTTCAAGACCGCCAACAGCGTGCGCGTCGCCGAACTGCAGGTGCAATCCGGCCGCGAAGCCTTGCGCAATGTCGGCCAGGGCGTGCTGCTCGACGCCGTGACTGCTTACACCAACGTGCTGGCCAATCAGTCGCTGGTCGAAGCCCAGCGCTCCAATGTCGCCTTCTTAAGGGAAACGCTCGGCATTGCGCAAAGACGCCTCAACGCCGGCGACGTCACGCCGACCGACACCGCGCAGGCCGAGGCGCGGCTCGCGCGGGGCCAAGCCGATTTGAATGCTGCCGAAGTCAACCTCGGCATCAGCCAGGCGACCTATACACAGGTGATTGGCAACCCGCCCGCGCAATTGCGGCCCGCCGAAACCGTCGACCGTTATCTGCCGCGCAGCCGCGAGGAGGCTGTCGACCTCGCCTTCAGACAACATCCGACGGTGCTGGCCGCGAGCTTCGACGTCGACGTTGCCTCGACCACCATCCACGTCGCCGAAAGCAGCCTGCTGCCGACCATCACGCTGCAAGGCAACGCCAGCCACAGCAAAGATGCCGATCCCTCGCTCACCACCTTCCGGACCGATCAGGCCTCGATCCTCGGCCAGATGACCG
>WNFW01001394.1_pt1 | contig 16224 bp, 15 predicted proteins | sample 5400131 | NCBI WGS metagenome assembly WNFW01 (sample SAMN13153362, study PRJNA577476) | soil metagenome | isolation source: 20 cm soil or saprolite under grassland replicate 1 | place: USA:California | collected 2016-06-15 | reverse complement strand
CAAATACTCTGTCAGGCTGTAAACAACTGAGGTTCAGGCAATCCAGCTTTAACCATGTTCGGCCTAGCTGCCTGGCATCTCGTCTCAAGTTGCCAGACTTTTAACAACCATGCTATTGTTCCCTATTCCTTTCAGAAGTCGGGTAAGGTTGCGCTTTAGTCACATTCGCTTCAATGACACTGCACTCACGCAGTAAGAGTTTTAAGAGCACATGGGCGCATTTTTTATGAGCCGACTGCTCTAACCACTGAGCTATGGGCCCTCGCGGAATGCATTATAGCACACCTCCCACCTCCTGTGAAGAGGGTAATTCCAGACTTTCATTCAGCAAAAGTTGCTGTAACCCTGACGTGTAATAGCTTTAGAGATAGGTTAAGTTATGGCTATCTATTCCCTGGCGAATTTACGCTTAATTTCCAAATTTATCTTCTTTCGTTCTCCAAAAGAGATGAAGTGTGATATAATAACAGCAGTTTTTATGTAGAGTCTTGTTCCGCTTTTTGTTGGTTGGAACAGACAATATGTCGACGCAGTACAAGTAACGGGCAGTCAGGAAACAATCGCAGACAGAAAGACGACAGGCTCAGTATCCATGTTTCACTGTTGTGTGGCAAGTGGTAGAAGAACACAAACTTCCATTGTATATTTCTCGGTTCATCCGGTTAAATGTACAGTTGCTTCTTGTAATAATGTATCAAAGATATCGAGACCCGCTACTTTAGGGCCGCGCCATACGTTGAAAATGGCGCGGTCAAAAATTTTTCCCATTCAGGGGGCGTTCAACGATGAATGAAATAACTATTCGTATTGGCGGTGAATCGGGCGAAGGAACTATCTCCGGTGGTGACTTAATAGCCCTGGGAGCCGCCCGCTGGGGGTATCATGTGTATACCTTCCGCACCTTTCCTGCCGAAATCCTTGGTGGACCTTGTATGTTCCAGGTGCGTTTAGGCGACCAACCAATCAAGTCCATGGGTGACTATCCTGATGTGCTCGTGTGCCTGAATAAAGAGGCATATGATCGAAACATTAGCGACCTGCGTCATGGTGGTGTGTTGGTTTATGATCCCGCCGACTTTACACCTGACGCCGGCGACTTCATTGCCTATGCCATCCCTTTCAATGAGTTGGCCCGCAAAGAAGTACAGCTCTTCCAGACCAAAAATATGATTGTGATTGGGGCTATCTCGGCCCTGTTTGGTCCACCCTTAGAGGCACTTGTCCAGGTAGTAGAGTCCAAACTCTCCAGGTCACGCAAAGCAAATCCTGTTTTGATGGAAAAGAATATGCTGGCCCTGGAGATCGCCATGAAGTATGTCACTCAGCAATTATACAAACGTGACCCGTTCAAGCTAGGTCCTGTAGAAAAGGCTGATCGTGTTGTGCTCAACGGCAACCAGGCCGTGGTAGCGGGCGCCTTAGCGGCAAAATGCGGCTTCTTCGCAGGATATCCGATTACTCCCGCAAGCGATATTATGGAGGGACTGGCAAAAGAATTACCCCAGGTAGGCGGAACCTTTATGCAGGCAGAAGATGAGATTGCTGCCCTGGCTTCTGTCTTGGGCGCATCATTCGGCGGCGTTCGTTCCATGACCGCTACCTCCGGACCCGGCTTTTCTTTGATGACCGAATTGATCGGCTATGCTTCGATGGCAGAGCTTCCTGCAGTCATTGTGGACGCACAACGTGCCGGTCCCAGCACAGGCATGCCCACAAAGATGGAACAGTCAGATCTGAGTTTTGCCCTTAACGCGAGCCATGGGGATACGCCGCGCATGATCATCGCACCGGCCAATGTGGCCGATTGCTACAGCCTGATCATTACGGCCTTCAATATGGCCGAACGCTACCAAATGCCGGTGATCTTTCTCACCGATCAGTCTTTGACCGCTCGCGTGGAAAGCGTTGATCGCAGCGCATTCAAACCTATGGAGATCGAAGATCGCGTCAAAATTGAATCCAACGGCGCATCTGTCAATGGAGCCACCCAGGCAGCGCACAGCTACTCTCGCTATGCGTATACTGAAAGTGGTATCTCCCCTATTAGCGCTCCCGGCCCTGGCGCTATGGCTTATGTAGCTACCGGGCTGGAACATGATGAGTATGGGCATCCCGACTATGAACCGGAAGACCATATGGCAATGATGGAGAAGCGTTTCCGCAAGCTCGATACTGCCGCAGAAGAACTGCCCAAACCGCAGCGCTATGGAGACGCGGACGCGACAATTGGCATTATTGGCTGGGGGTCGACGGAGGGAACTATTCAAGAGGCTGTTGATCGCGCACGCGCAAACGGCTATAAAGTAGCTTCTCTCCACCCAAAGATTCTTTCGCCTTTACCTAATCGGACAATTCGAGATTTCATCCGTTCAGTGAAGAAAGTAATCGTTCCCGAGTGCAACTACACCGGCCAGCTGGCTAATTTACTGGGCGCAAAATATGGGCTACAGGCTATTCGAGTGAACAAGTTTGGCGGTATCCCGTTCACCGCTGGTGAAATCCTGCGGGCAATCGAGGAGGTTAGTTAATCTTGCTACAGACACCTGTAAATCTTACGCCAAAAGATTATAAAAGTGAAGTGAAGCCAACCTGGTGTCCAGGGTGCGGCGATTTTGGTGTATTGAACGCCGCCTATCGTGGTCTGGCTAATCTCAAATTGTCAACGGATCAAACGGTGGTGGTATCAGGGATTGGCTGTTCCAGCCGCTTTCCGCATTTCATCAAAACCTTTGGCTTTCATAGCGTTCATGGACGAGCATTACCTGTTGCGCAGGGATTGAAGATGGCCCGCCCTGACCTGACAGTTGTAGCGGTGGGTGGTGACGGTGATTTCTTTAGCATCGGTGCCGGTCATCTCGTTCACGCCGCCCTGCGGAATATTGATATCACGGTTGTTGTGATGGACAATGAAACCTACGGTTTAACAAAAGGCCAGACCTCTCCGACATCACCCCATGGTCATGTCACCAAGTCGACACCCTACGGACAGATGGCTTCGTCGTTCAACCCAATAGCAACCGCGCTCACCTTGAATGTCAGTTTCGTGGCTCGAGGCTATTCAGCAAAACCTAAGGAACTGGCTGTATTAATTGAGCAGGGTATTACTCACCGTGGGTTTTCGTTCATCCATGCACTTAGCCCATGCCCAACGTTCTATAATACATTTGATGCCTGGGATGCATCGGTCACTCCTATACCATCGGATCACGATGCCAGTGACTCCCTGAAGGCGTTGGCGTTAGCGATGAATACCGAAAAGCAATATATGGGCATCTTCTACCAGGTGGATCGCCCTACGATGGATCAAGCAGCGCAGGAATTATCCCAACGGTCACATGAGTTCGATATCGACAAGTATATGTCACGGTACGCTTGACTCAAATTGTAGAACATAGAGAGCAAAGCGGGTAATTACAAGCAATATCATCACATTTCTTGTAATTACCCGCTTTTTATATGTACCTTGTCTTCATTGGCGGTACATTAGCGAGAGTCAAATTTTGTCTCGGGCGGTGCGGTCATTCGTACAGAGTTCGCAATAACGGCAAGAGAAAATTGTTCACCACAGGGGCGACAAAAAAGCCCACTTTCATTGTGATGGCTTCCACCAATAGCAGTCAGTTGTTGCTCGGCTGGTTCTCCACACCACTCACAACGGCTACCACGCGGCGCAGAGTCAACAGAGATCGGTCGCAGAAATTCGTTCATAGACATGAGGTATCCTCCTGGTTCGTGCTGGAAAAGTGCAACTTTTCATCACAAACAAGACTAAAGACAGCACAGAAGGGGAAACCCGTATCTGGTGGTCAGCAGCATCGAAGAATCCACGGTGATACGGCACTACAAGAACACGCATCATCGCCTGGGAGCTGCTTTGCTCCACTTATCGGCAAATCAAGGCGAATAGTGTAATACATCTTATACATTGCCGATGTACAATAGAATATACCATATTTTCACGAAAATCGCTAGGGTGCCGATTGATTAGGAGGTGAAGCAGGTTGCGTCTCTTCCTCCAGGGCAGGAAACTTCGAGGATAGACGATTACCAACTACCCAACCGATCGCTCCGAGACCAATGGTAAGGCCTAACCAGGAGAGTAATACGGTATTCAGCGCCACATTGAAAACTGCTGCAAGGACTTCAGCCAGTACGATACCAAGCGTCATGCCCACTGTTATGCCAATGAGACAACCCGGGTGTGCCAGGTTACGCCCACGCAGTTTCTTCATCATAGAATCAATTTTATCCCGTCAGTAACGTTTGATCGTAATTAATAATAACGCTACAGAGACGGTGAGTCAAGACGAAATGGCTCAAAGCTATTTTCATTGACCCTGCCGGCATCATCTGATTTTGATGCGCAAAAGTCCGGGAACACAGGCCGCAATAGCAAGCGTTGCAAGGATACAGGCAACACCTCCGCTTACAACAGAAAATTGTGGGCTAACGATACCTGCCACTACTCCCGACTCGAACTGTCCTAACATAGGTCCGCCTATGACAAACATCGCATTGACTGCACTGATACGCCCGCGAAATTCGTCAGGGGTGATTAGTTGAACCACCACGCCGCGCAGAATCATACTGATCATATCAGCCGCCCCGGCGCCAGCCAGAAAGAGGACTGCGAGCCAGAGCGGTCCACTTGATAAACCAAAGGCGATGATACAGATACCCCAACCAATAATCGCCAGCACAATGCCCAGCCCCTGACGCGAAATTCGGCCTATACGCCCGGTAAAAGGAGTGAGCGACACCGCACCAATAGGCGTCGCCGCCAGCAGTAAGCCTAAACCTTGTGGACCGATACGCAAAATATCGCTGGCATACAATGGGAGGAGAGCACGAGGGGAACCAAAGAAGGTGGCGAAAAAGTCCAGGGAGAGAACAGCCAGGATGATTGGGTTCGCACGCAGGAAACGCATTCCGTCCACCAGTGCACCTACCCCCGCCTGGGCCCTTTTTTCGACAGGTACACGGGGAATGGTCATCAGGAGCAATGAGACAATGACGACAAAGTACGAGATAACATCGATCCAGTACGTATTCGCAACGCCCGACCAGGCGATGACGAAGCCTCCCAGAGTTGGGCCGATGATAAAGGTCAGTTGCATCATGACCATACTCAGGGACATAGCATCTGGCATCTGTTCGCGTGGCACAAGCGTGGGAATCACAGACTGGCGAGTCGGAAATTCAAAAGCAGATACACTGGCAGCGACCAGGACTACGGCATAGATGATAAACATGTTGATTACATGAAAAATGGTACAGAGCGCCAGCGCTGCTGATGTCGCCGCCAGGGTGATCTCGATCATAAGAAGCATTTTGCGTCGATCAAATACATCGGCAAAAACACCTCCAACAAGCGAGAAAAGTAAACGTGGAATAGCCTGGATAAGCCCTATCAGGCCCAGTGCAATGGCCGAATGGGTGAGGAGGTAGACTTGCCAGGCAACTGCTACAACCTGCATTTGCGTGCCCGCAGAGGAGATAAGTTGTCCCCAGAACAACAATGCATAATTGCGGTTTCGTAGTACAGCCCATGAACCTACCGGTCTCTTTGCTGGAACAGGAGCATTCAAATTTTTTCAGAAGCCCGCAGTAGAGGGCAGCACGATGATTTCCTGGCCGGGTTTCAGTGAGGTTTGCAGGCCATTAGGACCAGTGATCATTTCGTTGTTAACAAAGATTTTTACGTGTTCGCGAACATGACCTTCTTGCGTGCAGAGGCGCTCCCAGACTAATGGGTGTAGGCGCTCCAATGCCGCCAGAAGCTGCTCCACAGTGTCTGCTTTCATCCGGATCTGGCTTTTGCCACCACTGTAAGCACTTAAGGTTGAAGGCAAACGCAGTGTCACAGTTGCTCTCTCTTCGTCACTCATGCTGCATGCTACCTCTGTGGAGTTTTACGCAGTACAATGGTCCCCGCCTACCTACAATTTGGCGATCACATTATGAAGAGGGAACATGACTGGCGTTTTCTAAGGTACTACCTAAAATGGAACCTATACTCGCAATAGTATACTCGCATGAAACAACGTTCGCAAGGCTGACACTCACCCGCTTAAAAGACGGATGGTTCTTCCTTCATCCAGCCCGCTTGCTCGTAGCCTGTTTGGGTGTACGAGTAGAGGCAGTCTGTCCAGAAGCGTTTTCCGGCGAACCGGATGTTTCCCTGTGCCCCAGGGTACATGCTAATGCTCTTGCCAGGATGTTCCTCGCGGCATTGTGATCTCTGTCCAGTACCAACCCACAACGAGTACAGCTGTGGGTACGCACACTCAGCGACTTCTTCACCAGAGCGCCACATGCGCTACATTCCTGGCTGGTGAACTGTGGTGCTACCGCAATGACGGGAACAGCATGCATCAGTCCATAGGCTTTGACCCAGGAGATGAATGTTCCCCAGCCTGCATCATGGATGGACTTAGCCAGGTGATGGTTCCTCACCATGTTGCGTATCTGTAAGTCTTCATAGGCAATCAAATCGTGAGATGAGACAAGCGTGCTTGCCGTTTTCCTGGCAAAGTCTTCCCGCTGCCTGCTGACTTTCAGATGCGCTCTTGCCAGTTGCTTCCTGGCTTTCTGGCGATTGCTGCTTTGCTTGTGCTTCCGAGAGAGGTGACGCTGCAAGCGTTTCAGCTTCTTCTCCGCTTGGCGATACTGCCGAGGATTGTCGATCGTCTGGCCCTCAGAGTCGGTATAGTAGGCTTTGAGTCCCACATCAATCCCAATCTGCTTTCCCGTGGAGTGATGCTCTATGACACGAGCTGCCTGGACCCCGAATTGGACATAATAGCCGTCAGCACGATGCACCAGCCGCACCCGCTGGATTTGCTTCGTGGGGAAGGTTTCAATGTGCTGCTTGGGATTGCCGACGAGTCGCAGACGACCAATCCCACACCCATCGGTGAAGCGAATGTGTCGGCCATCGGGCTCCACCTTCCAGCCGATTTGCTTGTATTCCACCGAGCGGTTGTTATGCTGAAACCGGGGATAGCCCTTCTTGCCAGACTTGTGCGTTTTGCAGTTGGCATAGAAGCGCGAGATGGCGAACCAGGCCCGGTCCGCACTGGCTTGCCGAGCCTGAGAATTGAGACGAGCAGCAAACGGATACGCTTTGGCAAGGACAGCACAATAGCACTGCAAGTCGTTCTTGGAGACAGCGCGTTCATCCATCCACTTGCGCAGGCATTTGTTGCGCATGAACTGGACGATACGAATGGCTTCATCAATCGTAGCGTACTGCTGCTTGGTGCCATCAACTTTGTACTCGAAGATGAGCATGCCTCTTGCCCTTGCTCTGGTGTTCTGGTAGACTGAGTTTACACCAATGGATAGCATACGTCAAGACGGATGGAAGCATGAAACGCACAAATGTCTACTTATCTGAAAAGCCGTTGGAACGTCTTCATGTGCGAGCGCAACGGGAAGGCGTGGCGATAGCGGAACTGATACGGCGAGCCGTGGATACCTTCCCGGCTTGGGATGATCCGACCTATGCCCCACCGCGCCAGCCCCAAACAAGCAACGCCCATTCCTCCCCGCCTTAAAAGAGCGAGGCTTTCTGGGCCGTTCTCTGTAAAATTTTGAGTGGCTATTATGAGAGTTGCTTCACAACATCCATGGCCTCTACCACCGATTCCACTGTTCTTGCTCCCGCTTGCAGCAATGCATCCCACAAAGGTTGACCCTCACCAGTATAGTCACGACCTGCAATATCGGGTGTACCTGCAAGCAAAAGTACGGGTAAACCGCGTCTTGCCGCTGTTACAGCCTCGCCTAACAAGGCAAGGTTTCCGGATCCAATAGGCATGGGACAGATTATCAGGAGCTTAACCGCTGCCAGGCTTTCCCGCACTTGCGCAAGGATCGCGGGAGAAATAGGGGCATACGGTTGCTCTGTGATAACTTCTTCGGCAAGACGCAAGGCCAGCGTATGGTCACTATCACCAATATTGAGCGCACCCGCGACAAACGCGACATGTGCATCAGCCAAAGCTCGCATCATCAATTCCCCGCTGCCCCCTCCCGCGATGACATGGACGATTGGCCTCTGGCCAGGTCCATTCTGTTGGTCCTCTGTAGCTTCCCTTGCATATTCACTTCTTGGAGGCAAGACACTGATATGTTCTGCGCCGCGCAGGATTCCTACCTGGACATTGACACCATAGACACGCCTGAGTACGCCCGGCTCCAATACTTCAGCGGGTGCAGCGTCGGCAACTATACCACGTTGAAATAAGAGCAGCCGGGGGAAATAGCGCGCAGCGAGGTTGAGATCATGCATAGCGGCAATCACCGTTACTCCCCGCTCCCAATTCAAACGTTGCACCAACTCCAGTGTTTCAATCTGAAATTTTATGTCAAGGTGTGAGGTTGGTTCATCCAGGAGCAATAATCTGGGTTCCTGGGCCAGGGCCATTGCAATCATCACCCGTTGCCGCTCCCCTCCACTAAGATGGTTGAATATGCGATCAGCAAGAGACTCGATTGCGGCAGCCTGCAGAGCATCTTTGACCATGTTCTTATCGCGCTCTCCCAATGAACCCCAAAAGTCGACGAACGGCGTGCGTCCCAGGCTCACCATTTGCTCTACTGTGAACGCAAAGGGCATATGTAGTTCCTGGGGAACAACGGCAATACGGCGCGCGACAGTCCGCCTGCTCCATTGCAGCAGATCATGACCCTCCAGCAAAATCCTACCATATTGTGGACGGTAGACACCACTGAGTAAACGCAACAGTGTTGTCTTGCCCGAACCATTTGGTCCGAGCAATCCAACCATCTCACCGGCCTGCATCTGTACATGTACGTTGTACAGGAGTGGCTCTCGTCCATAACCAAAGGTGACGCCTTCTACAACAAGAAAGGGTGTGTTTGAGCGAGTTTCCATCTTCACCATCGGTAGTCTCGCTTACTGCTTCTGAGCAGAAATAAGAAAAACGGCGCGCCGATGAGCGCGGTGAAGATTCCCACAGGCAGCACAGAGGGTGCAATGACGACTCTGGCCAGCAAATCGGCAAGCGTAAGAAAGATAGCTCCGGCCAGGGCAGAGGCCGGAAGCAGTAGGCGATGGCGAGGTCCTAATAAGAGCCGCATCACATGAGGAGTGACCAGTCCCACGAAACCAATCAAACCGCTGATTGAGACGGCGGCAGCTGTCAACAGCGACCCTACAACAATGATGATGAATTTGCGGCGTTCGACATTCAGACCCAGGTGCGCCGCGCCCTCTTCACCCAGGGCAAATGCATCGAGTGAACGTGAGAGTATGAGCGAGAAAGCTATGCCCACTAGAATAATCGTTCCCACGACAAAGATGGGAGGCCAGCTCGTGGCAGAGACGCCCCCCGAGAGCCAGTTGAACAGCGCCTGGAGACCAAACTGCGCATGTGGGCTGAGCGTCAAAATGAGCGTCTGCAGGGCCACCAGCACCGCGTTAATCACAACACCTGCTAAAAGAAGAGTTACGACAGGCGTGTGCCCATCGCTGTGAGCAATACTATATACGAATAACACCGTCAACATGGCTCCAACAAATGCTAAAACAGGGGTCAATGAGAAAAACGAACCATAGACGGTATCAAAGGGCAGCACAAAGGCAATAACCGCCCCAAGGGCAGCGCCTGAAGAAGTTCCCATAAGATAGGGATCCGCCAGGGGATTGCGCAGCATTCCCTGAAAGAGCACGCCGGCAACGGCGAGTGCCGCCCCCACGAGCGCTGTGCCTATCACTACGGGCATTCGTACCTGCCAGATGATCAGTTCAGCCGTTGGATCCCATTGCCTGGTAAAATGGAATATCCCTGTACCATTCAAGAGAATCTGGGCAATCGCGCCGATCGGTATAGGTATTGAGCCGAAACTTACCGAAATCAGGATAACAGCGAACAATACTCCACTCAAGATGAACAATGCAAGCGCTGACGGCAGCGTACGTAGGCCTTTCACTGGCCGTTTGACAGAGCGTCGTTCGATTGTATTTTTCTCGCTAGCGATTTTCATTATGGTAGCTCTGTCAGCCTGTTATGCCTAATCTGTTGCAGTGCAATCCGCCTCAATCATAACCATTGGCATGGATGTTCCCGCAACGATTGCCCACACGCTGCCAGCAAGATAAGAAACAATAGCGGCAAGACAACAAGGGGTGTAAAAAAACGAGTTGCGATGACACGAGAGCGCATGAGCTTTAACCTTCGAGACGTTCTAACGCCCGCTGTCACCTCGCGTGGGTGGGATGGAGGCCAACCAAAGACAAGTACAGGCAGGTTTCGTGCAGTTCTGCTCCGCGGATGTTAACAATGTACTCGCCAGTTATAGTAGCGCGACTGCGTCGGAGTTGCACCGACTTCCCTATTCTGCCTGATCACCAAATCAGGCCACCCGGTGAACACAACATAACTGATGTGGGCAGTATACGCGTAGGCGCACCCCATTGTCAATCAGCTTTCTAACGTGACTCTCCATCCTTGCAGGGGAAAATATCCGTAGGGGCGGGGGTGGAAAGGATGTGGGGTGGGGACGCTTGCGTCGCCCACGTAGCCTCTCACACCACCATTCCTGCACTTATGGACAGTTGACAAGAGAGGCAATCCAGATGATACTACTAAATACATAAAAAGCTACTGACGCGCAACACTGCGTCCGATCGAAGGACAAGCTATACATGACAATTGAAAAAGTTTTTTTCCGGCAGGTGGCAGGCCAGTTCGCAACGGGTGTTTCCGTTGTGACGACACGTAGCCAGGGGGTTCTCGCGGGTTTAACAGTCAATGCATTCTGTTCTGTCTCTCTCGACCCACCTTTGGTTTTAGTCTGCGTCGACCTCACCAGTAATACCCTTCCAGCTATCCGCGAAAGCGAGATGTTTGCCATTAATATTCTCACCACTGATCAGGAATATCTCTCGCGCTGCTTTGCCACCTCTAATGAAGATCGCTTTGAACACTTCTGCCATGCCAGCTACCATACTGCCGCGACAGGTTCACCCATCATTGACGACGCTCTCGCCTTTCTTGATGCTCGCGTGGTGGCTGAATATCCCGGCGGCGATCACGTAATTTTCCTGGGAGAAGTTGTGGCGATGGGTACTGAAGGGCGTGTCTCCTTCGCTCTTGAAGAAGATACAAGACACGCCACAATCTTTGAAAGCGAAGTTGGCGACAATCCTGGCGTTGAAAAACTTCCTCTTGCCTACTATCGTGGGAAATATCGCCATCTCGCCTGCGACTACATCAAACCCAGCCTGGCAAAATGATCACGGTTTCGCGCATGGAGCAAGAGCGAGAAGCGGCGATTACTTCGCTTCAACAGCGTATCAGAGCCTGTCGGCTCTGCCAGGATGGTGGCTATATTCCTATCGCCCATCCCATTGTAAATGGTCGGGCCAGTGATCGCATGCTTGTTATCGGCCAGGCACCAGGACATCGTTCTGTCGCGAAGGGGCGCTCATTTAGCGGGCCAGGCGGCACCATTTTACAGAAGTGGCTGGAGCAAGCAGGCTTTCCACCTGGCTATCTACATGAGCATGCCTATCTCAGTTCACTCACGCGCTGCGACCCGGGACGCAATCCAAAAGGGAATGGAGATAGACGACCTTCCCTACAGGAAGTCGCTTTGTGCAGGCCATTTTTAGAGGCAGAATTGCAACTTTTACAACCAAAGGTTGTGTTGCTGGTAGGGACAATGGCGATCGAGGCGTTTTTCGGCAAAGTACAACTAGAGCAAATTATTGGAACATTCGAGGAGCGCAATGGGATGCTGCTTTTACCTCTGCCACACCCCTCAGGCGTTAGTCGTTGGCTGAATGATCCCGCTCATCAAAGGCTACACCAGCAGGCGCTGGAGCAACTTTCAGCATTGAGAGTTGCTCACCAGTTGTAGGTAGCACCACCTGAACAAGACATCCGACTAACTCTTGGCTTCCGAGGTTTCACTGGACAGAGCGGGATAATGCGCCTCTTCAGCAGCTTTGTGCATATGATATTCATGAACGCCCTGTTTCAGCGTGCCAAGCGCGAGCGTGGCACAGGTTGGGCGCGTCACCACTAGCTCGCGACCAAGCTGCTCGATAAGGTCCTCGAAACTCATCGCTTCGACCTCTTCCGCTGTCTTCCCCTGTGTAATTTCGGTCACATAAGAGGCCGCAGCACGACTTATCGTGCATCCTTCGCCTTCCCAGTTGACAGCTTCCAGCCTGCCATCCTTACCAAAGCGAGCGTGCATGGTGATAATGTCGGCACAGCCGGGATTACCGCCACTCAGGCTGACATCGGGATGATCCAATGGGCCATTGTTGCGTGGATTTTCATAATGATCCATCAGAAATTCGATGGCTTCTTGACGATCCATAGTATTTTTCTCCGCTTGAGAGCATCAAAAGAAAGCGAGGGCGCGTAATGGTCATGAACAAAATGATCGGGACATCTGTAGGGGCCGATTTATCGCGCCCACCGCCGATTTATCGGCCCTCGCAGCATAGAACCCAGGGACTACGGTTTCTCGATAGGAGCTTTTACAAGGTTGCCCCATTCAGTCCACGAGCCATCATAGTTACGTACACGCGGGTACCCCAGTAAATATGTCAGCACAAACCAGGTATGAGCCGAACGCTCACCGATACGGCAGTAAGAAATGACATCTTTATCTGGAGTGATTCCCTTGCCAACGTAGAGCTGGTGCAATTCCTCAGTCGATTTGAATGTACCATCTGCATTGGCAGCCATACCCCAGGGGATGCTCTTGGCGCTCGGAATGTGACCACCACGCTGGGCGCCCTCTTGTGGATAGTTGATCATGTGTATTAGCTCGCCAGTATATTCCTGGGGAGAGCGCACATCGATCAGAGCACGACCTGGATTCTTGAGTCCACTGGCAACGTCATCGCGATAAGCACGAATGGATTCATCTTCGGGCTGCGCGTGATACGTCGTGGCCGCATATTGGGGGACTTCTCTCGTCATTGGACCCTGCTCTGACTCCCACTTCACTCGCCCACCATTCATAATCTTCATATTCCTGTGGCCATACATAGTGAACAGCCAGAACGAATAGCAGGCATACCAGTTGTTTTTATCGCCATAGAGGATGATGGTGGTATCATTGCTGATTCCCCATTTGCTCATCAGTTCCTCAAAGCCCTTCTGATCCACAAAGTCGCGCGCTACCGGGTCCTGTACATCGACATGCCAATCGAGCTTGACAGCGCCAGGCAAGTGGCCTACTTCATACAAGAGTACATCTTCATCAGCCTCAATTAACCTGATAGTCGGGTCGTTGAGGTGTTCGGCAACCCAGCTTGTTTCTACAAGCACCTCAGGATGGGTGTAACCAGACCCAGCGCTCACGCCGGATGTCGCAGATTCTGTTCCAGACATGTTTCATGTCCTCCCTAAATACCTTCAATGTTTGAAGAACGGGGTCACCTGTAGGGGCCGATTTATCGCGCCCAGCGCCGATTTATCGGCCCCCCAGGGCTATCTCCCCCATCCCTCATGAATTTGTTCACCTTGCATTAAGCAAAGCTCCATAAAAAGAGAACAAAATTGATCTAGTTTATATTCTACTAGCTGACTCGGAATTAAGCAAGCAGGTAACACATATTCACCATTGGAGACGTTCAGCCAGTCCTGTGTTGCGTTGGGCCACGCGGTCATTTTTCACCGCCCAACTTAAAGCTCGCTGCTGGCCTACCAGGACACAGAGTCTTTTAGCGCGCGTAATAGCCGTATAGAGAAGATTGCGCTGTAGCAGCATCGAGTGTTCCCTGTTGAGGGGCATGACTATAGCAGGATATTCACTGCCCTGGCTTTTATGTACGGTAATGGCATATGCCAGTATCAGTTCATCCAATTCCGCGAACTCATAGCTGACGAGCATCGGACCCGCTTCTTCCAGAAACTCGACTCTGAGGCTGGCGTTTTCTTTATTGATACTGCGTATCCATCCTACGTCGCCATTAAACACTCCCTTGTCATAATTGTTGCGTACCTGCATGACTTTGTCACCAACACGGAAGACGCGACCTCCCCATTCGATCTCTGCAATAGCCCTGGGATTGAGCCTGGCCTGTAGTTCTTCGTTGAGGATGTTCACCCCCGTTGGGCCTTTATACATCGGCGCAAGCACCTGGATATCGCTAATGGGATTAAGCCCATAACGAGCGGGTAAACGACGCTGGACAAGATCGAGGATCAGTTGCTGTGTGCGAACAGCGTCCTCTTCTGGCAGAAAAAAGAAATCACTCGTTGTCTCGCTTTTCAAAAACGGCATTTGTCCGGCATTGATACGGTGCGCGTTGACAATGATTTTGCTCTGTTGTGCCTGGCGGAAGAGTTCCATTAAACGGATTGAGGGGATGGCATCACTTCTCAGCAGGTCGCGCAAGACGTTGCCAGGACCAACGGGCGGCAATTGATCGGCATCGCCCACCAGCAGCAGGTGCGACTCCCTCGGCAGCGCCTTGAGCAAATGATAAAAGAGCAGTATATCGACCATCGAGAACTCATCGACGATCACAAACTGATAGGGCAAGGGATTCTCTTCATTGCGCTGATAGGTGTTGTCATGCGGCGAATATTCTAGCAGCCGGTGCAGCGTCTTAGCCTGGACGCCTGTTCCCAGCGCGCCGGTCGCTTCGGAAAGACGCTTGGCGGCTCGCCCTGTTGGGGCAGCCAGGGCGACATCAATCTTGCGCTTTTGTAGCAACATTAACAAGGCGCGGATAGAGGTGGATTTACCCGTTCCTGGCCCGCCTGTGAGAATACTTACTTTTTTACTGTAGGCAGTCTGTACTGCTTCACGCTGCTTCTCCGTCAGGTGCATGTTACCATTCTGCGCCAGTCGCGTAAAGACAGTATCCCACAGTTGCTGGCTGGCAGGCGGGAGGCTGCTGGACGAGTGCAACAGGATACGCAGGAAGCGCGCTGAACCATGCTCGGCATACCAGAAGGGGCCGTAGTAGACGCGCTGTTGCGGTTCTGGCTCTTGCTCCTCGATCTCGCTCCAATCGACGGGTGGTTCATCTTCAGGGACTTCAGGGTGCGAGGGTGGGGAGGTTGGCTGTACCTGCAACGGAGGTTCAATGAATACATCGCGCTCGCTGCGCAATTGTTCCATTGCCGCAGGCAGAGCATCATAAGGCGCCTGCAAGACGTTCGCCGCGCGGGTAAGCAGTTCGCCCTCTGGCAGGAAACAGTGGCCATCCTCATTAGCTGCCTGGGCCAGCACATACTTCAAGCCGGTTGCCAGCCGCGGCACACTATCGGCGGGCAGTCCCAGTTTCACAGCGATATCATCGGCGATCCGAAAGCCAATGCCGTGCACATCCTGCGCCAGTTGATAGGGGTTCTCGCGAATGACTTTGATCGCATCCTTGCCATACTGCTTGTAGATGCGAGTGGCTATGTTCATTGAGACGTTATGAGATTGCAAAAAAAGGTGCAGTTCTTTAATCTCGCTCTGCTCCGCCCACGTTTTTATAATTTGTTCGCGATCCCTGGCGCCGATGCCTTTTACTTCGCTTAAGCGTTCGGGCTGTTGCTCCATAATTGCGAGCGTTTGCAGACCAAAATGCTCCACAATTAATTTGGCCTTCTTTGGTCCGATACCCTTGATCAAGCCCGAGCTAAGGTAACGGGTAATGCCTTCAAGAGAAGCAGGCAGGCGTTGAACAAAGCTGGTGACATGTAATTGACGTCCATACCGGGGGTCCTTCTCCCATTCGCCTTCAATAGAGAGCAGTTCTCCGACCTGTATGCCCGGCAACATCCCAACGATGGTCGTCAAGTCGTCACGAAAGAGTCGCCCACTATCGTTGAGGCGAAAACGGGCGACGGTATAGTGGTTGTCCTCATTGCGAAAGACGATATTTTCTACAGAACCATCAAGTGTTGGCATACTACAGCATTCCATCTATTAGACGAAAGGTTGGAAATAGTATGCATGTATCTTAGCACATTACGATTTTTAGAGAAACCTCCAGATAGGCCGGTACTAAGTGATGCATGGCTCCTCGTCAAATCGACAGAGGGGATGTTCAGTGGCATTACGGGGAGCGCACAGAAGCAGGGAAGTGCAGAAGCTACACCTGCTGGAAAAAAAGAGAAATGTGGGGAAAGCTCATCCAAGTCGCAAAAATACTTCACTGATCCTCTCCATTCTTTTTGATAAATGTTGCATTTTTATGAAAAATAGTGTATACTTAGAGAGTCTAAT
>WNFW01001473.1_pt1 | contig 16253 bp, 11 predicted proteins | sample 5400131 | NCBI WGS metagenome assembly WNFW01 (sample SAMN13153362, study PRJNA577476) | soil metagenome | isolation source: 20 cm soil or saprolite under grassland replicate 1 | place: USA:California | collected 2016-06-15 | reverse complement strand
CGGAAATGTTTACTGAACTCCCGCCAGCAGTGCTCGACTCACCCCCGCCGTACTGACTTCCTCCCAGTCCGGTTGTGCCCCCCTGGCGCTGTGGCGCTCTTCCCTGCGGGGACGGACTTTGACCTCCCGGAACCGCTCCTCCCGCGCCACCACCACCTTCTGCTCCCGGCTCTGTTAAAGCCTGGACCAGCACGGGCAGAACGTCGCCTGCAGAAATATATTGCAAATAGCGGGTGACGGGTTTCCCAAACTCAACGTTCGCGTCAAATTCGTGGATCAGTTGACGGATGAAAGGCATGTTGATCGGGCGCGTCACGACGTGAATGCGGTTGGTGCGCACGTCAGGCGTCAGTTTGATCTTACCGACGATTATTGCTTCTTCCGACAGTATACCGGCCCCTCCTCGGCACGCTCGAGCTTGATAAATTCGCTGACTACTTCTGCCGGGGCGACGTCCACTTGTTCAATCACACCGGCAAGCTGTCGGATAATGTCAGCATTCTGCGTCACCAGAAGACTGGATGATTTCGGAAGGGCGAGAATATTGATCGTGCCTGAGCTCCCCTGAAAATATGCCATCAACACTTGCTGGAGTTCCTGCGGATCGGCGTACTGCAACTTGAATAAGACGCTCACTACGGGATTGCCCGCCGGAATGTCCGCCAGGTCAGAAATAATCGGCACGGGGGCCTTGCGAGGATTCTGTCCGGCCCCAACGACATCGACAATATCGCGAGCAGCAGGAACGAGCGAAATCCCGTTGAGAGCCATGCTCATCTCGATGATCTTGATTGCCTCGTCGCGCGATACATCTTTGGCGATGAAAATGTTCACCTTCCCCTGCACAAAATTATCCATCACCAATTTTTTACCGGTGAGCTGTTCGTAAAGATGCAACACATCGACCACATCGCTGTTTGGAAACTGGAGCCGAACCATTGCTGGTGCGCCTGCAGGAGCAGGTGCCTCTGCCTCTGCCGGTGGCGTATTCGGTACTTTAGGAGCGGTCGAATCCGCCGATGGCGGATTCCCTGGTTTCACGGGTCGCACTCGCTCGGGACGCTGCGGTGCTCCTTGAGCTAAGAGCGACGTCGCGCTCGCAAACGCGAACATGGCAATGCAGAAAAGCCGGTGCACAGTCCTATCTGGGTGGATGTGCGACGCTAGTAGATTTATGAAACCCGTCAACGTATTTCCCTCAGTTGAAACGATCCTTCACCGCTCGGCCTGGCTGCGGAAAAGCCTCGTAGCTTACTGTCGTTTCCTCATGCTGCAAGTGATTCGCCCATCAAACCCCATAAGAATCCACGGCGCGGAAACAGCGCCGTTTGCGCGTGCGATCGCGATCGCTGGTTGTTTATTAATGACGGCGGCGGTTTCCCTGCCGGGGCAGACGGCAAATGCGGTAGCTGATATCCAGTCCGTGCTTCACGCACAACAGGAAGCCTGGAATCGGGGCGACATTGATGGATTCATGAACGGATACGCGCGCTCAGCATCAACCGTTTTTATCTCGGGAGACGAAGCACGACGTGGTTGGGAAACAGTGCGAGAGCGCTACCGGCAAAAATATTCCGATCGCACAAAGATGGGGGCACTCACTTTTTCGGAAATTGAAACCACAGTGCTGTCACCAGACGCGGCAGTGGTAATCGGGCACTGGAGATTGAAGCGCGCAAACGACGAGCCACATGGACGCTTTACGCTAATCTTCAAACTCCTGCCGGAAGGCTGGCGCATTGTGCACGATCATACATCGGCGGCTCCGCCGTGAAGATTTGCAGGGCGTCGGCGTTCGTCCCGAAAACATCCCGGCAACGTCCTACAGTTCGCGCAGCCGCCCGAGCAATTTCTCATGGATGTTATCGAAGCCGCCGTTACTGAAGACGACAACCACATCTTTTGGGCGCAGCATCGGAACAATGCGGTCGACAATGGCGTCGGCGTTGCGCTCGTAAAACGCCGGTCGGCCGGTCTTGGCAATCGCAGCCACGACTCTCTCTGGTTTTAATCGCTCATCTTCGGGGATCTGTTCCAGCCTGGCGACCTGAGAGATGAAAAGTCCATCGGCGAACTGGAAGGCGTCCGGAAGCTGCTGTTGAAAAACAGCACGCCGAGTGGTGTTCGAGCGCGGTTCGAAGACAGCCCAGAGCCGGTGTCGCCTATAGCGATTACGTAGCGCCTGCAATGTCTGCACGATTGCCGTCGGGTGGTGCCCAAAATCGTCAATCACCTTTACGCCTCGTGCTTCGCCACGCAGCTCCAGTCGCCGCGCGATGCCGCTAAAACTCTTGAATGCGCTGTCGATTTTCGTCTTTGGCACATCATAAAACCGCGCGGCCGTGGCTGCCATCGCTGCATTGCGCACATTAAATTCGCCAATCAGCGGAATTTCGAAAACGTCTTCGCCGAGCCGGAAGCTGGAGCTTTCCGGCGAGTAAGCGACCTCCCGGATTCGTTGCGCGCAATTTTTCGAGAAGCCGACCTCGATCATTTGCGCCAGGCAATTCCTGGCAACTTCTACACAATTGGAATCGTCGCCGTTCAAAATGACCATTCCATTCTGAGGAACGATGTTGAGTAAACGCCGGAAGCTCAGCTTGATTTCATCGAGGTCCTTAAAGATGTCCGCGTGATCGAATTCGATGTTGTTTACGATCACCAGTTCCGGCAGGTAATGAACAAATTTTGAGCGCTTGTCGAAAAATGCTGTGTCGTACTCATCGCCTTCGATCACGAAATATTTGGAATCGTTCAGGCGCGCGCCTTCCCCGAAGTTCTTCGGAATGCCGCCGATGAGATAACCAGGCTTGCGCCCCGCTTTCTCCATAATCCATGCAAGCAACGCCGTGGTTGTGGTTTTGCCGTGAGTTCCTGTAACCACAAGGTTATGACGACCCCGCAAAAAATAATTTTTCAACACTTCCGGCAATGAGAGGTAAAACAGTTTTCTGTTCAGCACGGCTTCCACTTCCGGGTTACCGCGCTTCATGACGTTGCCGATCACAACGACATCGGCATCGACAGGGACGTTCTCTGCGCGATAGCCTTGCTTGAGTGTGATGCCTTTTTTCTGGAGAAAGGTGGACATCGGTGGATAAACATTTTCGTCCGAACCACTGACTTTGAAGCCGCGCTCTTGCAGCGCGGCCGCCACCGATGCCATGGCGGTCCCGCAAATTCCGAGGAAATGAAAGTTTTTCGGCGCTTCCTTCACGCGCATTCTTTACGCCGCGCCACCAAAAAAGAAACCGCGGATTACGCGGATCTCACGAATAAGAACGTGTAATGAAAAATTATGCGCTTCGTCCGCATAATCCGAGGTTCTTACTTTTTCTTAAACACCTCCACTGCATCCCATGCTTCGTCGGGTGGTGCTTGTTCGTATTCGAGCGAACGCTCCAGATACATCTTGGCCAGCAGATCGTCCGGATAAAATTCGAGGAAACGTGAAAACAGGATTTTTGCCCTGGTAAAATCACGTGCGCGGAATTTCTCCAGTCCTTCCTCGTATGACTCCAGCCACTTCAGAAATTCTGGATCACCATCTTCATTTCGTGCGCCAACGAGGGTAAAGACATCCACAGGCTTGGTTTTGCCTTTCACCTGCACACGCGCCACCGAGCGCAAATGAAATTCATCTCGCACTAGCTCGGTCGCGGTCGGACCAATCAGAATATCGATCCCGTAGGTTCGGGTCAGAGCTTCCAGCCGGGATGCCAGATTGACCGCGTCGCCGATTACCGTCGGGTCCATGCGCTCCTGCGAACCAATGTTGCCGACAATAACGTCACCCTGATTAATCCCGATCCCCATCCCGATCCCCATCCGGCCCTGCGCACGCCAGTTTTCGTTGAGTTTCTGAAGAGCAGACCGCATCCCCAACGCTGTTCGGACTGCATTTTTCGCGTCCTCCGTCACCCCCAAGCTATGGACATTCCCCCAGACTGCCATGATGGCGTCACCGATAAACTTATCCAGCGTGCCGCCGTTTTCGAAAACCACAGCGGTCATTTTGGTGAGATACTCATTCAGCACCCTAACGAGCTCTTCCGGGTCCGCCTTTTCGGCGATCGTGGTAAACCCGATTATGTCTGAAAAAAGCATGGTTGCCGGCACTCGAACACCGAGGAGCGAGTGATAATAGCTGTCTGGGTTTTCGAGAACTTCCTTGACCAGGTTTTTCGATACGTAGCGTTCGAGCGTCCGCCGGGTCCGCAATTTCTCGAGACGCTCGAGGGCGTACTCGAAACCGAGCGAAAACAATCCGCTTAAAAGCAGGGCGGAGACAACCGGGACCGTTAGAAGCAGTAGACCCGTCCTGTCGTAAAACAATCGTGCCGCACCGAGATATGCGCCCGTAATCACAACGAGTGCACCAAGGCAAAGCAACGGCCGGCGCAAAAAGGCGACAAGCGACCACGCGATAAGCCCTGCAGCCCCAACAAGCGCCAGGCCAACATTCGGCGGCGTGGGCCGCAAAAACTCGTGGCCAAGCGCCGCAGCCATGGCTTGCATATGCAGGCTCGGCCCCGATGTGGTTGGGCTAATCGGCGTGTCGGCTACGTCATGCGATACCTGCGCAGACGGTCCCACCATGACGATCTTGTCCTTGAAAAACGTTCCGTCGGCGTAATTAGCATGCCAGAGTTTGGGATCGAATACCTCGTAGAGCGGGCGCGGTTCGAACGCGTCCGGCGTGGTGAAACGAATCATATGGCCGCGAAGATCACCCGGCACGTCACTCCCGCGCCCGATTTTAGACAGCGCGCGCGCAGAAAGAGATTCATAAACTTCGTCGCCTTGGTGCGGCTCGAGACCCACGAGTTGGCGGGCCGTCAAACGATAAGCCGCAGCGCGGATCTTTCCGTCGATCGAATCCGGAAAAAAATTGACGAAGCCGATACGGTCATCCTGCAGTTGCGGCGGAGCAATTAGCGTATCGTTCGGCGTAGTGGCTTGCGCGCCATTTTCCAAATCGAAATTCGCGCCCAAGACTACTTTGCCGTGGTAACGGTCAAGCGCAGCATGAAATGCCGGATCGCCGTCGTTCGGCGGATTAAACATCAAGTCGAAGATCACCAGGCGCGCGCCGGCTTCAAACAGCCGATCCAGCAAAAGCGCCCAGACTTCGCGTGACCACGGGAACGGCCGCTCAGTCAACAATTGAAATGCGCGGTTGCCTGCAACTTCTTCAGCGCTCAACGGCGGCAATTGCAATGTGCTTTGGTCAAGTCCGAGAAAAACAAAATCGCCAGGCGCAACGGTCTTGCGACCCTCGCGCCGCAGCAAATCCTCGAAACTTTGTTCGCCGCGCCAGGGCACCGAAAGAAACGGCGCACTTGCAAAAAAATGCCCGAGAACAATGAGCCCTGTCCAAAAAAGACAGATCAACGTCAGGACCAATAACCGATGACGGCTAAGCCGTTGCATGTGCGCGCAAATATACCATGCTCGACCGATTTGAATATGGCATTCCGCTGATTGATTTCCACGAGATTGATAGGGCGCGACTCCAAAGGGTTCGTAAGCGCGCCGGTTGCGACGCCGTCCTGGATTTCCGCAGCCTTTAAAACTTCACTGCGAAGGTGCACGCGCGGAATTTACTTTTCACTTCTCACTAATCACTTCTCACTAGCATACTCACCATGGCTGACGACACCCCGCTCATCTGCCCGCGTTGCAAGCTGCCGTTGGAAGAAACACGTACCTCGGGCGGAGTTTTCTGGGCGTGTAATGTCTGCGGCGGTCGCGCGGTGACGATCGAGCTCTTGCGCAATCGCTTCACGCCCGAGTCAATCAATCCGCTGTGGCTGCACGCCATGCGAGGCGAGGGGCGCGCCGGCTTGTCTTGTCCATTGTGTCGGCATCCGATGATCGATGTCGCCTTATCTGACCGAGCCGAGATCAACGTCGACGTTTGCCAGCGCTGCCATTTCGTGTGGTTCGACGCTCACGAAGTTGACACGCTGGCTCCGCGACCGGCGCCAACCCCAACTCCCGAACTCCCGCAAAAAGTGCGCGAGGCACTGGCGATTGCCGAGGTCGAGCGATTGGCTAAACAAGCTGAAGGTTCGGACTTCGACAGCGCACCACCCGATGAATCGTGGAAACAGATCGCCGCGTTTCTTGGACTACCGGTTGAATTCGATACCGTGCCGCATACTGGGCGGCCGTGGGCTACATGGTTGCTCGGCGCGCTCATCATCGCTGTAAGTGTATTCGCCTTTACGCGCCTGCACAGAGTGGTGACGCAATGCGGGTTGATTCCCGCGGAAGCCACGCGCCTCTATGGCCTCACGTTTGTCACTTCATTTTTTCTGCATGTCGGAATCATTCACCTCGTCGGCAACATGTATTTCCTCTTTGTCTTTGGCGATGATGTTGAAAATTTTCTCCGGCCACTTCGTTATCTCATGCTGATCGCACTGGCCGCGTTTGTTGGGGATCTCGCGCATATCGCTCTTGATCCGCGGTCGCAGACGCCATGCATCGGTGCGAGCGGCGGCATTGCCGGCGTGATTACGTTTTACGCACTCAATTTTCCGCAAACACGTATCGAGTTCCTGATGCGATGGGGATTTGTATGGTTCCGATGGATCCGGTTGCCGGCATGGTCGGTCTTCGTCTTGTGGATTGTCTTTCAGCTCATTGGCGCCGTCGAACAAAAGGCCGGGATCAGTTCCGTCTCTTCGGCTGCGCATCTCGGCGGCGCAGCAGTGGGCGTCGTTACTTGGCTGATCTGGAGAAAGCCGAAGCCGCTCGCCGAACTTTCACGGGTCTGAGTTTCCGAGAATTCGGTTGTCATCCCTGAGTCGCCGCTTATCTTGAGCGCGCGACGTTGCTGCGTCGCAACGATCTGCGCACCTGATTCCGTTTCTCGGGATCAAATCAGCGAGTGAGGTCGCGAAGATCGACAACGGAACAAACAACTCGCTGAACGAGGAGCCCCTGAAGCGATTCGGGGCAAACGACCATGCCAAGAGCTACTAACGCCCCGGCCAGCCGGGCGCGACGCAAACGAATCTTAAAGAAAGCCAAAGGCTACCGCGGACGACGTTCGAAACTTTTCCGCTACGCGAAAGACGCAATCATGAAAGCCAAGTATTGGGCTTACCGTGACCGGAAAACACGCAAACGCACTTTTCGTTACCTCTGGATTCAACGTCTGAATGCCGCGGCGCGCGCCAATGGCATGAGCTACAGTCGTTTTGCGGAAGGACTCAAAGCTGCTGGCATTGGGCTCGATCGCAAAATTCTCGCCGATCTCGCCGTCACCGACGAAGCCGCCTTCAAATCGATTGTCGATCAAGCGAAGAGCGCGCTGGAAGACAAAGCGAAGTCGAATAAGAAAGCGGCGTAGCTTCTCCTGTAGCCGGCGGTCTGTGACCGCCGAAACGCCTATTGCATTTGCAGGTGCCGGCGCTCACAGAGCGCCGCTGCAGTCATCAACTTTCCATTGAACGTTCAACATTGAACGTTCAACGTTCAACGTATCAATGACCCATCCGCTAGAACAACTCCGCGACGACGCGCTGCGCGAGATTGAATCCGCGACTGACGAGCAAGTGCTCGAAACCGCGCGAGTGAAATATCTCGGACGCAGCGGCAGCGTTTCCACCTGGGGCGAGCAGATGAAAACGCTGCCGAAGGAAGAGAAGCCGGTCATCGGCAAACTACTCAACGAGGTTCGCAACGCCGTCACCGCCGCGATCGAAACGCGCAACGCACAATTCCGTTCACAAAAAGAATCCGGCGCGCTTGCCAGGATCGACATCTCACTGCCAGGAACGCCACACGAGATCGGCGCGCTTCATCCGCTGACGCAAATGTGGGAACGCTCGATCGAAATTTTCCGGCGAATGGGTTTCGCCCTCGCCGATGGCCCCGACATTGAAGACGAATGGCATTGCTTCGACGCGCTGAACACCCCGCCGGAACATCCCGCGCGCACCGAGCAGGACACATTTTATTTGCCCGACGGCCGCCTGTTGCGCACGCACACGTCCACGGTGCAAGTCCGCACGATGGAATCAACGCCGCCGCCAATTCGTGTCATCGCGCCGGGCGCCGCTTATCGGAACGAGGAGATCGACGCGACACACGCCGCGCAGTTTCATCAAATCGAAGGGCTTTACGTCGATGACAACGTGAGCGTTGCCGACTTGAAAGGCGCACTCGAATTTTTCATGCGTGAATTGTTCGGATCCGACACCGCGGTCCAATTCCGTCCGCATTTCTTTCCATTCACCGAGCCGAGCCTGGAGGTTTATGTAAAATCGAAAGCGCTCAAAGGCGGCGAGCAATGGATCGAAGTCGCTGGCTCGGGCATTGTGCATCCCGCTGTTTTCGAGCAGATCAACAAAGCGCGCGGCGATGAAGCTTACGATCCGGAAAAATGGTCGGGTTACGCGTTCGGTCTCGGCATGGACCGTCTCGCAATGATTTTGTTCGACATCCCTGACCTGCGTCTCTTTGCGCAAAATGATTTGCGGTTTCTCCGCCAGTTCGCATGAAATTTTCTGTCAATTGGCTGCGCGAATTTGTCGATCTTCCAAAAAATCCGGCAGAGATCGCCGAATTGTTGACGCGCGCCGGCGTTGAAACCGAAAACATCGAAACGCGCGGCGCGAAGATCGACAAAGTGATCGTTTCCCAGGTCACGGCGTCGTCTCGGCATCCGAATGCTGATCGGCTTACGGTTTGCGAAGTGGACGACGGCAGCGGCACGAAACGCCAAATTGTTTGCGGCGCGACCAATTACAAAGTTGGCGATAAAGTTCCGCTCGCGTTGCCAGGTGCGAAGTTGCCCAATGGAACTGAGATTCGAGAAAGCAAACTGCGCGGTGTCGAATCAGAGGGAATGCTTTGTAGCCCAATCGAGCTCGGCCTCGGCGAAGATGCGTCCGGTCTTTTGATTTTGTCGCCAGATGCAAAAGTCGGAGCGCCGATCGGCGATCTTTTTCCCGGGGACACGATTCTCGACGTCGAGATCACGCCAAATCGTGGCGATCTGCTGAGCCATTTCGGTCTGGCACGCGAAATTGCGGCGTTGACTGGAAAGAAACTCAAGTCAACGCCACGCGATTCCAAAATCGCAATCAAAAGAACTGGCGTGACCATTAGCGCAACGCGTGAATGTCCGTTCTTTTCAGCGCGCAAGATCGACAACGTGAAGGTCGGCCCGAGCCCGCAGTGGCTGCGCACAAAGATTGAGAGCGTCGGCATTCGTTCTATCAACAACATCGTCGACATCTCCAACTTCGTGTTGCTTGAGCTCGGCCAACCGACGCACGCTTTCGATGCCGATAAATTGACGGGCAGCATCAATGTTCGACTTGCACACGACGGTGAGAAATTTCTTGCGCTGGATGGAAAGACTTACTCGCTCAAGCCGGACAACTGTGTCGTCGCCGATCAAGAGCGGGCCGTTGGAATCGGCGGTGTGATGGGTGGCGAAGAAACGGGTGTGGCCAATTCGACCAAAAACATTTTACTCGAGGCCGCCTATTTCCTGCCGGCAAGTATTCGCAAGACCGCGCGCGAATTAAGTCTTCCAAGTGACGCAAGTTATCGCTTCGAGCGCGGCGTCGATTCGGAAATGGTTTTGCGCGCGTCCGCGCGAGCGACGGAATTGATTCAAGAAATTGCCGGCGGCGCGCCAGCGAAAGAAATCAGCGTGGCCGGCAAACTTCCCGCGAACCCCGGCGACATTTCATTGACGTATGAAAAATGCGAGCGCGTTGTTGGTGTCGCGATCAAACCCAAGACGGTCGATGAAATTCTGGAGGGTTTCGGACTCAAGAAAACGAGCGCGGCAAAAATCACGAAATGGAAAATCCCGAGCTATCGCCGCGATTTGCAACGCGATGTCGATCTTATCGAAGAAGTCGTTCGCGCCTACGGCGCAAATAAAATTCCTGGCGTCGAACGCGGCCGTTATTCGCCTTCCAGCGCGGCCGATCACGCACACGATTTCGAATCGGGGTGGCGAAGTCGACTCGTGGCTGCTGGTTTGAATGAAGTACGGACTTCAAAGCTTCTTCCGCGCGAACGGTTCGCGTTCAGCGAAAGCGCGATCGAGTTGCGCAATCCACTCAGCGAAGACGCTGTCGCGCTTCGACCGAGCATTTTGGTCGGATTGCTCGCGGTTCTCGATCGAAATATTCGCGCGGGCGCGGAACGCGTCGCCATCTTTGAAATTGGTCGCACGTTCATTCCCCCAAAGGGGAAAGAAGAACGTCATCTTGGAGTTTTGCTCTCGGGAAATGTCGCGAGCGCGCCGGATTGGCGATCGCAAACAAATCGCCGCCTCGATCTATTCGATCTGAGAGGCGCGCTCGACGTCGTTGTTCCAAAGTTGTCGTTTCGACCAGCAAATTTTTCTGATCTTGCGCTGTCGATCGACATCTACTCAGGCGATCGGATGATCGGCTTCGGCGGGCAACTTTCATCGGCAAAATCGAATGCACCAGGTCCAGTGTTCGTGGCCGAGTTGCACGCCGATCTTCTTTTGAAACCTGACGAGCTGACGAAAAAGTTTCGCGAGATCGAGAAATTTCCAGCCGTCACTCGCGATATTGCGATGATCGTTCCGGAAGAAATTTCCTACGAAAAAATTTTGCGCGCGATTGAAAATCCGAAAGAGCCTTTGTTGGAAAGCGTTGAGCTGTTCGACTTGTTCAACGAAAAAGTCGGAGAGGCAGGGAAGTCCCTCGCATATCGATTGACATATCGAGATCGGAGTCGCACACTGACGAGTGAGGAAGTGAATGCAGTGCATGCGAAAATTCGCGAGCGATTGCGGAGCGACCTCGGCGCGGAATTGCGCGAATAGTTCTTTGAAAGCGTGAGAGTCGTTTGTTGAGGGTTGGGAAGGAAACCAGTGCTTTTCGCTCAACTCTCAACTGACGGCTCTCTTTACCCTGCGATGTTCGAGATTACAGGTGAGATTCCCGAACCGATATTTGACGAACCTCAGGAGGCTGAGTCGCTCGGCAGAACATGGCAGGCCTTGATTGGAAGTCAGACGCTGCGGCGACGGTCATCCATCCGTTACGAAAAGGGAACGGGAGATCCGCCTAAACGGCATCGGCGGGGTAATTTTTCAAAAACCCGGATCGAAATTTCGGTCCGGGTTTTTTGTTCGCTGCGCATTCAATCATCGATTTTTGGCGATCCGTTAAGCTGGTTCTTTCAGCGCACGATCATCCCAAACGAAATGAAGGATCTCAATTGCATCACGATTACGCCAGGTAAGTAGGACATCTTCGCTTTGATTGACAGGCCCTTCGCTCTGCTCAGGATGACGATTTTAGTTGAGCCGTGGATGTTGAGCGTTAAACGTTGGGCGTTTTTGATCTCATGCGCACGCTCCTAGCCCTCGAAGACGGTCGATATTTCGAAGGCGAATCATTTGGCGCGACCGGTACGCGCGTCGGCGAAGTTTGTTTCAATACCGCCATGACCGGTTATCAGGAGGTGCTGACCGATCCATCGTATCGCGGGCAGATGGTCGCGATGACGTATCCCTTGATCGGAAACTACGGGATCAATTCACTCGACCAGGAAAGCTCCTCGCCGCATGTCCGCGGATTCATCATAGAGGAATTAACAGAGATCCCAAGCAACTGGCGCTCCGAAATGTCGCTCGATGAATACTTGCGGAAATGGAGCATCCCTGGCGCCAAAGGAATCGACACGCGCGCGCTCACGCGGCATTTGCGCACCCGCGGCGCGATGAAAGCTTGTCTGACGACCGAGATGATTTCGCCTGAAGAAGCGACGCGGAGGGCGATCGAGGGCGATGGCGTGATCGGAATGGATTACGTGCGCGAAGTATCAACAAAGAAAATTTACCGCTGGGACCCGGAAGACAAGCTCAGCGAGCCATGGTCGATCGCGCAACCACAGGACGGCGAAGGCATGCGGGCGTTGCCACCAGCGCGATTTCGCGTTGCCGCTTATGACTATGGAATCAAGGAAAATATTCTCCGGCTGCTGCGCCAGAAAGGTTTCCAGGTGACCGTTGTGCCGGCGACAACATCCGCAGACGAAGTGCTCAGTCTTGATCCCGACGGAATTTTTCTCTCCAACGGCCCAGGCGATCCGGCAGCGCTTCCTTACGCGCACCAAACCTTGCGCGATTTGATGGGCAAGAAACCCATCTTCGGGATCTGTCTCGGCCATCAAATTCTCGGCTTCGCCTTCGGCGGCTCGACATTCAAATTAAAATTCGGCCATCGCGGTGCCAATCAACCGGTAAAAGATTTGCGCACCGGCAAAGTAGCCATCACTGCGCAAAATCACGGATTCGCCGTCGATGCGCAGTCACTTCCTTCGGACGTGGAAGTAACGCACATCAATTTGAATGACGGCACAGTGGAGGGAATGCGCCACAAGGAATTGCCGATCTTCAGCGTGCAATACCATCCGGAAGCCGCGCCCGGCCCGCATGATGCCTCGTATTTTTTCGATCAGTTCGCGGATCTGATTGAGGAGCGAAGATAATGACCAAGTTCGAATGATGAATGACGAGTCAATGACGAAGCACGAATGACAAAAGCACTCAGACGAGTCGCATCTTCGGCATTCGCCATTTGATCATTCCTTTGTCATTCGACATTTGTCATTCGTCATCACCGATTGACCACTAGGCCCAGCGGCCCACATTGATCTTATGTTTAATTCAACAAACAGTAGACTTACTGTCTTGAAGGTTGCCGTGACTGCGACCTTCATTGCAGCTCTGGCGTGCGCGCCCTTGGCGATCGCGCAGGAACATGAGCATGGCGACGACGCGGCCGCTTCGAAAGAAGTGACCGGCGAGGTGGTCGATATGATGTGCTATGTCGATCATAATGCTGTCGGCGAAAAGCATGGCCAGTCGTGCGGGGCGAAGTGCATCAAGAGTGGCGGGCCGGTCGGCATCGTGAGCGAGGACAAAGCGTATCTGGTGGTTGGCGAACACAAGCCAATTAACGAGCAGCTCGCGGAGTACTGTGGCAAAACCATCACCGTAAAAGGCAAACTGGCCGAACGCGGCGGAATCGCCATGATCGAGAACGCCGAGATCGTTAAGAAGTAGCGCGCAGATTTGCGGAGCTCTATTTGTAGTAAGGCCGCAACGACGGACGCATCTTTCCTACCCTAAGAGCCGTTTCGATCTGCAAATCAGAAACCGGCGCATCGGAAAGTTTGCGAATCTCTCCTGCCTCTAGCGCTGCAATCGGCAAGCCATCACGAAACAAAATTCGGCTTGCAGTGAGCGCGGTAATTCGTGGTCCGGGGGTCAGAATGCCTTGCAAATTCAGCGGGTCCGCAGCACTCAATGTGATTAGCTCGCCATTTCCCGGCGCTTTGCGTATGGAACGCAACAAGCCGATGGCTTGGGGCAGAGCAAATTGTTCGCCGCTGATTCCCGCCACGAAATAGCCGCCGCGGATCTCGCCGCGCGCTTCCCAGCGGCGGTAAATTCGCCCCAGATTGTACCATGCAACTGGGAAACTCTCGCGCTCGAGCAAACGGCGAAACACGACGCCATAGCGATGCAGCAATGTCCGCGCAAATTTTTCAATGGCAGCGTCGCGTGCCGAGCTTTCCGCGCCATTTCCGGACTGTGCCGGCGCGATCTCCCTTCTCAGCAACGACCAGCGCCCTGCAAACTCGATGCTCGCAAGATTTGTTTTGCGCCGGCGTTTTCCAATGTTCCGGCCAAATGTCGGGCGTTTATTTGATGGTACCAGAAGCGCCCGCAACCCATCGAAGCTATCTGAAGTCACCAAACCCAGCGCCGCGAGTTGTGACAAAGCCTCTTCTACCTGAGAAGGCAGCAGATCGCTCCGCCGCACAAGTTCAGCGAAAAAGAGCGCGCCACCGCTTTGCAAGGCCTCGAAGACAGCCTGGCCTCCGATCGAAAGTTCAATGACAGAATTCGACTGAGTAAGCGTCAGCCAGTCCTGTAGATTCTCGCGCTGGTAAAGCGCGATCGGGCTTGAGCGCAGCGGCGCCGAAACACGCGTGTTCGGATTTTGCGGCGCGCTCAAACGTCCCCAGCCGACGCGCCCAGAAAAACAAAGACGATCCAGCCACTCAGGATCGTAATCGGTAACACGCGCGGCGAGAACTGCTGATTCCCAAGCCGCCAGTGGCAATTCGCAGCCGTCGAGTTGTTCCAACACCGACTGCAAACCTTCCGGTCCTTCGACGTGTCGATCGGCGTCAACGCGCTGCCACGCAAACAGAAATCGATAGAAATCCTGAATCGAGACCGGTTGAATTTCCGCCCGCAGCCGATCGATTGTGAGCCGATGGATTCGTGCGAGCAATCGCCGATCACACCATTCCTGTTCGGTTGCATCGGGGTGAAACTTGCCGCGCAAAACAAAACCTTCGCTTTCAAGTCCGAGCAACGCCGTGTCGATCTCCGATCGCGGAAGACCAAGAATATTTTCCAGCTGCCCGACCGACACCGGGCCGGAAACTTCCATTCTTCCGCGAAGCAATTCACGAATCGCTGCCGATCGCTCCCAATTTTGTCGCTGAGCAGATTCCGGCGCTGTTATCTGAGTATCGGCAACGGCGTCCGGATAAATCATATGCACCATCGGCAACCGCTCGGCGGCAGTCCAAAAACTCTTGTCGCCAACACGAAGATGCGTCACTCGTTTCGATGCGATGAGTTCATTGAGTAATTGCTCGACTGCTGTGCCGTTGCCTTCGTGATGAACTGTTCGTTGCACTTCATCGTGCGTCATCGCTGCGAGAAGCATCAGCGCGTCATGCAATTCATCGGCGTTTGTCGCTTCGGGCCATGCTTCCCTTTCCACTTTGTCGATCGCGGCGGCGTCGAGAACACCCAGCCCGTCGCTACTCCCGCGGCCGCGCGACTCGGAAGCGCGACGCGTGTAAACAGCCTGGGTGCGGCGTTCTTCCAACGGCGCATTATCCAAAAACGCATAAGGCCGTGCATTCAGAATCTCAGACGCGAGCGGTGAAGGCTCCGGCAGATCGCGCGCGATGCAGCGTATCTCACCGTGTTCGATCTTGCGCAAAACCTCTTCCAATCCGTCGATGTCCATCGCTTCGGTCAGGCAATCGTCAATCGTTTGCCTCACCAACGGGTGATCCGGAATCTCGCGATCGCCTACGATGTGTTCCAGACACGCGAGCTGATCTGGAAAAACTGCGGCCAAAAGATTTTCCGATTCCATCCGCTGCAATGGCGCGGCAATTTTCGCGCCTCCGCGGAACCGCGGCACCGCGAGAGAGCGTGTCGCATTCCAGCGCCACCGGATGGTGAACATCGGCGCATCCAGCAAAGCTTGAACGAGCAGGTCGCGCACCGTTTTGGAATTCAGATAACGAAAAACTTCCTCGAGCGGAAACGAATGCTGCGTCCCGAGCGAGATCACAATAGCGTCGTCCGTCGCCGCTGCTTGGAGCTCGAAATTGAACGAACGACAAAAACGTTTTCGTAGCGCGAGACCCCATGCGCGGTTGATCCGGTTGCCAAAAGGCGAGTGCAAAACCAGTTGCATCCCGCCCGATTCATCAAAGAAACGCTCCATCACCAGCGTTTGCTGTGAAGGAAGCGCACCGAGCGCTCGATAAGTATCAGCAAAGTAATCGGCGATTTGCTGAGCAGCTTCTGTCGGGAGTTTCATTTCGGAGACCAGCCAATCGCGAACCTCTTTACCGTCGCCAAGCAGTTTCTCGACCTCTATGCGGAAATTCGAAACAGCTTCGGAAAGCTCAACGGTGCGCGCGGGCGCCTCACCCAACCAAAATGGAATTCCTGGTGGTTGACCTTTTGCGTCTTCTACACGGACGACGCCCGAATTGACGCGCAGGATTCGCCATGACGCATTACCAAGCTGGAAAATATCGCCGGCCAAGCTTTCCACCGCGAAATCTTCATTCACTGTGCCCACGAAAGTTTCCGAGGGCTCGAGAATCACTCGATAATCAGCATTGTCAGGAATAGCGCCACCAGAGGTCAGCGCAATCAGTCGTGCGCCGCGGCGCCCGCGCAAACGATGGTTCACTGCATCGTGATGAATCAGAGCGGCGCGCCGGCCGCGCTTTGTACTGAAACCTTCGGCGAGCATGTTGACGACACTATCGAACTCCTCGCGAGCAAGATTTCGGTACGGCCAGGCTGAATGGACGAGCTCGAAGAATTTGTTTTCATCCCAATCTTCTGTGGAAGCCGCGGCGACGATTTGTTGGGCCAGTACATCGAGCGGTTTTTC
>WNFW01005276.1_pt1 | contig 16264 bp, 16 predicted proteins | sample 5400131 | NCBI WGS metagenome assembly WNFW01 (sample SAMN13153362, study PRJNA577476) | soil metagenome | isolation source: 20 cm soil or saprolite under grassland replicate 1 | place: USA:California | collected 2016-06-15 | reverse complement strand
TCGCCACGCTGGGCCACCTCGCCGTAACGCTCCTCTTCGGCGCGGCCCGCCAGCTCGTCACCCTGCCGATGGCGGTGACAGGTCGGATGTCGGACCAATACTTCCGGCCCGGCATCCCGTGGCTCGCGTTCGTGATGCTGATCTTCTGGTGCGCGCTCGAGGCCACGATCTTCACGTTCACGCTGATGCCAACCCTGTCGCAGGTGCTCGCCGACCTCGCTGGCACCGACCAGGTCCCGAAGGCGACCGGGGTGCTGCTCTGGTTCTTCCTGCTCCTCCTGATCATGGGGAGCTTCGCCTGCGTCCAGGCGCTCGTCGACGCGGTCAAGAAGCGGGAGCTGAAGTTCCTCATCCAGATCGTCCTGGTCGAGCTCTTCGTCATGTTCTTCGAGGTCATGTTCCTCTACCGCGAGATGGTCGACGCCATCACGCCCTGGATCGTCCAGCAGACCGGGGAGAAGTTTCACCCCGGCCTCGCGTTCACGCTCGGCATCGCGACGTTCGGCTGGATCGGCATCCGTGGCATGACGTGGTTCCTGTTCGGCCAGTACGGGACGCCGCCGCTGCTCGCCGTCATCTCGCGGCAGCCGATGCACACGCCCGAAGGTCTGCCGGTGAAGCTGGTCCCCGCGCCCGCCTGGTGGCGCGAGCCGCTCGCGGATCTCAAGCGTGAGATGAGTTGGCTCCACGAGAAGAGCGACGAGCTCCTCGAGTACCTCGGCCTGCCCGCCATGCACGTCCTCGCCGCCGCGGTGAACTTCGGCATGGTCCTGGTGACGGCGCGGCCGGTCTTCAGCCTGCCGTTCAAGAGCCTGAAGGAGGTGACGGACACCCGGGAGGTCCTCGCCGGCCTGATGCATCTGCAGCCGAGAAGGCAGGGCAACCTGTGAGCCCCGCCCGCTCGCTCACGCTCGCACTGCTCGCGGGCGCGCTGCTCGCGACGACGGCGGGGGCGGAGCCGACAACCAACCACAAGTTGCGCGAGAGCCTGTTCGTCGGGGTGGATACGAGCGGGTCGTTCGTCCACACGGGGGACTACGGCAACGCCATGAGCTTCCTCGCGTACTACCTCCACGGCCACCTCAACGGTCTCGGCGGCCTCAGCCAGCCTCGCGAACTGTTCGTCGCCGCCATCGGGGGCAAGGAGGCGAGCGAGCCCAAGGCCTTCCGCCCGATCCTCGACTTCGCGGGCAAGGACGTCCCGCAGATCGAGGCGGACCTCAAGCGCTGGTACGCGCCCACCGACACGCTCACCGACTTCAACGCCTTCTTCACCCAGGTGGCCCGGATCGCCAAGGAGCGCAACCTCGTCCTGAGCCCGATCAGCATCCTGCTGGTGACCGACGGCATCCCGGACGTGCCGGTCCCCGGCGTCAAGCCAGGCTCGCTGGCCCTGTACCGAAAGATCAACTTCACCCCGCTCGAGTATCTGTCGAGAAACCTCACCGTGCGGCTGGTCTACCCGAGCCCCAAGGTGGGGGAGCATTGGCGGAAGGAAGTGGTGCGGCAGCGGGTCAGGCTCTGGACGACCGAGTCCGAGGTGATGCAGGGCTGGCGCACTCAGCTGATGACCGGCGTTGAACCGCCGGATCAGGCGCGCCTCTGGAAGTGGGTTCGGGATAACGTCGATTTCCGGGTCCGGTCGCGCCCGCTCTGAGGACCACGATGCGCTATCACTTCTCGGGCGTCGCCGGGGCGGGCATGAACCCGCTCGCCAGCCTCCTGCGCGCGCGCGGCCACGCGGTCCAGGGCTCCGACCGCGCCTTCGACCAGGGCAGGAGCCAGGAGGTCGCCGCGCGTCTCCGCGGGCTCGGTATCGAGCTGTTCCCGCACGACGGGACGGCCGTCACGCGCGGCATCGATCGCTTCGTGCACTCGACGGCCGTCGAGGCTGACACGCCCGAGATGCGGGCCGCGCGCGCGCTCGGGCTCGAATACGTCTCCCGGCCGCGGCTCCTCGCGGAGGTGGTGAATGCCGGCGTGCCCGGCGTCGCCATCGCGGGCACGAGCGGCAAGAGCACGATCGTCGGGATGCTGGCGTGGCTCCTGCACGAGGCGGGTGTGCCCGCCACCGTGCTCGGCGGCGCCGCGCTCGTCGGCGACGGCCCGGGCGGGTGCTTCCGCGCCGGTCCCACCGAGGGCCCCGTCGTCGCCGAGGCCTGCGAGTCCGACGGCACGCTCGTCGGCTACCGCCCCGCGATCGGCGTCGTGCACAACGTCAGCCGGGACCACGGCGAGGTGGAGACGCTCCGCCCGCAGTTCGCCACCTTCGCCGAGAGCTGCGGCCGGCTCCTCGTCAACGCCCGGTGCCCCGAGGCGGCGGCGCTCGGGCGCCGCTTCAAGGCGTTCACCTACGGCGACTCTCCCGACGCCGACGCGCGTCTCCGCGTCTCGAGCGCGGGCCCCGACCACGCCCTCGGCGTGCTCCGCGTCGAGCACCACGACGTGACGCTGAAGGTACCGCTGCCCGGGCTCCACAACCTCGAGAACGCCGCCGCCGCGGCGCTGGTCGCGCTCGAGCTGGGCGTGGCCCCGTTCGCCGTGGAGGTGCTGCTCGCGTGCTTCCCCGGCGTGGCGCGCCGGTTCGAGGTGCTCGGCACGACGCCGAGCGGCATCCGGGTGGTGGACGACTATGCGCACAACGGCGAGAAGATCCGCGCGACCATCTCTGCGGCCCAGGCCGGCGCCGGGCGGGTCGTCGCCGTCTTTCAGCCCCACGGGTTCGGCCCGGCCCGCTTCCTGCGCCCCGAGTTGAAGACGCTGCTCCCGCGGCTGCTGCGGCCCGAGGACCGCTTCTGTTACTCGGAGATCTTCTACTCCGGCGGCACCGTCGCGAAGGACCTCTCGAGCCGCGCGTTGGCGGACGATCTACCTCACGAACTGCGCTGCGGCTACGCCCCGAACCACGGCGCCGCGCGCGAGTGGGTGCTGCGCGAGGCGCAGTCCGGTGACACCGTCCTCATCATGGGCGCGCGCGATCCCGAGCTGCCACGTCTCGCGCGCTCGGTACTCGAAGGCCTCCTCGCCTAGCCAGACTCACCCGCGCAGCAGCAGGGCGGGCACCGACGCCTTGCGCGCGACCCGCTCCGCCACTCCGGGCCGGAGCGCGCCACGCAGCCGGCCGTGGCCGGATGCCGCGAGCGCGATCAGATCGGCGTCGAAGGCCTCGGCCTCCAGCAGGATTTCCTCGACCGGCTCGCCAAAGCGAACGACGCGCTCCACCGGTGCGGCCGCGAGCTGCGCCTCGACCCGCCGCAGGTCCGCCAGCCCCGCCGCCGTCAGGCGCGCCATCTCCTGATCGGCGTACGCGACCGTCCGGCCCTGCGGGCCGACCACTCGCTCCGGGATCGGAAACACCCGAAGCAGACGCACGGTCGAGCCGGCGCTCTGGGCCAACGCCGCGACCACCGGAACGATCGCCTCGCTACGCTCTCGAGCGTCGATGGGTACCAGGATCCGCTTCATCATCCGTCATGATCCTCCACCCTTGTGACGCCAATCCGTCGCCGCTGGATTCAGGGAAACAACTCCGGACCAGCGGCGCGCCCTCCTAGAGCAGCGCCGCGATCGCTTGACCGACCTCGCCGGTCGACGCGTGACCGCCGAGGTCGCGCGTGAGCGTCTTGCGTTCCTCGACGAGCCGCTCGATCGCCGTCACGACGGCGCGACCCGCCTCGGGATGGCCCAGGTGCTCGAGCATCATCGCGCCTGTCCAGATCTGCGCGATCGGATTCGCGATCCCCTTACCCGCGATGTCGGGCGCCGAGCCGTGCACCGGCTCGAACATCGACGGGTACTCCTTCTCGGGGTTGATGTTACCGCCCGGCGCGAGCCCGATCGAGCCCGCGATGGCGGGGCCGAGGTCGGACAGGATGTCGCCGAAGAGGTTCGAGCCGACGACCACGTCGAACCAGTCGGGATGCTGCACGAAGTGGGCGGTGAGGATGTCGATGTGGTACTGCGCGGTCTTGACGCTCGGATACTCCTTCGCGACCGCGGCGAAGCGCTCGTCCCAGTACGGCATGCTGTGGATGATCCCGTTCGACTTGGTCGCCGAGGTTACGTGACTGCGCGGCCGCCTCAGCGCCAGCTCGAAGGCGTAGCGCATGACGCGGTCGCAGCCCTTGCGCGTGAAGACCGCCTGCTGGACCGCCAGCTCCTCCGGCGTGCCCACGTAGAGCCGCCCGCCGATCTCCGAATACTCTCCCTCGTTGTTCTCGCGCACGATCAGCATGTCGATGTCCCCGGGCCCGCGCCCGGCGAGCGGCGACTGGGCACCCTTGAGCAGGCGCACCGGGCGCAGATTGATGTACTGCCGGAACCCGCGGCGGATCGGGATCAGCAGCCCCCAGAGCGAGACGTGGTCGGGCACGCCGGGGAACCCGACGGCGCCCAGGAAGATGGACTCAAACGGCCGGAGCTGGTCGAGGCCATTTTCCGGCATCATGCGCCCGGTCTTCGTGAAGCGCTCGCAGCTCCAGTCGAACCACTTCCACTCGACGTCGAACCCGAACCGGCGGCCGGCCGCGTCGAGGACGCGCACGCCTTCGGGCACGACCTCCTTGCCGATCCCGTCGCCGGGGATCACCGCGATCGTGTGTCGCATGGACGCCTCCTTGTCTTCAAGGATAATGCAACGGCGGCGGCGGCGGTCAGCCGATCGGCGGGTGGCACGCGGTGGCGCCACCGTCCACGACGAGCCACGCTCCGGTGATCCACGAGGCCTCGTCCGACGCCAGGAACAGAATCGCCCGCGCGATGTCCTCCGGCATGCCGACGCGTCCGAGCGGGATGTTCTTGCCCCAGCGCGCGAGGACCTCCGTCGGATCGTCCTCGGGCTTGAGCCGGCTCAGCGGCATCGGCGTCCAGACGCGTCCCGGGCACACCGCGTTGACGCGGATGCCGTGCGGGGCGTAGTCGAGCGCCATGTTCTTCGTCAGGAGATTCACCCCGCCCTTCGTGGCGTTGTAGGGCGCGAGCTTCGGGTCGCCGACGATGCCGGCGACGGACGAGACGTGCACGATGGCGCCGCCCCGGCCCGCCTTCATCATCTCGAGGAGCGCGAAGCGCGAGACGAGGAACACACCGGTGAGGTCGATCTGGAGCATCCGCTCCCAGTCCTCGAGCGCAACGCTCGTGACCGACGCGTTGCGCACGATGATGCCGGCGTTGTTGACGAGGATGTCGATCCCGCCGAGCGTCGCGAGCGTCCCTGCGACCATGCGCTCGGCGTCGACGGGCGAGGACACGTCGCCCTGCACGAAGGCCGCCCGGCCCCCGGCCGCGGTCACGCGCCGGACCGTCTCGCTGAGCTCCGCACGGCGCCGGCCGGAGACCATCACCGCCGCGCCCTCGCGCGCGAACAGCTCCGCCGTCTCGCGCCCGATGCCGGTCCCGCCGCCGGTGATCAGCGCTCGCTTGCCCCTGAGCCGCATGGCCGCCCTCCCGACGCCGAGCGTAGCATCCGTCGCAGTCCCGGCTCAGGCAAGCGCCTCGCTGATCGCCACCAGCTCCTCGTACTCCTGCATCCAGTAGCGGTGGTCCTTGAAGTTCGGGAAGGCCTGCGGGAACGAGGGATCGTCCCAGCGCCGGGCGATCCAGCCGGACATGTGGACGATCCGACAGGCGCGCAGCGGCTCGCTGAGGGCGAGGGTCGAGCGGTCGAACTCGCGGAAGAGCTCATACCCCTCCACCAAGTCCTCGCGGGCGCGGCGCGCCTCCTCGGACCGGCCGCGGGCGAGGAGCCAGAGATCCTGCACGGGCGGGCCGACGAGACAGTCGTCGAAGTCCACCAGGATCGGGCCGTCGGAGGTCCAGAGGAGATTACCGTAGTGCAGGTCGCCGTGGATACGCTGGGTCCGCGCGGCGGCGAGCGGCGCGGCGACGGCGTCGGCGATGCGGAGCGCGACGTCCCGATAGCGCGGCGCGAGGCTCTCGGGGATGAAGCTGCCCTTCAGCAAGACCTCGACCGGTTCGCGGATGTAGGTCGTCGCGTCGAGCCGCAGGCGGTGCGGCGCGCCGCGCGCGGCGCCCACCGCGTGCATGCGACCGATGGTCCGTCCGATCCGGCGTCGGTTCTCCGCATCGAGCTCATCGAGCGTGCGCCCCCGGATCTTCGGGAACGCGGCGTAGTAGATCCCCTCGATCTCGCCGAGCGTCGTGCCCGTGCCGAGGTCGAGCGGCGCGACCGCCGGTATCTCGGCCGCCGCGAGGTCCGCGAGGAACCTGTGCTCGTCGAGGATCGTCTCGCGCGACCAGCGGCCCGGCCGGTAGAACTTCACGACGAGGCGCCGCTCGTCCTCCAGCTCCACCTCGTACACGCGGTTCTCGAAGGCCCGCAGCGGCAGGCAGCGGCCGGTGCAGCGGAGGCCGCCCACCTCGACCGCCTCCAGGACGCGGTCGGGCGTGAGGGCGAAGAACGACGCGCGCGGCTCGCCGGGCATGACGGGAGATCGTACCATCCGGGCACGCCCGGCTTGACACCTCCTTCGCCGGCACTGTATAGCCCCGGGCATGGGACGCCTCGACGGGCGCGTGGCGCTGGTGACCGGGGCCGGCCGCGGGTTCGGTCGCGCGATCGCCCTCGCGCTGGGTCGCGCGGGCGCCGACCTCGCGGTGAATTACAACGTGAGCGCGGCCGCGGCGAAGGAGGTCGTCGCCGAGGTCGAGGCGGCGGGCCGACGCGCCGAGGCGGTGCGGGCCGACGTCGCGCATGAGGACCAGGTGCGCGCCATGATCGCGCAGGTGCTGGCGCGCTTCGGCCGGCTCGACGTGCTGGTGAACAACGCCGGCGTGATGACGCGAGGCCCGTTTCTCGACGTGCCGGTCGCGGACTACGGCGGGATGTTCGCCGTCAACGTGACCGGGACGCTCCTCTGCACCCAGCACGCCCTGCGTCCGATGCTGACCTCGCGGTACGGTCGCATCATCAACCTCTCCTCCCAGCTCGCGCGGACGTCGGTCGGCGCCGGCTTCGCCGCCTACGCGGCGACCAAGGGCGCGATCGAGGCGTTCACCCGCGCGATGGCCCACGAGGTCGGCCCCCACGGCGTCACCGTGAACGCCATCGCCCCCGGCGGGATCGACACCGACATGAGCCGCGCGGTGATGACGCCCGAGTACCGCGCGCGGCGCCTCGGGGAGCTCCCAGTACGGCACTTCGGCGGCGTGGAGGACGTGGCCTACTGCGCGGTCTTCCTGGCGACCGAGGAGGCCCACTATCTCACCGGCCAGGTGCTCCAGCCCAACGGCGGCTGGGTGATGCCATAAACTTGACAGCCCGCGGCCGGGCGAACGATGATCCGATCATGACGACACTGCAACGGGCGGAGGCCGCCGAGCACGCGCTGAGTCAGGAGCTCGATCGGATCGTCGTGAAGTCCGTCATCTACACCTCGGGCGAGCGCGATCCGAGAGTGCCCGTCCCGCGGCCGCCGGACCAGGGCAAGCTCTACATGATGGGCCAGGATCCACGCTTGTCCCGGATGCCGGACCGGCCGACCCTATTCGACTTCTTCGAGCACCGCTTCGCCCCCGCCAGTCACGTGCTGCAGTCCGCGCGGCTCGCACAGAAGAGCGGCGCCGGCGAGAAGGTCGTGCTCGCGTGCCTGCTGCACGACATCGCCATCGCGGGCTTCATCCGGGGCGATCACGGCTACTGGGGCGCCCAGCTCGTCGAGCCCTACGTGGACGAAGAGGTGAGCTGGGCCATCCGCTATCACCAGGCGCTGCGGTTCTTCGCGGACGAGTCCGTCGGGTACAAGTACCCCGAGATGTACGTCAAGCTGTTCGGCCCGGACTACAAGCCCGAGCCCTACATCGAGCGGGACTACCGCTACGCGCGCGAGCACACGTGGTACATGACCGCGCGCCTGATCTGCGTGAACGATCTCTACTCGTTCGACCCCAACGCGCAGGTGCGCCTGGAGGAGTTCACCGACGTCGTCGGCCGACACTTCAGGCAGCCGAAGGAAGGGCTCGGGTTCGACGCGAGCCCGGCGGCCCACATGTGGCGGACCATCATGTCGCCGACGAGGTACCTCTAGGCCCGGTCCTCCTGATACCATTGCGGGCCGTCCGCCAACCATCATCCCGGAGGCGACGATGCCCGAACGGCCGCTGCCCACTGAACAGGAAGTCCTCGGCTGGATCCGCGAGCGCCGCAACTGGGGACGCTGGGGCAAGGACGACCAGGTCGGCGCGCTCAACCTGGTCACCCCGGCCAAGCGCGCGGCGGCGGCGCGGCTCGTGCGAAGTGGGCGCAGCGTCTCGTTGAGCCGCCCCTTTCCCAAGGACCCGGGCCCCAACAACGCGCTGCCCGCCCAGCACTACATGAAGACGCTCCCGCGCGGCAAGGGCGGATTCGCCGCCGACTACTACGGCATCTTCTATCACGGCGTCGCCTCCACCCACATCGACGCGCTCTGCCACACCTGGGACGAGGAGGCCATGTGGAACGGGCGCGACCCGAAGCGTGAGATCACCTTCGATGGCGCGCGCTTCGGGTCGATCGAGCACTGGTCGGAGGGCATCATCACCCGCGGCGTCATGCTGGACGTCCCGCGCCACCGCGGCGTCCCGTGCGTGACGCAGGAGCGGCCGGTGCACGGCTGGGAGCTGGAGGACATCCTCGTGAAACGCGGAATCCGTCTCGAGCCCGGCGACGCGGTCTGTGTCTACGCCGGGCGCGAGGCGTGGCAGGCGCAGGATCCCGAGCGCCCATACAGCAAGCCGTTCGGGCCCATCGCCACGCTGCAGCGCCCGGGGCTCCACGTCTCCTGCCTGGCGTTCCTGCGGGACCACGATGTGAGCGTGCTCGTGTGGGACATGCTCGACCACCTGCCCATCGGCTACGACATCCCCTGGGCCGTGCACGCCGTCCTGTTCTGCTACGGTGTCGCGCTCCTCGACAACGCGCTTCTTGAGCCCCTGGCGCACGCCTGCGTGGAGGAGGGGCGCGATGACTTCATGCTCGCCACCTCGCGCGTGACCCCGTGATGCGCGGGCTCATCCGCCGTCACGGCCCGTGTCCTCTGGCGCCCGGCCTCTGGTCTCCTTACGAGGCTCTGTCCCGCGCGATCGCGCACCAGCAGCTCAACGGGCGCGCCGCCCAGACCATTCTCGCGCGCTTCATCGCGCTCTTCCCGAGCGGGCGCTTCCCCACGCCGGCGGCGGTGCTCGCGGCGCGGGCGACCAGGCTGCGCCGCGCGGGGTTCTCGCGCGCCAAGGTTCGCGCCCTCAAGGACATCGCGCGCCACGCGGTCGAGGGGGTGGTGCCGACGCGGCGCGCCTGCCGGGCGCTCGCCGACGAGGCGATCATCGAACGGCTGACGCCGATCCACGGCGTGGGCCGGTGGACGGTGGAGATGCTGCTCATCTTCACGCTCGGGCGGCTCGACGTGCTGCCGGTGGACGACTTCGGCGTGCGCGAGGGCTTCCGCGTCGCCTACGGCCGCCGCACCCGGCCGACGCCGACCGCGCTCCGGGCGTACGGCGAGCGCTGGAAACCCTATCGCTCCGTGGCCGCGTGGTACCTCTGGCGGGCGGCGAGCGACGCACGGCGGGCGACCGAGTAGCCCCGCCCGCGACCGGCGCGGGCCACCTACGCTCCGCCCTTCTCGATCTTCGCCCACGTGTCGCGCAGCGGGACCGTGCGGTTGAAGACCAGACGCTCCGGCCCCGAGTCGCGCGCGTCCACGCAGAAGTAGCCCTGGCGCTCGAACTGATAGCGCGAGCCCGGCGGCGCGCCGGCCAGCACGGGCTCGACGCGGCAATTGCGTAGCACCTCCAGCGAGCGCGGGTTCAGCAGCGAGGTGAAGTCCTCCGCCTCGTCGGGCTTGGGCACGGTGAAGAGCGCGTCGTACAGGCGCACCTCGGCGCCGAGGGAGTGGGAGGCGGAGACCCAGTGGATCGTCCCCTTCACCCGGCGCCCGCCGGAGTCGCCGCCGCGGCTCCGGGGGTCGTAGGTGCAGTGCACCTCGGTCACCTCGCTCGTCCTCGGGTCCTTCACGAGGCCGGTGCACTTGACGACGTAGGCGTAACGCAAGCGCACCTCGACGCCGGGCGACATCCGGAAGTACTTGGGGGGCGGAACCTCGCGGAAGTCCTCCTGCTCGATATACAGGACGCGCGAGAAGGGCACCTTGCGCGTCCCGGCCGTCGCGTCCTCGGGGTTGTTGACGGCCTCCAGCGTCTCCACTTGCGCCTCGGGGTAGTTCTCGATGACGAGCCTCAGGGGTCGCAGCACCGCCATCGCGCGCCGCGCGCGGCGGTTCAGGTCCTCGCGTATGCAGTGCTCGAGGAGCGCCATCTGGACGAGGTTGTCGGCCTTGGCGACGCCGATGCGGTCGCAGAAGTCGCGAATGGACTCGGGCGTGTAGCCGCGGCGGCGCAGGCCCGCGAGGGTGGGCATGCGCGGGTCGTCCCAGCCCGACACCCGTCCCTCGTTGACGAGCGCGAGGAGCTTCCGTTTCGACATGACGGTGTGCGACAGGTTCAGCCGCGCGAACTCGATCTGCTGCGGATGATGGACGCCGAGCTGGTCGAGGTACCAGTCGTACAGCGGGCGGTGGTCCTCGTACTCGAGCGTGCAGATCGAATGGGTGACGCCCTCGATCGAGTCGGACTGGCCGTGGGCCCAGTCGTACATGGGGTAGAGGCACCACTTGTCGCCCGTGCGCTGGTGGGTGGCCTTGCGGATACGGTACATGACGGGGTCGCGCAGGTTGATATTCCCCGAGGTCATGTCGATCTTCGCGCGCAGCGTCTTCGACCCGTCGGGGAACTCGCCGCGGCGCATGCGCTCGAAGAGGTCCAGGCTCTCCGCGACGCTGCGGTTGCGGTACGGGCTCTCCGTCCCGGCCTCGGTCAAGGTCCCGCGATGCTCGCGCATCTCCTCGACCGTCAGCTCGTCCACGTAGGCCTTGCCCGCCTTGATGAGCTTCACGGCCCACTCGTAGAGCTGCTCGAAGTAGTCGCTCGCGTGGTACAGGTGCTCGCCCCAGTCGAAGCCGAGCCAGCGGACGTCGCCCATGATCGCGTCGACGTACTCCTGGCTCTCCTTCGTGGGGTTGGTGTCGTCGAAGCGGAGGTGGCAGCGCCCGACGAACTCGCGGGCGATGCCGAAGTCGAGGCAGATCGCCTTGGCGTGGCCGATGTGGAGATAGCCGTTCGGCTCCGGCGGGAAGCGCGTGACGACCTTGCCGCCGAACCGTCCAGACTTCGTGTCCGCCGCGACCAGGTCACGGATGAAGTTGGAGAACCCCTCGGCGCGCGCGGTGGCGGCGATGAGCCGGTCGGCGGGGTCCCGGGGGAAGTTGGCCGGCCAGTGCGCCGAGAGGAGCGCGATGGCTGGCGTGGTCTGCTTGACGACCACGCCGCTCCGGTCGACCAGCGCCCGGAGCCACGCCTCCTCCGTCCCCTGAGGGAGCAGGCGGCCGGCGCTGATCAGCAGCGCCGTCTCCCACAACGAAATGGACGCGATCGCGAGCCCGCCCGTGCCGATCGCGTCCGTGATCGCCGCCGCGGCCGCCGCCGAGAGCCGCCGGGGCTCGAGGCCGAGCCAGAGCCATGCGTGCGTATCGAGTAGGATCACCGCGTCGCCCTGCGCGACCGCGCGCGTCTCGCCTTCTTGGGCGGCGTTCGAAACCGCGCGGCCCAGCGGAGCCGGAACGCGTCCCATTTCTCGAGCGGGGGCGGGAGTGGCGACTTCACGTCGCCGATGATCGTCGCGGTGCCCGCCATGCAGCCGAACACGTCCCGCTTGGGCTCGTCCGGGGGCACCAGCTTGGCGACCGGCTTGCCCTTCTTGGTGATGACGACCGGCGTCCGGAACTTCCTGACCTCCTCCATCACCCGCAGGCACCGGGATGACCATTAGTGGGCCGTCAGCAGCGGTCTGCGTCAGTGACGAGGAGCCGGAGGACGCCCGTCGCCGGGTCGTACTCGAAATCGTTCCCGGCGCACTGGAACTTCGGCGCGGACATGAGGAGCGCCAGCACGGCCGCCCTGTCGGGGGGCCACTGGCCCTTCTGGGCCTGGTAGCTCCGGACCAGGTCCGCGAGGGTCTCCAGCGTGGCCCGGTCGGCCATGAGCCTGGCGTTCGCGAGGGGGCGGTCTTGCTGGAACTTCTCGACGGTCTTCTGCGTGGAGCCGGCGTAGCGCAGGAGCAGCACACCCCCGAGCGCCAGGACCACCAGCACGACGAGGATCTCGACGAGGCCGAAGCCGCGGTGACCGGTGCCTGGCCGCCTGGCGTCCATGCCGCTGCCCAGTCTACCGCGGTCCGCGCCGGCCCCGCGCCCGGGAATTCGGGCTTGCGCTGCTCTCGCCTGCGGCTAAGATTCTCCTCACGATGGAGACCTCCCGAGCACTCATCCCGTGGACGGTGCTCGCGCTGCTGCTGGCCTGCGCCGCGCCCGCCGCCGCCTTCGAGGGCGAGCAGGCGCTCTACGAGGCGGCCAGGAAGGAGAAGGAGCTCACCTGGTACACCGCGCACTACAACTCGGAGTCCGCCGCGGCGGTGTGCAACGGGTTCGAGAAGACGTACCCGGGGATCAAGTGCAACTACATCCGGACGACGGCCCAGGTCGCCTATCAGCGCCTGGCCCAGGACCAGAAGGCGGGGCTCGCGGTCGCGTCGGTGTTCAGCTCGACGGACGTGAGCCACTACGGCCGGATGAAGCAGGACGGCTGGCTCCAGCCGTACCGGCCCAAGAACCTCTCGGAGCTGATCGACGCCTTCAAGTCGTTCAACGACCACCAGGATATGTACGTCGCCACGGCGGCGGGCCTGGTGCTCCTCACCTACAACACGAGCCTCGTCGAGGCCAAGGACGCGCCGAAGAAGTGGACCGATCTCCTCGATCCGAAGTGGAAGGGCAAGGTCTCGATCGGCCATCCCGGCTTCAGCGGGTACGTGGGGACGTGGGTCGTCCAGATGCGCAAGCTCTACGGCTGGGACTATTTCAAGAAGCTCGAGCTGAACAAGCCGCGGATCGGGCGCTCCATCAACGACACGGTGACCATGCTCAACGCCAAGGAGAGCTGGGTCGCCGCCGGCCCGTCCGCCACGACGCTCGAGAGCAAGGACAAGGGCAACCCGCTCGCGGTTGTCTATCCCGAGGACGGTGCCATCCTGATGGTCTCGCCCACCGGAATTCTGAAGAACGCGCCCGCGCCGAACGCCGCCAGGCTCTTCGAGGAGTACCTGCTGAGCCGTGAGTGCAACGAGATCATGGTGAAGATGCGCCAGGACTCGGTGCACAAGGCGGTCAAGCCGCTGCCGGGCGCCCGGTCGCTCGCCGAGGTGAAGACGATCCGCCCGTCGTACGACGAGGTCGAGCGGGGCATCCCAGAGGTGAAGGAGCTGTTCCGGGACACGTTCGGGATCTGAGCGCCGTGCGCTGGCGCCACCTCGACAAGTCGGTCTTCCTCTGGCTCCTGCTCGTCGCGGCACTGCTCGTGCTTGTGATCAACCCGCTCGCGCGGCTCGTCTGGTCGAGCGTCCAGGACGGCGCGACTGGTGCCGTCACCCTCGACAACTACCTCGCCGCCTACGGGCGCTGGCGGTATCTGGAGGCGCTCGTCAACTCGCTCGTGCTCGGCCTGGCCGTGGCCGCCGTGTGCGTGGTGTTCGGCGTGCCGATGGCGTGGGCGGTGTCGAGGACGGACATGCCCGGCAAGGGCCTCGTGTGGGCGGCGATCCTCGGCACCTTCATCATGCCGTCGTATCTCGGCGCCGTCGCCTGGATCCTGCTGGCCGGCCCGAACGCCGGCTGGCTGAACCGCGTCTACATGGGGCTCACCGGCGCCGCCGCGGGCCCCTTCAACATCTACACGATGGCGGGCCTCGTGCTGGTCATCGCCTGCTACTCCTTCCCCTACATGTTCGTGTTCACGCGCTCGGCGCTCGACCTGATCTCGTCCGAGATGGAGGACGCGGCTACCACGCTCGGCGCCGGCGTCCTGCGCACGACGCTCCGCGTGACGCTGCCCCTGACGCTCCCCGCGATGATGGCCGCGTTCATCGTGGCGTTCCTCGAGGCCATCGCGCTCTTCGGGGTCCCGGCCCTCATCGCGCTGCCCGGCCGGATCCAGCTCATGACGACCACGCTGTGGCAGTTCTTCGAGTTCCCGCCACGGGTGCAGGTGGCGGCCGCCTACGCGATGCCGCTCCTCTCGATCACCGCGCTGCTCTTCTGGCTCCAGCAGCGGCTCATCGCGCGCAAGGGGTACGTGGCCCTCACCGGCAAGGGCGGCGAGCGCCGGGTGGTGAGGCTCGGCGCGTGGCGGTGGGTGATGCTCGGCTACTGCCTGTTCATCACGTCGCTGTCGTTCTTCCTGCCCATGGTGGTCGTGCTCCAGGCGGCCTTCGCCAAGGCCTGGGGCCGCGGATTCTCGCTCGACAACCTCACGCTGGCCAATCTCCGCTTCGTCATCGTGGACCAGCCGATCACGCGCGCGGCCACCGTGCACACGTTCGTCTACGGCGGCGTGTCGGCCGCCCTCGCGCTCGGGCTCGCGCTGGCGATCGCCTACATCGTCCACCGCCGGCTCGTGCCGTTCGGCCGGGCGCTCTCGTACGTGGCGATGGCGCCCTTCGTCATCCCTGGCATCGTGCTGGCGATCGGGTTCTACGCCGCCTACACCTCGCCGCCGCTCGCCCTCTATGGGACGGCCTGGATCCTCATCCTCGCCTTCACGACCCGCTTCCTGCCGATCGCCTACGCCAACAGCAACGCGGCCATCCGCGCGATCAACCCCGAGCTCGAGGACGCGGTGCGGATCCTCGGGGGCGGCCGGCTCCTGGCGCTCCGCCGCGTCGTGGGCCCGCTCTTGAAGCGCGGGCTCGCGGGTGCATTCCTCCTGGTCTTCATCCCGGCGACGCGCGAGCTCAGCTCGGCGATCTTCCTCTACACGACCGGCACGCAGGTGCTGTCCGTGCTCCTCTTCGACAAGAGCGACGAGGGGAACTTCGAGTACCTGTCGGCGATCGGGCTCATCCTCGTGCTCGGCACGGTCACGCTGGTGCTGGCGGGCCTGCGCCTGGTCGGCCGCGATTTCATGCTCACGCGGACGACGACGACGTGAGCAAGCTCGCCCTCCGCCACCTGAGCTGCCGCTTCGGCAGCGTCACCGCGGTGGACGACATCAGCCTCGAGCTCGCGTCGGGTGAGTTCGTCTCACTCCTGGGGCCCTCGGGCTGCGGCAAGACGACGACGCTCCGGCTGATCGCCGGGTTCCTCCCTCCGTCGGGGGGCACCGTCGAGATGGACGGCGACCCGATCTCCTCGCCCGCGTCCGCGCTGCCGCCCGAGAAGCGGAACATGTCCATGATCTTCCAGAGCTACGCCATCTGGCCCAACATGACGGTGGCGCAGAACGTGGCCTTCGGCCTCGAGGTGCGCCGCCTCGCGCGTGCGGAGATCCGCGCCAGGGTCGGCCACATCCTCGACGTCGTGCGGCTTGCCCCCTTCCGGGATCGCTATCCGGCCGAGCTCTCGGGCGGGCAGCAGCAACGCGTCGCGCTCGCGCGCGCGATCGTCGTGCAGCCGGCCGTGCTCCTGCTGGACGAGCCCCTCTCGAATCTCGACGCGAACCTCCGCGAGGAGATGCGCTACGAGATCCGGCGCCTCCACGACGAGTTCCACATCACGACGGTCTACGTCACCCACGACCAGGCGGAGGCGATGGTCACCTCCGACCGCATCGCCGTCATGAACCAGGGGCGGATCGAGCAGGTGGACGAGCCGCGGGCGCTCTACGCGCGGCCGCGGACGCGCTTCGTGGCCGGCTTCATCGGACGCACCAACTTCCTCGACGGCGAGGTCCACGGCGCGGAGGTCGTCTTCGACCACTTCGCCATCGCGCTCGCTCGGTTCGACGAGTCCCCGGCCCTCCGTGGCAAGGTCGCGTTCTCCCTCCGCCCGCAGAGCATTCACCTGCACCGCCAGCCCCCCGCCGCGTCCGAGCGCACCTGCGTGATCCCGGGCCGGGTCGTCCAGCGCGCGTACCTCGGCGAGCACTGGGACTACGCGGTGCGGCCAAAGGACGGCGAGCTGCAGCTGCGCGTGACGGCCCGCCCCCACGAGGTGTTCGAGGTGAACGAGCACGTCTGGCTGGAGGTCGACCCGGGCCAGATGGCGCTGCTCGGCTAGGCGCTCCCGCGTGCCCAACCCACCCACAGGCTCCCGAGTCGCGCGAGCGCCGAGGCCGGCAGCGGGCCCTTGGCGACGACCCCCGCGGCGTACTCGAGGTGCTCGAG
>WNFW01001385.1_pt1 | contig 16269 bp, 10 predicted proteins | sample 5400131 | NCBI WGS metagenome assembly WNFW01 (sample SAMN13153362, study PRJNA577476) | soil metagenome | isolation source: 20 cm soil or saprolite under grassland replicate 1 | place: USA:California | collected 2016-06-15 | reverse complement strand
GGTTGACAGCATATCTTCACCTCCTTGTTTCCACTCTTGACGAATTTGTGACCTTTCGACTGCAATCTGATAGCGCTCGGAATTAACTAGGGCCGCACAGGACCTGCCGGAGCTGCTTCTAAGGAATTAGGAGAATTGGTGGCTCGGTGCAGAATCGATCGTCTTACACCATCCACAAAATCAAATACAGACTGCAATTCCAACTCGAGTTCCCATTGGCTCGCGTAGAATTTCTTTCGAAATAAATGGCTCTGCGGTCCTTTGACTTTTGAAAGCGACTCCCCGCCAAAGGAAGAGACGAAATGCTTGTAAGTAGATGCTGCCAAGTGCATCGCTTCGGAGGACATATTGTCGTGCTGTCCATAGGGGAATGCGAAAAAGCCTACCGGTTTCTTGAGATGAGCTTCCAGGTCATTTCTCGACCCAATAATCTCCGATTGTAGATTCTCTGAGTCGACGCAACCGCAGTCCATGTGTGTACGAGTGTGACTTCCAAACTCGGCTCCGCGAGGGCTCCAATACCGGATTTGGTCCCACGTCAACGGAAAGAAGCCAGTTATACCAGTGTCCAAGTCATGGTTAAACTCCCGGTGAGTCTCTACAGGATCAGTGGTAATGAACAAAGTAGATGGAATCCCCATTTCATTCGCTACGGCGCGAAGATTCAGAAAATTGTCCCCATAACCATCGTCGAAAGTCAGCACAACTGTTGGAATGCGTATTTGCCCAGAGCGCAAGAGGCCAACGGCTTCGGAAAGGCTTGCAATGCGGTAGTGTTTTTGCAAAAAAAGAATTTGCTGCAAGAACACTTCTGTGGACATAGCCATCCTATGCGGGCGATCCGATACTAGGTGATGCGCCAAAATCAGGACCGGACATCGCCTCTTACAGCGTCTGTACCAGTTTCGAACGAGCATCCAAGGTGAAAAAAGCAGGAGTGTATCCAGACAGAGCTTCCATTTGGAGCGGCACTGCCTGGAAAACTGACCGTCTTGCGAAGTATGGTTGGATACTTTCTGAAATTGCGCGAGGCTCGGCGCAAGAATCCGTTCAGCCCATTGCTGTACGACTGTTGGCGTGCTTGCCGGATCCCCTTTAAGTAGACTCGCTGCAGTTTGCAGCAGCAGATCGTCAGCGATCAGATCAGCTTTGAGGGTGAAACCGAACACGCCGTCATACGGCTGCCACGGCAGACTTACCGAGGCAATCGTGCAGGGCGTTTGCGAGTCCTGGGTCAGACGTTCGATGCGGACTAATGTTCCGCTCTTTGGCCCAGATGATCCGCCTTCATTGTCCCGACGAGACGCTCGGATGCAGCCGTTTGACGAATTAAACGGCAGGTCCCGTGATGATGGAAACTCTCCCAACTGGATCACCAGATCGATTGGATCATGCTTGATGAAATCCGGAGTGTCGCGCCAATTTGTATCGACCGTGACAAGAAGCGGCCATCCCGCCCGAGCGCACTCCTTGCCTAAGGTGTTTGTAGTGAATCTTCCTTGGTTGCTTAGATCGCCGGGGCAGCCATGAACGAACCATAGGAGAAATCCAATCAACTTTTGAAGCACAGAACGGAAAAACAGGCGTGCCTCAGACAGCCATCCGTCGGAATCGAAAGGCTCCCGCATTTCGCGATTTGCGATATGTCGTTGGATAGTGGGAATCGACGGGAGGGGCCGCTGAACAATGCCACAAATCGTGACACCAGGAACCTCGCGCGTAATTCGGTTTGCGAAGTTCCAGCTGCGCGATGGGCGGACATTGGAAACGAGCAGCACGCGAAAGGGTTTCATGGGGATTCGCTAATACGCTTGCTATGAGAGTCGAAAACCAGAAATACGACGATTAGTTTCTGCAGATCTCAGTAAGCATTCTTATTGCGATACTTTGGAAAAAGCGTGAGGAAAATAATCCGCAAATCGAAAGCAAAGCTCCAGTTTTGGAGGTAGAACAGGTCGTGTTCAACGCGCTTTCGAATGGACGTATCGCCGCGCCAGCCGTTGACCTGAGCCCAACCGGTGATGCCCACCTTCAGACGATGGCGGCTGTTGTATCTGGCTACTTCATTCAGGAATTTCGCGACAAAACGCGGGCGCTCGGGCCTGGGGCCGACAACGCTCATGTCACCCTTCAAGACATTGAAAAACTGCGGTAACTCGTCCAAGCTGGTTCGGCGCAAGAAAATGCCAAGCCGCGTGCGACGGGGATCGCCGGAAGTGGTCCAGCGTGTGTCACTCTCGGAAGAATCAGCTACTCTCATGGTGCGAAACTTATACATCCGAAATATTTTGCCGCTTAGCCCGACGCGATCCTGAACAAAGAGGATGGGGCCGGGTGACGTAAGGCGAATCAGGGCTGCGATTGCCGTCATGAGAGGCGCCGTTAGCAGAATGGCAAAGGTGGAGAAAGCAAGATCGAAGGCGCGCTTCATCAAAGAATAGCGAATAGATTCCGTCGGAGTGGCGGTCAGATCAAGGATCTGCAAACGCCCAAACTGAAACAATCTTTCCCGGATCAACATATGGTCTCCAAAGTCGAGGATCGCGCGCACCGGCAAGCAACACCGCTCCATGGTTTTCATAATTTCGGGTATGTCGGAAAACCGGTTTGGCGGAAGCGCGAAGATAATTTCGTCGACGTCGTCGTTCCTGTTGATCCTTTCTGCGATCTGTTGAAGGGAATAGACAGGTGCGTCGTCGACAGCGATTGCCTGACCCGGAAGGTTCACGTAACCCACGACTCTACAAAAGGAGAGCGGCCCGTGAATCAATCTGTGTGTCACTCGACGGGCGAACTTGTCCGCCCCCACAACCAAAATACAGCTGGGATTCCGGAGTCCGGAGTGGTTGTGAACGAGAATTCGAAATATGGCGCGCATCGCCAAGGTCACAAAAAGCAAAATCATTCCGCTGAGGGCAAGGAAGAGGCGAGAGAGATCTCTGTAAAGGTGGAAGAAAAACAGCAGTCCAAGGAGCATGGCATAGGTAGCCACACAGGCAGGGAAGGCGGCCTTGATCCCTGTACGCTCGCGAAAGAGCTCCTGCACGCTTGTGACCCGGTAGCATTCGGTAGCGATGGCCCAAACAACCGTTGTGAACAGCACCAGGTTGAAATAACTGTACTGGTCAATCCCGGTATCCGGGTGCCCCGACAGGCGCCGGACGTATGTGGCAGACACAAAAGAAAAGAAAGGCAGAACGTAGGTCACCATTCTTAGGTAGAAATGGTAATAATTTACGAGGCGTCTCATTGTCCTATGGTGTAAATCGATTTCTGCGACGACGTGTCAGCTTTTTGTGCGCTTGACCCATCTTGGATGGCGTCTGTGCCGCGCCATGCGCCGAAAACGAAGACTGCCTGAGTCCTACCCGGACACACTTATTTCTTAAAGAGCTCTCAGGTTTTCCGGGGAAGAGGGGTGCAGATTTGAGTCATGCGCTACGGTAGAACCAAAACTGTGATTTGGACTTACACGTGAAGACATCGCCGGCTTCCTGAGCATGCTGTGAAGTGTCGTATCAGGCTGAGCTCCGCGGAGCGTAGGATTCCATGTAAGTTTCTGATGCCCATTCAGATATCTAAAAAATCCCAGCAATAGGGCGGCATTCATCATGCAGAAGTACAAGGGGGCGGACAGGACGGACGCTGGTTTTCCCTGTTTTTTTCGTCGATAGCCAAGGTAAGCACTCAAATAAAAGGCGCTCTGTGCTGCAAACAAGATGGCAAATCCCCTCTGCTGCATCATCAAAGCACTGCAGGCAAAACCAGTCAGAAGCAACCAGGGAGTGATCCAGCGCAGCACTTTGTGCGAGAAAAAGCAGAATGCGAGCAGTCCCTTCCGCGGATCCAAGCATCCAAGGTTCGCGAACAACGTTTGGTAATCACCGGCGGCAATGCGTACCCTGCGAGCGGACTGTGCGTGAGTGGTTGGGGCAATTTCCTCGATGGCAATCGCTTCAGGGTCATAGACCACGCGGTAACCCTTAAGGCGAATTTCAAGAGGTATCTGGAAGTCTTCAATGATCGATTGTTTCTTGGGACGGAAGAGGTCGCGGCGTACGGCTAGCACGCTGCCGTTACCTCCAAGCGTGCAATTGAGACGATTTTCCAGAAACTTCAAAGCGGATTCATACTTCCAATAAAGCGACTCAGCGGCTGGATCTGTCCCCGGGGCCGGGATCCGAGTCTCCTCTCCACTCACCGCACCAACCAGGGGATTGGCAAAATGACGCACCAAGTTGCGAATACAATTTCGTTCAAGCGTCGTATTGGCGTCTGTGAGTACGAGAATCTCGGCCTGAGTCTGTTCTGCCAAGGAGGACAAGACTTTCAATTTTCCCTGCCGTTCAGGAAAGTGGACGACGCGAAGCGGCCCGCACTGCAGCCGGCTCAAAATCTCAGCCGTGGAATCAGTTGGTGCGTCGAGCCCAACAAATACTTCAAACTGCGCTTCGGGATAGTCCAGCTCAAGAGTGTTCTTGACTTTTGCCAGTATCACGGGTTCTTCGTTATAAACAGATATCAAGACCGCTACCCGTGGAACGTATTCTGGAGGCCGGGATTGGCGGCGCCCTGCGCGGCGCAGCAAGAAATGAAAGTCGGATTTTGCCTGAGACAATACCGAGAGGGCGAAAAGAACCAGCGGATACCCAACGTAGTTGTAGGCCACCGCACAAATACACGTCCAAAAGGTTATTTCCAATCCAGAGAGTTTCATAGAGTCCATCCCGGGTTAAGGTGCTGTGGCGGCGAAGCTAGGTTGCGACCAATCGACAAGGAGGCCTTTTGGTGAGAGGCAGTAATCCGCTGGACTCCGACGGCAACTGCTATCGGGGCAGTGAAGAGGTAATAGTCGTAGGCTTTGTGGGCAAAAAAGGCCCCAAGAATGAAGGACAGCAGGCTGACTATCGTAGCTCTGGCCATCAGGTTCACCTCGATGCTTTGCGGATCGTTATTTGTTAATGCCATGACTTGTTTCATGTTCCGCAGAACCGTATAAAGCAGGGCGAGGTATAAGAGGAGAGCCGGCACACCTGCTTCAGAAGAAAGTTGAGTATAGGTGTTGTGAGTGCCCATCCAGGCATCCGGCCTATCCAAGTCGTTCCCGTTCGCGACATCAAACATTCCGAGACCTAAGCCAAACAGAGGGTGCTCGATGGTGTAGTTCACTGATCTCATCAAGAGCGTGAAGCGCTCCTGTGTGGATAGGTCGGCAGAAGCCTCCACAGTGTTTGCCGAGGCGGCATCGCTATGCGTAATTGTTGATACGCGTTCCCAGAATACAGCGGGCGCTAACCAAATAGCGGCAAGCAGAGCGAAGAGGATTCCCATCCTAACGATCTTGCCGCGGGAGCTACCGCGCGACACTAGCAAGCAAGTCAACATCACGGAAAAAGCGACGACCAATGTTCCGCTCCGAGAGGCGGTCAGCACCTGCATCCACGACATCGATGCAGTGGTCACCGCCAACAGAACCGATCTCAAGAGGGAAGCCTTAGCGATAAACAAAGCCGCGATGTAGGGAATAATCATTCCCAGTGCGATACCCAGAAAATTCAAATATAAGAAGCCTCGGTTAACACCGACCATTCGCTCCCCGACTCTACCCCCTTGGGAAGGTGCGGCGAGCGAGTAGGCGGCGACCGCAAGTTCGCTCAGAATAATTGCCCAGAGGATACCGCGAATGCGCTTGTGCGTGACCAACGTCTGCGTAAGAAGGAAGAAAATAAGCACGGTCTTAAGCCAAATCTCTGTTAGGACTAGAAAACTTCCCCCTCTCCAGTAAGCGAATGGCACGCCAGCTGCAAACCAGGCCGTTAACAAGAGCACGAACCGGAGCTCCCGAGGCCAGTAGAGAGAGATCTCCCCTAAGAAAAGGGACCAGAGAAAAAACACGCCTGCACACATCCCTACCAAAAAAGTCGCGTGTATTTCCCCTACGACTGGGAAGACATCCTCCGGCCTAGCGTAGATCGCGACCATAAAGAGACACACGAACACAAAACACAGGGTGCCCCCGGGGCCCAGTTCATTGGAATGCGCAACCTCGCCCGGCATCTCCACATCGTCTGGTTCTATGATTCTGTCTTCGCTCATACGCATACGCGCCGTGTTTGAAGCTCCAAATCCGGTGAAACTCGCGGTTTTTCCTTCCTAATCAGCTGATTCAGGCACTCTTCCACTTGGTCCACGACGTTTTCCCAGTTGGCCTTGCTTGCCACGACTCTGCGAGCTGCCGTGCCCATCGCCTCTCGAAGGCCGGGCTGTGTCAGGAGGGCGATAGCAGTCCGGGCAAAGTCTTCAGGGCGATCAGCAAGACATAATTCACGTTTGTTGTGAAAATGCAGCCCCTCCGCGCCAATCGGTGTGGAGACCACGGCCTTTCCCATGGCCATTGCTTCGGGAATCTTGATGCGTGTCCCACCGCCAATTCGCAAAGGGACTACCACTACTTCAGCTTGCGAAAGATACGGTCGAACATCGGGCACCCCTCCGGTGATTTCCACCGCAGGTGTTCTGGCGGCGATTGCCCGCAGTCGTGAGGAAGGGTTTCGCCCAACAACAACGAAACTTGCATTTGGCACTGTGTGCCGGATGAGGGGATAGATGTTCTCCAGGAACCACACAACTCCATCCTCATTGGGATCCCAGTCCATGGAACCCACGAAAGCCAGTCTGCCGGGCTGTGGACCATTTCCGGATGGGCAAAAGAAATCGGTATCCACGCCCGTAGGAAGTGTGGAGACGTGGTTTATTCCAAATTCGTGCCGAATGGTTTGCTGGTCTTCCTCTGATACCGTAAGCACGTGATCGAACGAGCGGGAAACGCGGGCTTCAAGGGGCCGCGTTCTTCTCCATTCCGTGCCCAAGACAATTTTGCGAAGAGGATGTTTTTCCACTTGCCATTTCCGTTTTCTCAGTAGGAATTCGACGTTGTGTTCAAAAACAATCTTAGGTTTAAAGGAGCATTGGAGCAGAGGAACAGCGGTATGCAAAAAATCCGAGAAGAGAACGTCAAAATGCTCTTTTGCCAGCAGGCCTTCAACGGTGGAACGAAAATGAGGAAGCCGACACTTCGCAAGAAAGTATGGCAGGGAACTGAATTGGTTAGTGAAGATCTCTTTGTAGAACCGGGGCGAGTACTTTCTTGTCTCTTGCCAGAATACCGACGTATAGCTCTCGAACAACCTCTGCATCTCTCGAATGGACGCTGCATCGGCGACTGGATCGGCAAAAGAGACCGCATGAATCGATGCGCGCTTTGCGAGGCGCGAAAAGATATTCAGCGAACGCACTTTTCCGCCGGTATCGGCTGGGTAGAGCGGTTGCCGCAGTGTGAGCAATATCTTCATAAGGTGGTTCAGCCCTGGGAAGGCAGAAGCGTTTCCGATGACATGGCCAGGTCTGGTTCTTGAAAAGCGGCTTGCTCGCGAGTTGCCTGAAAGTTGCCAACGCTGGTATCACGATCGAAGAAAATGCGGCACCACAGCTCAAAATTCAGGAGCCGCCAACAACCTTCAGTAGCCGACGAATTGCCTTGACGATGAGCGTTCAGCAGATGCTCGACGTAGCTTGGCTCAATAAGCTGTCGTTCCGCCATGCGGCCGTCAGTAAGAGTCGCACTGAGCTTTTCAAAAAGCTGATTTCTTAACCAGGGTCGAATGGGCGTGGGGAAACCCTTCTTGTTTCGTTGAAGAACTTCTGGAGGCAATTTCCGCGCCATTGCTTTGCGGAGGAGATACTTGCCGGAAGAAAAACGCAATTTGTACCGCTGGGGAAGGGTCGCCGCGAACTCGACCACTTTGTGATCCAAGAAGGGAACGCGGCTTTCGATGGACGCGGCCATGCTCATCTGGTCCTGCTTCATGAGCAGTTCGACGAGATAGGTTTTTATGTCCATGTACAACAGCTCGTTTAGAGCATTGCCATTCAATCCATTCGCGGGGAAGTAGTGCATACAATTCGCGTAGGCATTGACGTCACGAAGTTCGTCATTAAGCCCGCGCGAGAACAGGTGCGGTTGCTCGTGCTGAGGAAAGGCAGCATAGAAGTTATCGAAATAGATCTGTTCGAAGCCGTCTGGATGGTAGAGGAAAGAATGGCGCAGTTTCCGCACGGCCCAATCCGGGCCAACTCCTGAAGACAGCGTATTGCTCACCGCCTGCTGGAGGAATCGGGGAACAACCTTTCTGTAGCGCGGCCCACCGCGCAGGTTCCACAGCGCCACACGGTACTTCAAATAACCCGCGAAAAGCTCGTCCCCGCCCTCACCCGTCAGTACGACCTTCACCTTCTCGCGCGCCAGCCGCGAGACAAAAAAGAGTGACACACTGGACGGCCACACGAGCGGCTCATCTTCTTGCCAAATGAGCTGAGGCAAGCTAGTGAAGAAATCATCGGGGCCGACAATGACTTCGTTATATTCCGCTCCGATATGCTTGGCGACCGCGCGCGCATAGGGCAATTCGCTATATTGGTTTTCGGCGTAGCCTACGGAGAAAGTTTGAATTGGCTCTTTCTTAAGAGAGGCCATCTCAACTGCGATGGAGCTCGAGTCAAGCCCTCCACTCAAGAAAACTCCCAAGGGAACATCGCTCATGAGGTGACCGCGCACTGTTTCCGTGAAAAGGTCGCTGAACTGCGAGACATAGTCAGCTTCGCTGAGGGGATGTTCCGGCAACGAGCAATCCAATTCCCAATACTGGGTGATCTGGGGTTTGGCATGCTCTACGGCAAGGTCAAGAGAAAGGCGATGACCCGGCAGGAGCTTGTACACATTCTTGTACAGAGTTTCGTGCGCCGAGAGATAACCGAAAGTAAAAAACTCAGGGAGGGCGCTTCGATTAAGGCGCGTCTTGAAGTCTCGCAATTCGAAGAGGGCTTTGATCTCCGACGCAAAGGCAAATCGGTTGCCTGCAATGGCATAGTAGAAAGGCTTGATTCCCAACCGGTCTCTCGCGCAGAAGAGACGGTTGTTTCGCGCATCCCAGATTGCAAAAGCAAACATGCCGCGGAGGTGGCGAACACAGTCGTCGCCATATTCCTCATAGAGATGGACGATCGTCTCAGTGTCGCTGTTTGAATTGAAACGGTGACCAAGCTTCTCCAAGCGGGGGCGGAGCTCGGCGTGATTGTAGATTTCACCGTTAAACACGATCCAAACGTTCCGGTGTTCATTGCACATTGGTTGGTGGCCGCCGGATAGATCCACAATGCTCAACCTTCGAAAACCGAGGGCGACCGGACCGGAAAAGAACTGTCCTTGATCGTCAGGCCCGCGATGACGTAAGACACGGGACATGGACTCCAGCTCTTCGGCTGGAAACCTATCCAAACGCATATCGAGAATTCCGCAGATTCCACACATAGTTGGTTTTCGGGACTGTCCAGTTTTCTTAACGTCGCGAGGTTCGTTTGTCTCTACTAACGTGCTTTACTAGGCTCACATTTGCCTCAGGTATGGCCTGAGGCTGCTGGGTGGCGCTACATGCTCACTCGGCTTTGGAACAGGCACATGACTCCCAACAGGGTCAAAAGGCTGCACCATGGGACGCTCGCTTGTGTCCCGGCACCATTCGCTATGTTTCACCGGTAAATTCGCATCAAATAGCCTGCGTCCATTCAACTCGAAATAGCTGCCGCCACAGATAACGAAATGGCTTACGGTTTTCTTGGAATCGGTCGAACAATACAGGAATCTTGCATCGCTTGCGCACGTCCCGACTTGCCAATTTCCCGATTCATCGGCGAAAAACAAATGGTCTTCCGCATTCGCCGTGGAATACCGCAGAGCTGTAACTGAAACACCTTTGTGCCCTGACTCGATCGTCCGGAGCAAGCCCATATGCGCGGCCACCTCCGAGTCGGGAATCAGCATGGTCGTAAACTCTGCGGGCAATGCCGTGCGCGTCGCCAATCGAAACGTTGGGGCTTGCTCCTTGCATCCGTACACGGGTGAGTACCAATCCTGTAATATATCCTTCTTATAGCTGCAATTGGCGGTGAACAACAGAGCAAGAGGAGCAAGGTCATCGCTGACGAACAAGGTGCCTCCGGGGATGTCGTGCAGGGAACCCGGTGCAAAGTGCCACGATGCTTCAAGTCCGTGTGACCCTGTTCCCTCAAGAACATCACGTATGACCCAGAAACGCGATTTCAGGTGAAAGATGAATCGGCGATGTTGGACCGGGGAGCTCAGACGGGAATAGCCGGTATGCGAACCAACAAAGAAATCAAACGTCTTACCGGTTATCCAAGAATCTACCGTGGCATTGGCTCTTCCGTTCCATTCGAAAGGCCCTGTGGGCTCGGCCTGGCTCGCATCGTCGACGCGGACCGTGTTGTGAGCTGCGGTTCCGCGGAACCAATCCCGTTGCCACGGGGACTCCGCATAGGTAAAGGTGCCCGGATCAATTAGGAGTGGCTTGCCGTTTCCTGAAAGGTGCACGCTCAGCGCGTCGGCGTGACCGTGGCCACTGCGACGTGCTCCTTGCGGCCCGCCATCTATCACCAACTGGTAAGCGGCTGTACCTGAACTGCGCATCACGTAAATCCCGCTTTGTTCAAGAGCGAACGAAGCCTCCGTGGGCTTCCGAGTGGGCAATTCCTTGTATTGCCGCAAGCCCCTGGTGCCAAGCAACCAGAGCAGCTCTTCAGTGGCGTGAGCGTTCTCTGCCTTAAAATCGCCCCGGTTATAGAGCGCAGCTCCGATGACTAAAGGATCGAACAAATGTTTCTGCCAGTTGCGACTAGGGTCAAAGACGCGGCCTCCATCGTCATCCCCAAACTGCGGCAAATGTCCGGCATCCGCAAACGCCGACGTAACCTCAAGCATTTTCTCAATGGTGCCGTCAAAGTCAGGAGGGATTGGCACGTGATTGAGCTCTGCGAGAATCCGCGAATGGAGGAAAAAATCCAAAGCGTACGTGTGGTAGTACATGGACTGCTCAAAGTGGGTTCCATCCTGCCGGACTTGCCGTTGTGCTTCGTTGAGAATTATTTGCCATCCGCACGTTTGCCAACGCGGAGCTGAAGGGAGTCCTGGGCACAATAGCCCGATAAAAAACAGTCCGACGCCCTCACCCAAAAGGTGCGTGTTCGGGGAGAAATAAGTGGAAAGAAACAGCTCTATGTGGCGCGCGTTCACTGCCAGGGCATGCCGAAGGTCAGCGGGGAATCCCTGTGGAAAAACAGAACAATCTTCGAGCAGATGCCAGACCCATAGCCAAGACAGACTCCTAAATGCCACCTCCAGGCTGCTCGCCCAGTTGATTCCCATTGGGTACGGATTCTGCTCGTACCAGTGATACCACTGCCCGAATAGTTCTTGAGCGTAGCGCTCTTCCTGTGTCAAACGATAGGCTTTTGCAAGAGTAACCAGATGCTGGTGGCGACTTAACTCCCAGGTCACTTTGGAATCGCCGACCTTTTGGAAGTCCAAATACGGTACTCGAAACCAGGGGCGCCGAGGCGCGCGCTTGTCGTGCACCGCATCCAGGTGCCAGTCGATTTCCCGGCCGTAGTTCACGCCCTTGTATCCCAGCAAATCAAAACGATGCCGGCAAATCTGCTCCGCCCGTTCCACGATCTCTTCAGCTGTTTCCGGAAGCAGCTTCCAAAGTGAGGAGAGGATTTCCGGCATCTCTTCTTTTTGGAAGAAGAAGCGGCCATTGCGTTCCTGCCAATGTAACTGCTTACTTTTCACAGCAGAAATCCCTATTTTGTGCATTGCGAGATCGCGGCGCTTTGCGAATGCCTGGCGCGTTCGCACTCGAATTTCGGCCCAGCCCATTTCGGTCAGGCGTTTGCATTTTCTGAGCCACGGATGATTAGTCGGCACTGGCGAAGTCCTGCGTCAGTTCTTTTTCTTTTGCATTCCAAGAGGGCTCTTCCAACAACCAATCTGCAGTGCGCACAATGTTGTCGTCCGCTTCTTCCAGTCCCGCCTGTTCTCTTGCCTGTGTGTAGTTCTGAGTCAGGGCGATCAGCTTCTTGCACAAGTCTTTGGGGTCGCTTTCCCTATAGGTGATTACCTTGGCCGGCCTGCTGCCATTTTCGCTTGCGACTACGTGTACACCGAGAGACAGTGCCTCCAGAACTGAAGAAGAAACGCCATCGCATGTCGGGGTCCGAACGTAGGCGAAACACCGGCTCAGCAGTGTTAGGAACTCATCGTGGGGCACATTCCCCAAAAGAAGCAGACTTTCGCGTTCTGGAAGCGGCCAACTGTTCGCATAATCGTTGGCGGCGGGCATCTCCTTGGACGGAAAGCCAAGCCAGATGAACCCTGCATCCCGGAGATTCTGCCGGAAACGCTGCATAGCTTGCCGCAAAATGGGCAATTGATATTCGGGACGATAGGAAACGTAGCAGAAGAAAACCGGGTTGTGGCTTTGGAGAAAAGTTTCCACGTTGTGAGGCAACGGTGTGCGTTGGAAAGCCATGTGCTGCCGGGAGAAAGCCGGAATGGCTGCCACCCGAGCAGGGTCAATCCCGTAGCTCTCAATCGCTTGTTTGACTTGTGAATTATTGCAGGAAATTCGTCCTGAAAGACGGAAGAGCAATTCGTATGGCCCACGCAGCCAGAGATTGTCGAGTCTGGGAAAGTATTTTTGATGGACACCGCCGCGCCAACTGAGAGCCACTGGGTGGCCTGCAAACCGGCCAACCAATGCAGCGGTGAGGGCCAACAGATAGCCTATTCCAGACTGGCCATTCACATGCATCTGAAAACGATAGCCCCGAAAGGCAAAACGAATCAGTTTGGCCAAGTAATCCAAGCCGTTCTGAACATCTATGTATTCGTGGCTTTTTTTCGCGCGGTTCTCATTAATGTTGAGAACATCGCAGACAATTCCACGGCGCCGAATCTCTTCGACAAGAAACTTGGTTTGTATTGCCCACCCACAAGCCGGCGGCGGGTAGTTTCCGATTTGAAGAATCTTCACGGCTTGCACTTCTCGCCCTTTGCCGTTCGTTCTTGTCTTGGCTCTCGCGAACATAGAAATATCCCGACGAAGTCTTCTCAGGCTGCGGACGAATCGGCGTGGCTGTTCAGCTTGGCGTTGAGCCAATGCAGGGCGCTCCAGGCAGGTGCAGGCAGTTTTGTCCGAAGCCATTCCTTACCTTTCGTCAGGGCATTTGTGCTGGAGAGATACAGGCTTCCAAGGCTCCCGGGCCTTGCAAAATTCAGGTTCAAATACTCACCAGGCTTGGCGCCCCACTTTTGTTTATGCGCCGCAAGTCCTCCGAGAAAGTCGTACTGCCTCACTCCAGTCTCGATAAAATGCTTCAACATGGTTGCGCGCAGTGCGTAGCCGACTTTGTCGGCCGCGAATGTCGGATCAAAACCTTCTTGCAGAATGGAGACCGTGTCGCCATATCGAAAGCAGAATTGAGCGGCAACAGCCGTTCCGTTCAACTCCAAGAGCCACAGTTCCAGCCACCCTCTTCGAAGGAAACTACGGCTCATGAGTTCGTAGAACTCTTTTCGTTCTTCGGAACCAAAGCTGCCAGGCTGGTTCGCAAGATTCCACCGCTGCATGTGAAGTGAGAAGAGAATCTCCAATCCCTTTGCCAGATCATCGGCGTTCTCGCAACGACAGATCCGGACTTGGTAGCGGCCAGCCAGCTTGCGGGGGTAGCGCGTCACCAGGGGACGGAAGCTAGGCGAAAGCTGTTCACAATATTGCGACCAGGATCCGGGCAGGTGAATCGCTGAACGAGGGCACGAATCCGCTAGGAAGCGCCACCTAGCTCCGGCAAGTTCATGCATCAAAGCTTTGGCCACCGCGGAGTTCTGGGCCAGCGTATTCAGAGAGCACACGTCCCACTTTTGATGCTCCGTTAGCCAGCGCAAGAGAGCTTGTGCACAGCTTCCTTCGAAACCTGGTCGGGCAATCACGTCAAGGCCGTCGGAATCCCCAGAGCCATCGCCGACGAGGCGCAAGCGCGCCAGCTTTCCAAATGGAGGTCTTTGGACCTCGTCAAGATAAAGCGGAGCTAGGCCAACAAGCACGTTTCCCTCCGCTGAAAAAGCCAATGCGATCATTCGCCTATCTTTGCCGAAGGCCTTCCACCAGGAACCCAGCCACTCTGGCGTAGAGAAAATGGACAGGGACTGATTCTCTTGCAGAATTGCGTCCCAACTCGGAATCCACTCTTCCAGCTTCTCCCACGAGTGGCATATCGTGACCCGAAGCGTGTGGTTTTCGACCATTAGGAGCTTCCGAGCGTGCAAGCCAGACGACGGAATAAGCCGCTGGTCATTGACGGCAGCTGATGCATTCGAGTTGACGATGGGGGTTGCCATACTAGCCTGCAATCGTCGCTTGTCGCTTAGCGTCCAATGGCCTCTATTTTACGAATCAGCTGGCAACGGACTTCGAAAACCATGGTTCGTTGGACTCATCCTTTTCAGGAGTTCTTGTAAACGACACGTCGGGAGGCGACACAGACTTTTCATGGTGAACTGCCTTTTCCATAAAGAAAGTCTTGCCCAACAGCTGGAGGACAAAAACCTTGTGCACGAATTTGAAGCCAAATCGTAGATGGGTGCTCATCGACATGCGGTTCCCACGATCAATCATCGTGATGATTTTTCTCTTATGGAGCAATTGCATCAGCTCGCGGAGGTAGACGGTCTTAAACTTGAGCCAAATCCCCGAAGCACGGTACTCGGGGAGTATGTAAGCGTCATAAGCGTAGATGGCACTTCGAGGAATTGTGATTTTGTATGCGTAGCGTTCTTCCGAGTGTGTGGGCTTGTCACAAAACCACTCATATCCCACAATTCGACCATCAACGACAGCGACGACGCAGTGGTCGCCCGATTGAAATCTCTTTAGAAACGCCTCGGGTGTGTTTTGGCATTCTGTGATTCCCCGCAGGTCCTCCAAGGTCGCGCGTCTTACCTCACAACACGCCCGGCCAAACATTGCGTCCCGGCGTGGGACTCCCGTGTATTCCAGAAAATAGAGGCAATTGATATCCAGGGGCTTGAACGGAATCCTTTGAAGCAGATTCCTTCCCTTCAACAGCAGGGAACGCCTCGGGAATTTGCCAATTTCTTGTTGAATCCTGTCTGAAAGCATGTTGGCGTTCATCTCTTTCGATCCATAAGCGGCGTCTCGCGGGTCCAGATACGGCCTTTTAGAGGCGCGTGTCCTGGGAAGCCTGATTGATGCCAAGCAGTAGACCGGCGGGCGCCTCGAGAGCGTTTGCACGCGGAGGGGAGGAACGCAAATCAATAATTATCTGGTCTGGCCGGATGGCAGCTTGCAGCGCCTCATCACTGAGAGCGCTCGTGCCGATGACAATGACCTCTGACTGTTTGACAACGTCTTCCAAGTTTGTGGACAGACGTGCGCCGATATGCGGGATCTCATCCTGAATGAATTGACGATTGGACCCGGTTAAGCGGCCCAAGGAAACGTCTTCGTCCCACACTTGAACTTCACATCCTTCGCCGAGTATCCGTTTAATCAATTGTACCGAGGGGCTTTCCCGAAGGTCGTCTGTGCCAGCCTTGAAACTCAAGCCGAGTACGCCGATTCTCTTGCGCTTCGTCGCCAACACTGCCGCGACAGCGCGCTCGAGGTGGGCCTGATTGCTCGGCAGGATCGCGCGCAACAAAGGCAAATCCAGATCAAGTTGCTTTGCGCGGTACGCGAGTGCACGAACGTCCTTCGGGAGGCAGGATCCGCCGAAGGCGAATCCAGGGTCCAGATAAGCCTTGGAGATATTAAGCTTTTTGTCGGCCGTGAAGATGTCGGTCACCGCGCGTGCATCGACTTCGAGCTGACTGCAGAGGGATCCGATTTCATTTGCAAAAGTAACCTTCAAAGCGTGGAAAGCGTTGCACACGTATTTGACCATTTCCGCAACACCCAAGGACGTTTCGAAAACCTGTCCCGGCGTTCCTTGATAGAGATTTCGCAGAGACTCAAGATGGGGAGGATCGTCTGCTCCGAGAACGGTAATTGTAGGGTCAAGAAAGTCAGCGACTGCGCAGCCTTCACGTGTGAACTCCGGATTGGAACACACGGCAAAGTCCATCCCAGCTCGCTTCCCACTTGCAGCTTCGATCGTGGGAATAACAAGCGATTTCCCCGTTTCGGGCAGGACTGTGCTGCGAATTACGACCGAGTGAAAATCTCTCTTTGAGCGCAAAGCCTCGCCAATATCTTGGCAACACCGGGTCACGCTGTTTAGGTCTAAGCGGCCGTTACTCAAACTCGGCGTCCCGACGCAAATGAAAGAGACGTCAGA
>WNFW01001570.1_pt1 | contig 16270 bp, 13 predicted proteins | sample 5400131 | NCBI WGS metagenome assembly WNFW01 (sample SAMN13153362, study PRJNA577476) | soil metagenome | isolation source: 20 cm soil or saprolite under grassland replicate 1 | place: USA:California | collected 2016-06-15 | reverse complement strand
TGAAGAGGGCGGAACGCGTGGTCGTAAATGTACGGCTGTTGATGATCAAGGGAACCAGCTTAGAAAGGTAGGTGTTACCAAGCGAGATGGATGATGAACAGATACCTGAGGCACCGCGCATGTTGTTGCAGTCGTTTGGTGTGAGCCACATGAAGTTGGGAGCAGCGGTTGTCACATTGTTGAGATCATTGACCAGTATGCAGTCTGTGACCGTGCCGCAGCTGGACGGGTTCGCCAAATACAGCTTGTTGCAACGCGCAGTATTGTTGGTAATGTCTTGAAAGGCGATGAAACGCAACCCTTTGCAGGAGTCTGATTTTCAAAATAGCCTCTCCAGCTTATACCCGCGGATTCGAACCGGTCGACCAGGTTCGGAGCCTTGATGACGGGACAACCTGAACTCGTGCAGCCCTGAAGAGAACCGCTGATTAGGGCGACATAGTTGGGCTGGCTGGTGCCGATGAGGGAGAGATATTGAGAGCCTACTGTGTAGTTGTTTGCTAGGCTCGCCATGTATGGTGCTGGCCCACTCGTCGAGCATGGAGGTGGGCTTGATCTGCAAATATCATAGACTCCCTGGTTCTCCATCAGGATTATCACTACATGGTCAAAGTATGTGCCGGCCGAAGGGGTGGCGGGAGATACTAGCACTGTAGTGGATCGGTCAAGGCTGGGCGAGGAATCGCTCTGCGCGTCCGCCTGAGCCAGTGCGAACACGCCCAGAGTTATTGTTACCAGGAAGACTATCAAGCGCATACCCGCTTTTCGGCTCACCCCAATCATCCCTCCTACTCCTAGTCCCGCTGGTCACTTGATTATTGAAAACGTGAAAGAACCGAAGTGATTAGCTTATCCGAGATTGAGTCTATATCGAGAACATGCCAAATCTGTCTGTTTCAAATGTCAATGTAGACCCCGAGGGCAGACCATCAAACCTCGGGGCGCAGGCCCATGCGCCCGTAATGACTATTTGAGCCGTCTCCACTTATACCCTAAAGTTTCAGAATAAATCTCTCGAAAAGCCTCCCAGCCCGTCCCGTCGGGGCTGTTTCACCTACAAATTCAAAACGATTTCACAAAGGGCGATCGTCAAGACGAGACTTCGCGAAAATCGTTAGAGTAGTCGGGGTTTGTCTCTCCCCGACACTCGTTCTTAGTCTAGCATCGTCTGAGGTGCATCTTTTCCTAAAAGACGGCTAGCTTCTCAGGAGAACCGATCTATGCTTGTTTTGCTGGTTCTGGTTCTGATTTCTTGGATTTCCTTCTGAACGGATTACGCATTCCTTCTTTCACCTTGGCATTAAATGCGTTCTGCTGGCTATAGGTGTTTTGGGGACATATCGGTGATCAAGGCTTTGATCGAGGCGCAGATTGCTGAAGAAAGCTGAATATTATCCTATTTTTTACGGAAAATGGTTGCAGTTCCTTATTAGAGCGTTGATCAAAGGTCCGCTAGTATCGTAGCTTCGACCGGAGGATTCCCGCATCTTATAATGCTGAACGGAGCGGATTTCAAAATCAATGTCCGAGACTCTGGACATGCACCGTCTGAAGGCGGAGCATATGCTACGCAGAGCAAGACTCGCGGCTCTGGGAGAGTCCTTCGTTATTCTCACACTGCTTGTCTGGCTGAGCCTAGAGTACCAGAACAATCTGTACATGCAAAGGTGGGTCCTAACTCATTTCTGGCCCGCCCAATGGCTCCTCAATGGGACGCTGGTTGGATTAGGAACAGGATTATTGGCCGGCTGGGTTCTGGCCACATGGCAGGGTAGGCGGTCTAGGGAACAGAAGATATTAGATGACCTGAGAAAAATCGTGTAGGACTAAAGGTCAACCGCAAGCCATGGATGTGAAGATTCCGCTCTCCGACATATACGTCGGCGACGGCGCCTTCGAAGCAGTCTCAAGGGTGTTGAAGAGCGGGAGATACATCCTCGGTGAAGAAACCAAGAATTTCGAAAAGGAATTCGCCCAAAAATTTGGTGCTGGTTACGCGGTAGCGGTTAGCTCAGGGACTTCTGCGCTCTTTCTATCAATGATCGCTTGTGACCTGGGAAAGGGCGACGAGGTAATAGTCCCTTCCTTCTCATTCATAGCCAGCGCCTCACCAATAGTCGATGTCGGAGCAAAACCAGTCTTCTGTGATGTAGACATTGAAACCCTGACCATTGACCCCAACGATTTCGAGCGAAAGATAACAAACCGTACCAAGGCTGTTGTGCCGGTGCACCTTTTCGGCCATCCGGCTAACATGGATGAGATATGTGAGATTGCAGAAGAACACTCATTGAAGATAATCGAGGATTGCGCTCAAGCCCACGGTTCCATGCTTGGCGAGAAATTTGCCGGATCATTCGGCACAGTCTCGTGTTACAGCTTCTATCCCTCCAAGAATATGACCGTATACGGCGATGGAGGAATGGTTACAACCAATGACCCGACTGTCGCGGAACAAATCCGGATTCTAAGGAATCACGGGAGGACTGAGAAATATCTTCACGAGAAACTTGGTTTCAATTTTCGAATGAGCGAAATCGCTGCGGCCCTTGGCCGATACCAGTTGGGAAAACTCGACTCATTCAACAAAGCCCGCCGGACGGCTGCAACCCTCTATGACAGCGAGCTCGGCGACTACGTCACAACTCCGACAGAAAGGTCCGGTGCTCGACATGTTTATCATATGTACGTGATTCGCACCAAGCATCGAGACAGCCTGAAGGAGTTCCTTTCCGTCAGGGGAATCGAGACAGGCATTCATTATCCGACGCCAATTCATCTCCAGCCCGTATTCAAGACCCTCTCCCCTCGAAAGCAGCTACCAGTTACCGAAAGAGAATGTGCCCAAGTCCTGTCGCTGCCGATCTCGCCCACGATTACCCGCGATAGCCTACAATTTGTCGCGGATCAGACCAAAGATTTCTTTGCATCGAATGGGTATGAACTTGGAACCCGAACGGCCTCACCGGCAGTTCACTAGTTCAAACGACGATGCTCGCCCAGCACTCGGCTAACAATACTAGACGAAAGCCCTCTCTTCTCTTCATTTGGAACAAGGACATACGCAACCCAGGCGCTGGAGGAGGAACAATTGAACTATTCGCAGTAATGAAATGGCTCGCGAACAAGGGCTACCCCGTTACCCAAGTCTCCGGCAACTTCCCTGGAGGAAAAAAGTTCGAGACGATTGACGGCGTCAACATTGTTCGACTTGGGACTTTGTATTCTATGCCTTTCTCTTTGTTAAGGAGGCAGTTACTGAATCGTTTCGTCGAAAAGTTTGACGTGATAGTTGAGGGACTTGGATACGTAAGCCTCATGTTGCCGGTTCTCACTCGGAAGCCACTACTAGTAATTTGTGCGCACCTGCCCAAAGAAATATTCTTCATCGAAGGTCCAACGGAACTAGGCAAGCCTCTTGGCTATGCGGTCGCGACTCTAGCCCGCTTCGTTGAGTCTGTTGTGACGCCAAGAATCTACAGAAACGCTAAGATTTTCACATTCTCAAAAAGCTCTAAGGATGACATGATTGAAACAGGGTTTTCAGAGAAGAACCTGTTTATGGTTCCTTACGCGCTTGCGCACTATACCACTCATAGTGACTCTAATCTGAAACAGATTGCGATTTCGCAGGCTAAAGCGGCAAAGAGCGAAATTCCTACTATCGTGTGCATAGGAAGACTCCGAAAATACAAGGGAGTCCAAGACCTAATCAGAGCAGTTCCAAAGATTAAGGAAGAATTCCCTCAAGTCACCGTTAAGATTTTAGGCAGAGGGCGGTATGAAGAGAGCTTGAAGAAGCTGGCTAGTTCGTTGAATGTTGACCAGAACGTCGACTTCTGCGGATACGTCTCCGTCGAGGAAAAATTCCAACTAATGGCGTCTTCCCAACTACTCGTCATGCCATCTTACAGAGAGGGATTTGCTACTCCGGTCTTTGAAGCGCAAATGTGTGGGACCATTCCCGTCGTGAGCAACGCCGTTGGCGTTGGTGACCTTGTGGTACATGGAAAGACGGGCCTTGTCTTTCCACGGGGAGACTCAGACGCGCTGGCAAAATCGGTGGTTCGTTTGCTGAAGGACAGAGAATTGTGTGAGCATATGAGAGACGACGGGTTCCAATCCGTAATGGCGATCGACTGGCGCAACAACGAAGAGAAATTCCTCACCTTGTTTGAGGAGAAAATCAATGAAGTGTCGAGGACTTCAAACGACTTTTCCTCTTGATTCTATACTTTTTCAACCCTATTGGACCCACGCGTGCTAGGTGGTACTCGAATTCAGTATTTCATGGGCTTCGTTCTTGGATCTCTTACTGACTTCGTGATAGACTCTGAGAAAACCTAGGAAGCCGATTGGCAACCGGTTTATTCCGAACTTGGAGCTGCCATGCTGCCTCTTGTAGTAGGTTACCTTCACTTCTTTTATCTTGAATCCTGCTCGAGCAGCGAACAGGATGAGGTACCGGTTCCAGTCTCTCGTCCAAATGAGATAGTCAGCTATTGGTTTCCTGAAGCATTTTATCCAGTTTGCATCATGCACGTCGACTCGAAGGACCGACCTGTAAAGAAAGTTGTAGACTCTCGAAGCAACAATCTTCGAACCAGTCCTACCCTGTCTCCATCCCGAAACAAGATCCGTCCCGGACATGCTCTCCAAGAGTCTGGGTATGTCTTCTTCAGGGTTGGACTCGAGGTCCGCGGGAAGAATAATAATCATGTTTCCTCGTGAGTTTTCTATTCCGGTGCGCAATGCCGCTGCAACCCCCCGATTTCTGGTGTGACGAATTAGCCTGACCTCAATGGTTGCACCTTTCGATTGCTCTAGAACCCTCTGCCGTGAAGCATCGGTGCTTCCATCGTCAACAATGACGATTTCGCCAGTTCCACCAGCCTTTGACAAGCCATTCATTGAGCGGCGTATTGCCTCCGCGACAGTATCTTCTTCGTTGAAGAGAGGAATCAGCACCGTTACGTCGATGGACACTGTACGCGACCTTTGTTTGAACGAGCCGATTCAATCAAAAAGTTATGAAGTTATCTGGTACAGGGCAAATTGCCCCTCAAATTGCATAGCCTTGAAATTGGATGGGATTGAAGATATCCCGTACCAACCTGAGTGGCCGATAAACCAGATGGTATAAGAAAAATCATTCCCTCTGATCGAGTCGAACGGAGAAGGGAGCCAAGGGTTGACCTCGCCTATGTCTGTAACTGTAATGCTGTGAGGGTTCAACGTCAAGAGTGCGAGGCCGTAGAACTGTTGTGGTACATAGAGGACCGAATTCGCGGGCAGCAAGGCCATAGAGTCGGCTAACAATCGCACGAGGTCTTTTTGATACGGCAACGGAACTGTGCTTTGTTGATAACCCATGGGAAAATAGTACCTGAACGATTGGCCTAGAAGAGTGTACCCAGTGGGGCTCAAGGGTGATGAGGCGACATAGGTCACAGCATTGACTGCTAAGAAGATTAGAGCGAAAGCAAAAAGAATCTTGAATCGCGGGTCTGACTGAAACTTCTTCAGAGCAGTGCCAACAATCATCGCAAGCGGAAAGCTTGCCATGAGATAGATGAAGGGAGTGGGAATCGTGTACACTCCTACTATTACCAGTAAAATTGCGAAGAAAGCCAACACAAGAAACCAAGAAGTGTGGGGACTGTTCTCTCTGCGGCTAAACCCCAAGGGCAGGAAGAGCAGCAGAGGCCAACTGGTGAAGATCAAGAAGCCGATCCCGTAAGCTGCTTCGCTAACTCCTGTGGCCAGACTCACATTTGCCAAGGGTATCGTGGTGCTCAAAGCGCCGCCGGAATTAATCGACAATTGCTGGACACCAAAGATGACTGCGCCGATTGTAAAGGCCAATAACTCTACTGCGGAGGGTCGTTTGTGCAGGTAGTTGATTGAGCCATAAACTATCAATGATATGAGGACGAAGACTGAAGGAAGAGGATTAGTTAGGATCACGAGAACCGTCAGGGGAATCGCTAGGCCCCTCTTTGCATTCGATTTTGCTCTTAGAGCAACAAACGCAATCATGATTGCGATGAGGCAAAGACTCATTCGGTATTGATCCCATGTCAGTCGCAATGTTATTGGAGAAAGTGTGAACACGAGAGATGTGAGAAAGGCCGATTTCCCGCCTAGGGAGACAATTGTTCGTGCATAGAGATACGAGGAGAGGCCGAGCCCTGCTTGAAGAAGCACTCCAAAAGCATCTAGTATGACGAAAGGTTGTCGTGCCAATTGGTAGGCCCACCAAAGGATAAGAAAATGCAACCCAGGGTAAGTGAACACCGCCCCTAGAGTCGGTGGCCCTTTCAGCATCGCCGGAATGTACAGCGCGGTCGTGTCAAATCCAACCGCATATGGCCAAGACAATATCGTCGGAAGAAGACGTATCCCTGCTGCCGACAGCAGAGCTAGAATTAGATAGAAGTTACCTCGTAGTCCGGCGACGAGTGAAATTCTGGATGAATTTCGGAGAAAACCCATAAAGCTAATCCTCACCGCTCCACATCAGTTTCTTGCGGATGGGATTCGTTCATAACGGTATGCCAGAGGTGCGCGAATTCTTGCGACTGCACATAAAGCTCAAGGATTTTTCAGCTCGCGTCCGGCTGCTCGTCCGACGCAACACCTTCCAGGATATTCTGGTCCTGTTGTCGCTGAACACAGTTTTCGCGTCTAGATACCTAAGCTCCTCGTCAAACGAAATCCCAGGATTTCCATTTAGAATGGACGGGTACAGCTATCCCCTATTTGCAAGACTGTTCATTGATCTCCTCCAAAATGGCATTGCGCCTCTGGGAGACGTATGGGTGCCCCAAGTAGCAGCGGGTCACTCGTTCTTCATAATTCCTGACCCTCTATTCACCGCCTATTCGACGATTCTTGTGGCAACTGGAAACTTCATCGCTGCGTACAAGATACTACTGTTTCTCCTTTACTTCGCGTCAGGAGTTAGTAGCTACTATTTTGCATCCATTTTATTGAGTGGCCGAACCGCAAGGCTCGTTTCTTCTACCTGTTACACATTCTCGCAGACCACGATGTATGAGGTGTCATTAGGTCACCTATCAATAGTCTATGGCATGGTTCTCATGCCCCTCATCATCGGGTTTGTGCTAAAGGGCTATCGTAATTCCAGAGTGGACCTATCAGCTCTCGCTGGTATACTGCTCTTTTTTCTGATCATTGAGCGAGAAGATTATGGTTACATGATGATAGGGTTTGTACTACTTCTCTTTCTTTACCACCTATTCTTTCGAAAGGGCATTGTAAAATCAGTGATCTCGAGTACGACCCTAACTCTCTCAGCCGCTCTTTTTCTAAGCGCTCCTTATCTCCAAGCGGAGATCTTCTCAAAACTCTCTCTCTGGGAACGAGTGGGGACGAATTATGGCGCGTACTCGCCGAGTCTTTTGCAGCTATTTGCCCCAATTTTCTCGAACGTTGAGGCCTACTTGGGAAACATTACAATTATTTTGGTAGGCATTTGTATCATCGGACTTCTTCGCCACATTCGTCCACCTTCTTTCAAATATGAGAACAATTTCTTTGTCATGTTTTCACTCGTCGCTTGCTTGTTTGTAATACTGGGTTTGGGATCTTCAACGCCCATCTACGGAGCCCTGTATAGAACTCTCCCAAGCTTCACCGGTTTCAGAGCCGCCGCAGGAAACCCGACTTATTGGATCCAACCGTCCAAACTATGTCTCTCCGTACTTGCTGGGGGAGGCTGTGCTTTCCTTGCGACAACTCGGTTAGGTTTGGGGCGAATAAGCCTGAGGCTTCGACGGACACTCGTCGTTATTCTAATTCTTGCCATTGTTCTCGATGGAGGGACATTTCTGGCTGCTAGTGAGCCCTACTCACCGATTATTGGGTGGAGTTCAATCTCTCCGGGGCCTTGGCAGTATAACGTCTATCAGTTCATCCAAGCCGCCCCCGTACCTGCCGGAGCTCCAATCTACAAGTACATTGCAAAGGACCCAAGTGTCTACAACGTCATTGAGATGCCAAACATCTACACTCTGCCCGATTTTCAATACCTCACCTATCTGAGGAATACACAATCAACAGTACTCAATCCTTATGGGGTTCCCGACATTCCTAGAATTTTTTCCGAAATTTACTCTAGCCAACTTGCAGTCTCGGCCTCAGCGGGCAACGCTTCGTTGTTAGCATCTGATCTCGCTTTACTTGGTGTAAAATATTTGGTCTACGAAGGCTCCTGGGGCGGCCCGTACGTCGAGCGGGGATTGAGGCAATCCACAACCCCTTTTGAGTTCATAATGCAAGACGGAAATGTGTCACTCTTCAGAAACCTATTCTTCGGTTTGGACTACAAGCTTCCAAACTTAGTACAAGATCCGAGCTTCGACACTCCCAACAGTAGCATCTGGCAACCTTGGAACGTAAATGACACTTACAATTGCGTATACGCATGCTTTGACAGCGGTGTGTCTTTTGATGGTATGAACTCATTGAAGGAAACTGCTCCGAACAGCAACAGCATTGCTGGAAGAAATCAGTTCATCAATGCCTCTTCACTTTCACCAGGCCGATACCTCCTTTCGGGGTGGAGCAAGGCTGTGAACGTTTCGACTGGGTCAGAATATGGAATCAGAGTGACTGGTACATATGAAAACGGAACCATTGCCACTCTGGCATATGCTCCGTTCGAAACCGGAACTCACGATTGGCAATATTCTCAGGGAATACTGAGTATCGATTCCACCGAAAACTTGACGGAGCTGGCGGTTTCACTATATCTCAGGTCCGGTACGGGCACAGCTTGGGTCGATGACCTTGCTGTGCAAAGGTTGCAACCGGCTGACAATTGGAATGGAGCATATGCTGTCAGGTCTATTTACGGAGACAGCAGCTCAACCACTGCGCAGCAGAACATCGTGGAACCCATTCTTAGATGGACGAGAACCAATCAAATGGAAATGGAGTTGACTGTCGGGCTCGGACAACCGGCATTTTTGATTCTACCGATTAGCTACGATCCGGGTTGGATCATCCGGTCCACTTCAACGGGAGAGTCTCTCAAGGTGAGTGAATATGAGGGCCTGATGAAGATCCAGCTTGGTTCTGGAGCGCACACCCTCCTTATGCGGTATGGCGCGTACCAAGATTCGGTGTATGAAACATCCGTAGTATACTTGGTTGGAATTGCAGTGTGCACCCTGACTGTTTTGCTCGCGAGGCTTCGTTTTCGACAACAAGGCTACCTGGAGGAAAGCCCACTACCAAATGTGCAATCAGCACGGAAAACCAAGCGTTCAGCAAATCGAATCGGTATCAGATTCGTGAAACAATTCTCGTGGAGGCGTTAGAGGATTCCTAGTGGCTACTCGTTCGAATTCCACCTTTGGAACCCGTACGATACGTGAAGCCTCCGAAGTTCGATAACCCGAAGAATTATGAGTCTTCAAATGACACTTCCGGAGGGATAACGTCTTCACGCTTGACTCCATCGAGGCTTACTCGGAGATTCTTTACAAATCCGAACTACGCGGAGTTTTGGTCCACACGAGTTCGGAAGGATCGATATGAGGAAACCTACAGAACGGAATTCTTGAAACAACTCAGGATCAATGATGGAGATCTTGTCCTAGAAGTCGGAGTGGGAGAGGGACGCAATGCGTCCAAACTGGTTTCTGAGGGTGTAACCTACGTGGGGGTTGACATATCGAAAAGGATGTTGGGTAAAGCGCGAGAGGGAATAAGGAAGACCAACTTCGGGAAAGTAGATCTTTTGATTGGCGATGCTCTCTGGCTTCCCTTCAGATCATCATCCTTCGACGAATCTCTATGTTTCGCAACAATCTTCTTCGTCCCCGATCAAAAGAAGGCGATCAAAGAGATATTATCGGTATCCCGTTCGAGGGTCGGGATCGAGTTCAGAAACTCGCTCAATCCCAGGATCTTTCTCTATACCAAGGCTGTGGCCATGGTAAATCTGATGCACCCACTCCTGCGTTACCTACTTCCAACCAAATCATTCCGAAGGGTCCTCTCGATTATTTTGGGAAGCGATAGGGCCCAAAAGCTCACACTCCAGCTCTCGGTGTACGATTCACTTCAACCTCTCTTTCCAATCACCGCATCTCGGATACGTTCGGAGATCAATCGAAACGGTTGGACGGTTGAATCACTTCAGGCGCATCGTATGCTTGACCTTGCTCAACAAAAAGAACGCTTCAAACCGAAACAATCTAGATTTCAGATCTTTGACCCTGTGCTTATAGCTCATGTTGCAGATGGAACTACTCAACAGATCGACGCCAAGTTTGATCTTATGAAAGTCAAATCGGACTAGGTAACTTCAAAAGTGTCGGCAAAGACGACTCCGTCTGAAAAGAAAAAAGCAAGTTCGCGAAGCTCTTCCCGTAAGTATCCGGGAGATTGCTACATTGACGCAAGCGCGGTAATCGGAGAGAACGTTCGCATGGGGCGTTTCATCAGCGTCCATTCTGACGTACAGATAGGGGACAACGCACGAATCGAAGACGGAAGTCGCGTGTATGAAGGCTGCGTGGTAGGTGCCGGTTCCATAATTGGACCCAACGCGGTATTAAGGCCGTTTACGCGCGTAGGTAGCCACACGATCTTTGGAACTCTGTCTTGCTGTGAGGGTCACAGCTCGATAGGCGATTACACCACGATTAACGCGCAGTGCCATATTACTCAGCATGCGACGATTGGTAACTCCGTGTTCATAGCCCCTTTTTTCATTGCTACCAACACACCTTGGATAACAGAGGGTCACCATGGATCGGCGAAATCTGGAACCCCCAGACTTCTACCTACCGTAATAGAGGAAGGTGTCAGGATGGGTGCGAACGTGAGGATGACACCGGGTCATACAATAGGGGCATTTTCCCTGATAGATCAGGATACATTGATTACCAAAGACATACCGCCTCACTCACATGTGAGGGGAGGCAAGGACAAAATCGGCAAGATAATTGGCCAGGTCTAGCCCAATGAAAAGGGAGCTCTCTTTCATAGCCGAATGCCTTTCCTCAAGCCGATGACCCAGTGCCCAGCTGACATCGTTCAAAACCCCATTCGTATGGGTCGAAGGCCCTGAAGCACAATCAATCGGCCGACTAGACCTCGGAATTGACTATTAGCCCGGATCATCCTACCTGGATTGTAACAAGAATTAAATGCCCACCGCATGGACTCGGGCACTCGCGGGCCAAGCAGGATGCAGTCAAACTCAGCGTTGCAGACGCATCCGTCAGATGCGGCGTCTAAGATTGGCTCCATGAGAATCTATATCCCGGAAGAGGACAAAGCATGGATTCTCGAAAGATTCTCCCACATACTGGACTCTCGAATCCTCACTAATGGAAAATTCTGTGCGGACCTTGAGAAAGAACTTGGAAGCTACCTAGGCGTAAAACATGTAGTCGCCACGAATAGTGGGACTGGCGCCCTAGAGGCGATGATTGAGGCTCATGAATTGAAAGGTGACGTGGTAGTAACTCCCGAAACTTTCGCGGCGACAATCTATGCCATCCAACGGGCTGGGTGTCGACCTGTCTTTGCTGACGTCGGAGCCGACATGAGCCTCGACCCAGATCTCGCAGCAAAGAAGACGACCAAGAAAACCAAGGCACTAATGACCGTTCACATAGGAGGGCACATCTCTCCAAGAGTCTGGGAACTCAAGGAACTGGCCGACCGTCACGGGATACCACTGTTCGAGGACTCTGCCCATGCCATCGGATCCAAGCTCAACGACAGATATGCTGGCACGATTGGTTCATCCTCGGGTTTCTCTTTTTTCCCGACGAAGGTAATTGGCACCGCAGAAGGCGGATTCATTGCCACTAACGATAATGAGGTCGCAGAGAACGCTCAGCTACTTAGGGATCAGGGTAAGAAGGTAGGAAACCTCTGCGTGGTGAAGGGATACAACTGGCGGATGTCAGAGTTTCAAGCCGTAATAGCCTTATCACAACTTCGACGTTTGGACCAGTTCATCGCTCGAAGAAACGAGATTGCGAAAGTATACTCTCAGCTCCTAGGATCAAAACCCTTCCAAGATAGAATCAAAGAGTTACCTATTCCCAAGGGAGCACGACCGAACTGGTACAAGTTCATCGCCTTTCTCCAAGGTGTTGATCGAGGTTCACTGAAAGCCAAGCTAAAGGAGAAGTCGATTGAAATGAGCGGCGAAGTGTACGAGGTGCCCTGCCACACTCAACCAGCGTTCGAAGATCTTGGATACAAGGAGGGGGATTTCCCGGTTACAGAACGCGTTTGCAAGAGTCACGTTTGCTTCCCTCTCATGGCAAGCCTAACTGACGCACAAGTGCACTACTTCTGCAACATGCTTCCAGGATGCTTAGCATGAAAATAGGGGTCACGGGCGGGTCAGGCTTCATCGGGAGCCGACTAGTGGACGAGCTAACGCGAAGCGATCACGATGTACTCTCGATAGACCTCGTTCCCCCGACACGACCGGAAGGATTCAGGTTTGTCAAGGCTGACCTTACCTCGTATGAGAAAACAGAGCCGCTACTGGAAGGGCTGGACGTGATTTATCACGTCGCGGGAACAGTCCTTGAGCAAGTGAGAGCGGATCCTTTCCGAGCCTCAGAAGTCAACATCAACATTACGAGGAACATCGCTGAGGCTGCAAGAAAGAAAGATGTTGACAAAATCATCTTCGCGAGCTCATTTTACGTCTACGATGGCATAGATCCGGATACGATAGTCAATGAGGCAACCCCACTGAATCCCATGAAGATGGAGTTATTCGGCGGGACGAAGGTCTTCGGCGAGACCCTTCTCAAAGAATACTCGAAACGGTATGGCATCAAATACCTCATTCTGAGGTATGGATCGGCATATGGTCCAAGCGGTCAAGGGTCTAACGTGATAAAGGCTTTCCTGGATTCCGCCATTGCCGGGAGGACAATAGATGTCTGGGGCCCGGGGAATCGGCGAAATCAGTATACTTACGTAGATGACCTGGCGAAGGGATCAGTTCTGTCGCTTCCAAAAGAGAACGAGATCTATGATCTGATCTCGCCGGAAGAAACAAGCGTGAAACAGCTCACTGAGATAATTTCTCGCAAGATCCCAGTCAAAGTGAGCTTCGCTTTGGAGAAGAAAGAAGGAAACAGTATGCCGTACATGTCGTCCCGCAAAGCAATAAGCCACCTGTCGTGGCAACCGATTTCAGTTGATAATGGGATTGACTTGATCTTGGGTCGTGCCAAACAATTGCTGACGGCCTCGACATGAGGTTGTCGTATGATGCAGTCAGCCTAGAAGAGACACGAGCTCGAGCCTCCTTCATTCCGGCAGAGAGTGACATGATCACATGCCGGTAAGAATCGCCGTCGTAGGCGCGGGCAGGTTTGGAGTGCGACACGTCGCAACTATCTCGAAACTCCAAGAAGAGGGCCTCTGCGATCTTGTCGCAGCTGTCGACATTTCAAAACAACAGCTACAGAGACTGACTGACTATGAGTGCAGGCTAGAAACATCGCTAGCATCTGTTCTTCCAGACGTTGACGCAGTAGACATTGTCACACCAGCTTCAACTCATCATCAATTGGCTAAACAGTGTTTGTTGGCTAACAAACACGTGATCGTTGAGAAACCAATGGCAACGTCCTTCATGGACGCCGTGGACCTACACAACCTCGGCTTAGAAAGAAAGAAAGTCGTAAGCGTTGGACACCAGTTCCGGTATCACAAGCTGACCGAGCGTTTGAAGGAGTACATGAAAGCAGGGAAGATAGGTAATATCACTCTCATAGAAGGCAAATTCCTGAATCCCAACGAGCCCCGACAGGACGTTGGGTCCGTCCTCAACTACTCACACTTCGTGGATCTCTGCAACTACCTTCTTGACTCACAGCCCTATGCCGTCAATTGCTCGATCCTCAAAAGTGATGGGAAGACATTCGAAAGCGATGCGCTGACAGTACTGGATTACCCTTCAGGGACAAAAGCCAGGCTTCACGTTGGATGGGCCGGCCGAAGGAAGAAGAGATACTTCGCCGTCGAAGGTTCGCTGACGACCATCACTGTGGATTACCTTGGGCAATCTCTCGAGATCCTCACTGGAAACCCCAAGAGTGGCATCCTCAGTGACGATCTAGAACTGGATCTTACTCCAGAAACCGAACCGCTCTATCTCGAACTAAACGACTTCTTGAACTGCGTAGAGACAGGAGCCACGCCTTTGGCTAGCTCGTACTCCGGTGTTCTATCCGTCTATGTCTGCCAGAGAGCGCTTCAATCCGCGACGGAACATAGAACGGTCCCCTGCGGGATTCAGGACAAGACCTTTACCGGTAAGCTCCTCTTGAGCACGGAATCCATTGCCGCCAGGTAGCTCAATGGGCTACCAATATCGACCCTTCTCTCGTCTTTCTCTAGTTTTATTCCTACGAACGGCAAGCCATCTGCAAGCATTTGCTTCACCGCAAACTCCAGTTCTCTATCCGACCGGACCTTCGATTTAGCTTCTTGAAGATAGTCGAATACAACAGGCTTGAACGCATACACCGCGATGACCGATATGATTGACTTTGGAAGGGCGGGCTTCTCCTCGACCGAGTCGATCATCACGCATCCATCTCCCATATCCTCGCCCGTAACCGCTCCGTAGAGTCGCGGTTCTTCCCCGTGCCCCAGCAAACAGGCCATCGCCGCTCCGTGATTCCGAAAGCCAGATTCAAGTCTTCGAAGATGATAGTTGCCCTCAGACAGGATTACATTGTCTCCCGCGTGAAGGAGAAAGTCATCATTACTGGCGAAGTGTCTTGCTTTTAGAATCGCATCCCCAAAACCAAGAGGCTGAGGTTGTCTTACAAAACTCAAGCCAGACGAACTGAGCTTCTGGAAAAAGTCCTTCATCTGATCGGCGACTCCGTTGTTCGTCTTCGAAAGAAGGTCAAGCAAAGGCCGGTCCTCAGTAAAAAAATCCTCAACTGCTCTTCTTCTTCGGCCTACTACGAAGCAATAATCCCGGAGACCATGAGAGTAGAGTGATTCGAACACCAACTGAATCATAGGTTTGACACACGGGATACTATGCGAATCATACACGCAGAACGGAAACATTTCCTTTGGAAGCTCTCTGGTAGCGGGAAGAAGACGTGTTCCCAACCCAGCAGCCGTGATTACGGTCTTGTTTATCGCCAGCCCTAGTTGCCTCCGTCGTCCAACCCTCTGGAAAATGTGTTTATAATTTCCCCCGAACCGAGCGTTCTATTCGAAATTCCCTAGCCCATATGACCCCGCGATGAATCTGACCAATGGAGAGAATGCCTTTTACGATTGCGGCGGATCGACTCCGTAGATAACGTACCGAAGTGCAAGAGCCCGACGAGTGTAAACAGTCTCCCTTTGGCATTATCCTCTCAGACCCCGAACTTTTGCTACCCGACCAATTCCGAAGCTGATTTAACGACCTATCGTTCTACCTGCTTCGAGTAGAAGCAAGGCTTTGCTAGCGTCGATCCTCTTCGTTGTGCTTCTTTCAGCGATTTTCATAGGTAGCACCGTATTCGCTTCTGCCGCTCAGCCCGTTGCGTCTAGTCTTCTCAATCAGAAGTTGCAGGCCGCTTGTTCCTTTCTGAAGAGCCGCTACAACCCGTCGCTAGGGCTGGCGAGAACTACGTTAAATGACCGTTTCTACTATGTATCGAGCGACAACCTACTCGTTGAGAAAGCGCTCTCGTCATGCGATCCCACAACTAGCCAAGCGATCAATCAGTCGATCAGTTCCTGTTGCGACAGCGGCTACGATCAGATGCACGAAGCACTGCTTGGAGCTAGGATCCATATTCCAATCAACAATGCAGCAATCTACACGGTTGCGAACTCCACCGCAGGCAAACTTTTCCGGGGAATCTCTCCAACCAACGCGGGCGGCAACTACACCGTACTCTGGGAGGTCCACAATGCCACCGGAACTTTTCCTGACTGCACATACGCCGACGTTACAGTCTACACAGCCCTAGAACTGAGACTGGAGGGCAATAGCACTGGTGCGCAGCACGAGATGGACTGTCTCACTGCCATGTTTGACGGTCGGGGCATGGTGGACGAAGCATACAAAGATGGCTCAGCAATGGAACGTGGGATCTACCAGACCTACAAGCTCGCACTCTACATCTACGCTCAACAGAAAATCTCGGGAACGTACTTTTACGGAGAAGAGAATCTCTTCCGATTGCAAGGCCCCGACGGAGGCTTCCACACCGGCTACGACCAGATC
>WNFW01001482.1_pt1 | contig 16280 bp, 15 predicted proteins | sample 5400131 | NCBI WGS metagenome assembly WNFW01 (sample SAMN13153362, study PRJNA577476) | soil metagenome | isolation source: 20 cm soil or saprolite under grassland replicate 1 | place: USA:California | collected 2016-06-15 | reverse complement strand
CAAGTCGGCACTGGAACAGGCGCGTCGCGCTGCCGGTGGCAAGGATATATCGCTGAGCGGGGGAGCAAGCGTCGCGCAGCAGTACCTGGCCGCCGGCCTCGTCGACGAGATGGAGATCAATCTCGTCCCGACGCTAATGGGCAGTGGTGAACGGCTTTTCGAGGGCGTCGGCGACGATTTGCACGGCCTCCGGCTCGTAAAGACGGTTGCCACGCCAAGGGTGACGCACCTCCGGTTCACAAGAGACGCGTAGCCTGGTCCCCGATGCCTGACACGAGTAAAGCCTTGGGAGATGCCTATCTTCGCAACATTGTCCGCACCTACCGCACCTACAAGGACATGGCGGAGCGTGCGATCGAGCAGGTTCGGTCCGATGAAGATCTGAATCGGGAGCTCGACGAGAGCTCCAACAGCATCGCGATCATCGTCAAGCACATGTCAGGGAACCTCCGCTCGCGCTTTCGCGATTTTCTCACCTCCGACGGTGAAAAACCGGATCGCGATCGTGACTCGGAGTTCGAGAGCGACACGCGCATCTCGCGCGAGCAGTTGTTGCGCTCGTGGAACGCCGCATGGGACATCGCGCTTAATTCGATCGAGGCGCTGTCCGCGGAAGATCTCGATCGCACGATACGAATTCGGAATGAAGAGCTGCTCGTCGTCGAGGCCCTCAACAGGTCGGTGACGCACACTGCCTATCACGTCGGACAAATTGTCTACCTCGCCCGGCACTTCGCGTCGCCGAATTGGAAGACACTTAGCATTCCAAAGCGGCGATGATCCGCCTTTGGCGAGCTCGAGCTCTCTGCACGGTGTACGCACTCGCTCTCGGCGGTTCGCTCGCCTGCGCGGGTGGCGCAACATCAGTCGCGTCCACCGTCGCGAGGCCGGTCTGGGTGCAGGTTTGGAGCGATGAGTTCGATGGTGCAGCCGGCGCACGCATCGACGACACCAAATGGAGCTACCAAACTGCGGACGGTTGCAAGGAAGGAATCTGCGGCTGGGGCAACGGCGAGAAGGAATTCTATACCGACGCGTCCGAGAACGTCGCGCTCAATGGACAGGGGCAATTGATGATCGTCGCGCGGCGCGCTCCCGCAGGCTTCAGTTGTTACTACGGGCCGTGTCAGTACACGTCGGCCAAAATCACCACGCGGGACAAAATGTTGGCGCAACCCGGGCGCGTAGAAGCACGCATCAAGCTGTCGGCGGGACAGGGACTCTGGGCCGCGTTCTGGATGTTGGGGCATGACTACCCCGCCATACCGTGGCCGGCGAGCGGAGAGTTGGACGTCATGGAGAACAAGGGTAGTCAATCGGCCACGAGCAGCTCGGCGGTGCACGGACCGGGCTACTCCGGCACGACACCGTTTGTGCACGCGCGCAGCCTCGCTCGAGGAACCCTGTCGGACGACTTCCATGTCTTCGCGGTCGAATGGGATTCTCTCGGCGCCCGGTTCTTCGTCGACGACGACCCCCACTACACAGTCACCCGTGACGCAATGCTGCGGTACGGTCCGTCGGTACTCAACCAACCGTTCTTCGTGATCCTGAATCTGGCCGTCGGTGGACATTTCGACGGCGACCCCGGCTCCGACGCGATCTTCCCCGCAACGATGCTCGTCGACTACGTACGCGTCTACAGGCGCGCGACCGCGATGACGGGCGTCTTGCCGGCGCGTCCGGGCTTAGCGATGTTGCCGCCCTAACCCATAAATTGGGATTTGTCATGGCAAAAAAATCAGCACGCTCGTCAATAAAAGCGGCGACGAAAAGATCGGCGGCACGATCGCCGACGAAACGACAGACGCGGAAGTCGGCGCGCTCAAAGGCGCCCAGCCATGTGCCCACCAAGGGCTTGTATGGATGGATCACCCACACCGAGCTTGCTAGCGCCAACCCGGCAGCAACCAAAGAGTGGTGCGCGGAGGTACTCGGCTGGACGTTCAGGCCGGCCCTCCCGATGCCAGGCGGTGGCGACTATCACCTGTTCGCGTACTCCGACAAGGGCGGCGGCGGAATTCGCGCGCTCAATCCGTCGGAGGTGCCGGGAAGCAGTTTTTCCGTCCACGTTGCTGATTGTCAGGCGGCCTTCAACGAAGCGATACGCGCGGGCGCAGAAGCGATGATGCCGCCGACGAGGGTCATGGAGGGTGTGACGATCGCAATGGTCCGCGCGCCCGGAGGAGTTCCGGTCGGCTTGGCGGGTCCCTAGTCGCCATCCAGCCGAGCATCGCCACCATGTACCGAGTTCGTCAGGAAGATCTGCGGTTCAAGGGAAGCTCTTACAACTTCGTCGGTGCCGACAATGGCGACGTCCGCGGCTGAATCCTTGCCGTAAAACCGAGCCATTTTTCGCGACCAACCCCTTAAGCTCGAGAAGACTCATGGCAAAAACTCAGAGAATCACTCCTTTCCTGTGGTTCGCCGACGAGGCCGAAGACGCCGCCCGGTACTACACAGGAATTTTCAAGAATTCGCGCGTCGTGACGACCACGCGATACACTGGCGCCGGCGCCGAAGCGGCGCAGCGGCCGGCCGGTTCAGTAATGACCGTCGCGTTCGAGCTGGATGGCGAGCCATTCACCGCGCTCAACGGCGGCCCGGCGTTCAAGTTCAACGAGTCGATTTCGTTCCAGGTGAACTGCGATACGCAGAAAGAGATCGACTACTACTGGGAGAAGCTGTCGGCTGGCGGTGATCCGAAGGCGCAGCAGTGCGGGTGGTTGAAAGACCGCTACGGTCTTTCGTGGCAAGTCGTTCCCACCAGCATGGCCGAGTTCTTCAACGACAAAAAGCCCGGCGGGGCACAGCGGGCAATGGCAGCGCTACTGCGAATGAAGAAGCTCGACATCGCCGAGCTCAAGAAGGCGTACGAGGGATAGGTCAAGATCGTTAGCGCGCCATCCGCCCACAGAATCTCCGGATTTTGATAAAGCACCGAAGGAGATGGCTGCGGAGCAGGACGGGAAGTATCCGAACACGAGCTCTCGACCCTCAGCGTCACGGCAAGGCTCAGAGTCAGTAGCGTAGCAGCTCCTGGAAGCAGGCGCTCGGCGCGGCCAAGATTGGGGAATCGGGTCATTGGGCACTCCCTGTTGAGAACAGCGGCGCTTCGCGAACGCGAATATCGACGCGTGTTCTTACAACAGGTGCACCCCCGGCTGTTACTCGCGCGTGAATCGCGCGATCACTGTCCCAACAACTGGTGAAGGATTGCGCGGAACGAAGATCGATTCGTATTCGGAATTAAAAGATGCGAGCTCGATACGCTCGCCCTTGATCGATGCGACGCGCTTCACGACATGGCTCTGATCCGGCAAACGGGCGACGATCAGGTCGTCGATCCGCGGCGCGGCGTCGAGCTGGACCAGGATCACCTCTCGCGGGCCAAGTACCGGAGCCATGCTGTCACCGGCAACACGCAGGGCGACATAGCGGCCCGAGGAAATCTCGTCCGGAAGCTCGAGCCACCGGTCACACGGCTCGTCCCAGATCTCCCTGCCTTCCCCCGCCGCGACTGCCAGATCGAGTATCGTGGCGCAATGCTCACTACTAGCCGCGGCAAGCGCCTGCGCGACCGTCGCATTCATCGGCGCGGCGCGCTCACGCAGCTTTCTGCGCGGCAACGCGTTCTCGGCGCGGCGCACCGCAATGCGGTTCAGCGCACGGCGCGCGAATTCGCCGGCGACGCGCTCGTCCTTCGATCGCTCGTCGTGACTGAGTCCGTTCCGGAGATCCTTCGCCAACCAGAGTAGAAACCGCTCATCCTGATACGCGAGAGTATCGTCCTCCGATTCGATCTCGCGTCCAATCGCCGCCATGAGATCTTCAATCGATTGATCGTCGAGCCTTACCATTGTTCTTCTCCAGTTGACTTGCCTGAGCGCTCTCGAAGACGCGCTGTTCGATTGCCGCCGTTGACGGTTCTGCGAGGTGTATTTCGGCGCGGCGGAAGAATCTTTCGATCTCGCGCCTCTCGTCGGGCTTGAGGGTGATCATGTATTCAATGGCGAGCTTCCTGAAACGGTCGCGAAGTCTGTGCAGCCGTACTCTTGCCGCGCCGTAAGAGATTCCCAATTGCTCGGCCATGTCGCGCAGTGGCAGATGACGACCGACACCAACCATCATCATCATCTCGTCGGCGGTGAGCTCGCGAGCAGATCTTTCGGCGAGCCTGGCGATAGCGGAACGAACCGGAAGCGAGTCGTTCGCCGCGGCGCTAGCGTTCAATCCAAACTCCGAATGAGACTCAGCCACGACACGCTGGCCAGACGCACCGACCTCGATGTACGCGCCATCACGGATCGTACGACGCCGCTCCGAATCGCGGTGACGCTTTCGAGCTCGATTGCGAAGCGCGGCGACGAGATAGCGCGCGAGATGCCTCGGAGCCAGCGCATTCTCCATCAAGTGCAGTACGACATCGTCCAGCAACGTCGTTACGACCTCGTCCAGATCCTCGACGTCAACGCTCATTCTGCGCGCCTGATCTCGCAGCAAGGGGACATAAAGGAGAAACAACTCCCTGATCGCAGCTGCTTCACCGCGATGGATGGCGGCGAGCAGGCGCGCGGATGTCGGATATCGCGTGGACGCAATCGCGGACCCGTCATCTTCGCTCCGGACAATGCTGCCTCTCCGCTCCACGGAATGCTTCCCTCCCTAATCGTGATTTCCTCCAAGCGTCTTTCGATAGATGCACCCCCGAGCGTTACAACTCGCGTCGTCTGATCCAGGATCGGAGCTTCGTCTCGATTTTTCTCACGCGAGCTGGTGGCAGGCCCGGGTAGCGGCTCACTCTGGCGCGAAGGATTTCCACACGCTGTCGCGGCAGTCCTTTCTGCTCGGCCTTCAACAGAAGCCGGAGGACGTCGTCAGCGGCGTTGATTTCAGAATGCGCGGCGGAATGGTTGTTTCGCTTTGCGTCGCGGAATGCGAGACTGCTCCTCACGCGCGCAGCCTTTTCCATCTCTTCGCGACTCGGTCGCTTTGTGCTCGTCGTGAAGCCGAGGTTTGCGAGAGCGCGTCCGACAGCGGAGGTCTCGGTATTCTCGAGACAGGCGACTGTATTTACGTCGCCGTCGCCTTCTCGTTCCGATGCCCACCCTGTTGCGGCGGCGAGCGTCTCCGCGCCGGTCCGATACACCAATGCCCTAAAGGTGATCTCCCCATCGCGCCGAGTGACAAGCTCGGTGTTGATGCGGCCCTCGGGATAGCGCGAATAAAACAGCTCGATTCGCTCGGCGACCGTCGCGTATTGGTCAGGACTGAAGGACGAATCGGTTTTCGACAACAGGGATCTCGGGAACCTCGGGGATTCCCAAGTTATGCCCGAACAAAGGCCGAATCAAGGGCTATTTTGGTGGTTTTCGGCCGTTCATCTCGAGCGTCGGAATGCCACGGCCGGGAGCCGGCTAATCCCCTTTTCTGCCCGCCATCGACGTCACCGAGCCAACGATTGCTCCGGCGATTTCGTCCTCGACCGAGAAAAGATCTCTGACGTCGCGGTCGTAGACGTCCGCCCACTGCATCACGTCGTCATCGGTGCTGCTCAATCGCGCCGTCACGCGCAGCCGGTCGCCGATACGCTCGACCGTTCCTTCGAGTACCAATGTCGCCGCCACGCTCGCGGTGCTGGTCGTGTCGCTGCGTCGCTTCACGGAGCGCGGTCTGCCCGGCGCCAGAACGCGCAGACCCACCGTTTTCATCAGCTTGCCAGCCACCGCGTTCGTTACGCCCGTTGCGAGATAGGAATTGCTGGAATCCGTTCCGAGGTTCACGAATGGAAGCACGGCGACGATGCCGAGCATCGCCGGCTTCAACTCCGAGCTCGCAGATTGCGCAGCGACGGTCGTGGGATGCATTCGCGTGTAGATGCCGGCGCTTACGGCGACAGCGCCGACGAGCGCGAGCGCGCCGATCAGCGCGCGTTTCACCCGAGTCCCATGACGAGCGATCTTCGCCGGCGATGCGAACGATCCACTGATCGTCTCCGGATCTTCGAGCGCTTCGACGAGCGCCGTCGCCGTCTGCGGACGATCGGCGGGATCGATGGCCAGACAACGCGCGATCAATCGCTCGAGTGCCGCCGGTACATCCCTCCGGATCGTCGACAGTGGCGGCGGTGGCAGCGTGAGTCGCGCCGTCAGCATTTCACGCGGATTGAGATTCGCGAATGGTGCTGCGCCCGCCAGCATCTCGTACGCAGTTATCCCGAGCGAATAGATGTCCGCACGACCATCGATGTCGGGATCACCTGCCGCCTGCTCTGGCGCCATGTAGAGAATGGTGCCGAGTGACATACCGGTGTTGGTGAGGCCACTCCCCTGCTCGCCCGACCTGCGCGCCGACGACAGCGCTTTCGCAACGCCGAAATCGGTCACCGTCGCAGATCCGGCGGCGAGGAGGATGTTTCCTGGCTTGATGTCGCGGTGCACGACGCTCCGCTCGTGCGCGAACGCGAGAGCGCGCGCGACATCTTTCATGATGCCGAGCGCTTCGCGGACGCCAAGAGTCGGCGTTCGTCGCAAGCGTACATCGATCGACTCACCATCGACGTACGGCATCACGAAATACGGAAGTCCATCCACCTCACCAGCCTTCAGGATCGGCACGATGTGCGGGTGCTGGAGCCGAGCGACGGTCAGAATCTCTCGGCGAAATCTTTCCGCGGACACGCTGGCGGCGAGCTCGGGCGGAAGAATCTTGATAACGACTTTCCGGTCGAGGTCGTGATCTTCGCCCACGAAAACGAGCGCCATGCCGCCACCGGTGAGCTCGCGCTCGATGGTGTAGGCTCCGCCAAGAGCGGAGAGGAGGCGTTCGGAGATCGAGGTCATCAGGGAACGGTTAAGGACGGCCGATCGCTTGGCCCTACTTATTAGATACGGCCAGATAGTGAAATGGTTGGTGAGATCTTTGGCGCCAGCAACGCTTAAGGCGAACGTGAGCTGATCCCGCCGGTCCAGAGCGAATAGATCCCGATAAAAACCTGGTTAACATCAGGCTGGACTCGTGCGTCTACTCTAGGAACGCATCGAGGTAGACTATGCCCACAAAACTGCTCGCGATTATAGCGGCGCTACTCACCATTGCGCCCTTTGGCGCATCCGCGCAGAGATCTGGTGCGAAGGATCCGCCGAAATCCATTATGGCGCGCTCCGATGTCCGCGAGCTCCCCGCCGACCAGCAGATAATCCAGGCATTGAACCGTCTCACTTTTGGCGCCAGGCCCGGTGACATCCTCAAGGTGCGCGCGATCGGTCTCGACAAGTGGATCGACCAGCAGCTGCACCCGGAAAAGATCGACGATTCCGCAATCGACGGATTCATCGCGAAATATCCAGCCATCAATCAGGACCAGAACGATCTGCTCAAGCAGTACGCCGATCAGCAGCGTGCGCGCCGGGAATTGAAAGCGGAGAGAGCGGACACGACGAAGGTGATGACAGCGGACGAGCGCGAAGCGATGCGACAGCTCCAGCAGCAGGCCGGTGCTCGGCGCCAGGTCGTAACGCAGCTCCAGTCTTCGCGCGTCGCTCGAGCCGTCGCGAGCGAGCGGCAGCTACAGGAAGTGATGACCGACTTCTGGGAGAATCACTTCAACATCTACGCGGCCAAGGGCGCGCCCGAGCCTTACTATCTCGTCGACTTCGACGAAAACGTCATCCGTCCGCACGCGCTGGGCAAATTCCGCGACCTGCTCGATGGAGTCGCAAAGAGCCCAGCGATGTTGTTCTATCTGGACAACGCGCGCAGCATGGCCGACAGCAATCGCCCCACGCTGAGCGGACCAAATGGAATGCCAAGGGTTCGTCCGGTTCCGATTGGCAGAGGGCGAGGCGGATTTGGTGCGATCATGGGATCGATGCGCGCGGCGCGACAAATCGAGAGGCAGCAGCAACAACAGACACAACAGCAGCGGCAACGACAGGGCTTGAACGAGAACTACGGGCGTGAGCTGCTCGAGCTCCACACGCTCGGCGTAGATGGCGGATACACGCAACAGGATGTGATCAACGTCGCGCGTGCCTTCACCGGCTGGACGATCAAGCCGCCCGCTCAGGGTGGTGGTTTCATTTTCCGTCCGCAGGTGCACGACGCGGGCGAGAAAATCGTCCTCGGCCACAAGCTTCCCGCGGGACGCGGGATGGAGGACGCCGAGGACGTGCTCGACATTCTGGCGAGGAGTCCGGCGACGGCGCATTTCATCTCGCTCAAACTGGCGCGGCGATTCGTGAGTGATTCGCCGTCAAAGGCGCTCGTCGATCACGCCGCGCAGGTCTATCTGAAGACCGATGGCGACATCCGCGAAGTATTGCGCGCGATCATCACGTCGCCGGAGTTCTTTTCGCAGCAGGCGTTCCGCAGCAAGGTGAAATCACCCTTCGAGGTCGTGGTGAGCGCGATGCGAGCGCTGAATGCCGCGCCCGATAGCACCCCGCGGACGGCGCAGGTGGTTGCATATCTCGGAGAGCCGATCTTCGGGCATCAGGCCCCGAACGGCTGGCCGGAGACCGGCGAGTCGTGGATGAACACCGGCGCGATCCTGAATCGCATCAATTTCGGTATGGCCGCCGCGGCGGGGCGTCTGCCCGGCGCCGATATCCGTGCGTTGCCCGTGCTCGATACGATCGGCACGGCGCCCCGTGAGAAGCAAGTCGATGCCGTCGTCGCAACAATTCTGAATGGAATGGTCTCACCGGACACGCGCGCGGTGCTGGTGTCGGGAGAGCATCCGATGCTCGCCAATGGCGTGGCGGCACGGGGGATCCAGAACATGTCGCCCGTAGATAGCGCCGCTGACAACGAGATGTCGAGCGGTGCGATGGTCATTCCTGTGCGACCGAACCAGAACGGTGAAGGCAAGCGCGCTGCTTTGCAGGGAGGCGGAGGGAGAGGTGGGTTGGGAAACATTCCGCAGCTCACCGGTCTATCGCAGATCGTTGGACTCGCGCTGGGCTCACCTGAGTTCCAGCGGCACTAGGAGAGACAATGGAACGTAGAGCATTCGTGAAGTCGGGCGCGTTGGCGCTCGTGACAATCGGATTGAGTCCGAGTTTCCTCCGACGCACCGCGTTCGGAATGGACCTGGTCAACGCGCCGAAGGGCAAGGTGCTGATCTGTCTCTTCCAGCGCGGAGCCGCCGATGCGCTCAACATCGTCGTCCCCCATGGCGAGAGAGCGTACTATGCGATGCGTCCCTCGATTGCGATCCCTCAGCCATCGGGTAGCAATCCCGCTGGAGCGATCGATCTCGACGGATTCTTCGGGCTCCATCCCGCGCTGGCGCCGCTCAAGCCGCTTTACGATCGCAAGCTGCTCGCGCCGGTGCACGCCGTCGGCAGTCCCAGCACGACGCGCTCGCACTTCGACGCACAGGATTACATGGAGACCGGCACGCCCGACAACAAGGGCACGACCGATGGCTGGCTCAATCGCTATCTCGCGGTGCAAGGGACCTGCGACGAGTGCAAGCTCGCCAAGACTCCGTTCCGCGCGGTGTCACTGACGCCGCAGACGCCGCGCATTCTCGAAGGTCCAAGTGCGACGGTGGCGATGAACAGCCTCGACGAGTTCAGCGTGCGCGCGACTGGCAGCTCGGCCGAGCGTCTCGAAGCTCTCTATCGCACGGGATCCGCCGATCTCGTTCATGGAACGGGCGCCGAGATGTTCGATGCGGTCAAGATGTTGCGCGCGGCAAATCCGCAGAAGTATCTGCCGCAGAACGGCGCCGATTATCCGCGATCCCAGTTCGGGGTGCGGCTGTTGCAGATCGCGCAACTGATCAAGGCGAATGTCGGACTCGAGGTCGCGTTCGCCGACGTCGGCGGCTGGGACACGCACGTGAATCAGGGATCGTCCACCGGTCAGCTCGCCCAGCGTCTCGACGATTTCTCCCGCTCGATCGCGGCGCTGGTCACCGACCTCGGCGACAGGATGGACGACGTCGTGATTCTCACGATGTCCGAGTTTGGACGCATGGCCCGCGAGAACGGCAATCGCGGCACCGATCACGGTCACGCGGGTGCGCTGTTCGTGATTGGCGGTCACGTGAAGGGCGGCAAGGTCCACGGCCGCTGGCCCGGACTCGAGCAGGAGCAGCTCTACGAGGGCCGCGATCTCGCGCTTACCACAGACTTTCGCTCAGTGTTCGCCGAGGTCGCGTCGCATCACCTCGGGGCTCGCGCGCTCGATCGCATCTTCCCTGGTTTCGCTGCGTCGCCACGTGACTTTCTCGGCGTCGTCTAGTTTCCCGGAGATCTCTGTTGGGTCGAGGCGAGGTATCCTCTACGGCGGCTACTCGCTTACACGCTGCGAGCCTCGCTCACGCCGCTAGGCGTGACGGCCCCGTTCACAATTTTCGCGAGTCTCTTGCTACGCGAGACGCCGCCTACGAGGACACCTCGCCTCTCCCATATAGCTCCGTAAACTGCGCGCGCGCGAAGCGCGCGGCGACACAGGGCCCCAGCGTCAGCTTCGGTCTCGCGACACGAACTTTCGAGTGAGATGGTTCTTGGCGCGGCTGGCACAAACGGAGAGATATTCAATTTTGCGCATCCCGTAGAATGAATCGTTTGTGGATCGGAAAGATCTGTGCGTGAGAGCCGCGGTGTCCTCGTAGGCAGCGCCTCGCGTAGCAAGAGACTCGCGCGCGCCGTTGTAGTTTGCGCGCGAGGCTCGATGCGTGTAAGCGAGCTAGCTGCCGTAGAGGATACCGCGGCTCGACCCAAACCGAGATCTCTCGAACCAGGACTGCTAGAGCCTGCCACGGGTCAGAACTTGAAGATCTTGCCGAGTGCTTTGCTGATTTTTTTGCCGAAATCGTTCGACCAGTCGCGCTGGCTTTGTGCGTCGCCGTTGTTCTGCTCGTCGCCTGAGTCGGGCCCGTGCACGGGACACGGGATTGTCGGCAGCGGGAGCTCGGGCTTGTAGTACTCGTTCCGCGTGGCCGGACACCATTCCGTCGCGAGGTAGCCCGTCGTCGGATCGATGTTCTTCTCGACCATTCCTGGTGGTGGATTCCAGGCGTTGCGCGTTGCGGTCTCGCGCCAGCCGCTGAGATAGAAATCGACCCACGCCGGCGCCGCCAGTCGGCCGCCCGATGCATCGCTGCTGATCGGGGCGGGGCTGTCGAAGCCGAACCAGAACGCGGCGATAATCGTCGGCGTATAGCCGACGAACCATACGTCGGTGCCGCTGTTGGTCGTTCCCGTTTTTCCTGCCACTAATCCCTTCACGCCGTCGTCGCGCACGACCTTGCCGGTGCCGTAATCGACAACCGATTGCAGCATCGACGTCACCTGATACGCGTCGCGCGGATCCATCACGAGCTTGAGATTTCTGGCCGGCTTTTCCTCGTCCTGCCAGATCGGAATGTCTTCCGCCGTCGAAATGCTCCGCACCAAGCTCGGCGTGACGCGAAATCCGCCATTCGCGAATGGCGCGTATGCCGTCACCAGCTCGATCGGCGTTACTTCGGCGGAGCCCAGCGCCATCGACGGCACGTTGGGAAGGGGACTGACGATTCCGTTGTTGCGTGCGGTATTTATGACGCGCGGGATGCCGACCGCCTGACTCACGCGCACCGTTGCGGCGTTCGCCGACTTGATCAGCGCTCTGCGGAACGTGATGCGTCCCGAGTAGTCATCGTTGTAGTTTGACGGCGACCAGACGTTGCGACCCTGGATGACGTCGATGGGATCGTCGTCGACTTCGGAAGAGGGGGTGTAACCCGCCGCCATCGCCGCCGCGTAGACGAAAGGCTTGAACGCAGACCCCGGCTGTCGGTGCGCGAGGAAGGCTCGATTGAACGATCCGCGCTCGTACTGTCGGCCTCCCGTCAGCGCGCGGATCTCTCCGTTGCGCGGATCGATCGCCACCATCGCGCCCTGGATCAAGCCGCGCCGGCCGGTCTCCGACTGGATGACACTCGCCTGTCGTCGGACCGCGCGGTCGGCGGCGATCTGCGCGTTCTTGTCGAGCGTCGTGCGCACGATCAGGTCGACGATGTCGGCGTTTCCAGACTGAATGACGGAATCGACTTTCGCGCGTACCGCATCGAGGGCGTACGAATCGTTCGGATCGGTCGGCCGCCATTCATCGCGCGCGATGCGGAGCGGCTGCGCCTGAAGTCCCGGGAGCCGGTTGGCGGAGACATATCCCTCCTTCACCATCAGGCCGAGGACGAGATTGCGACGCGAGAGCGCGCGGTCCGGGTGGCGACGCGGGGTATAAGCCGATGGCGCCTTTGGCAGCGCGGCGAGCATCGCTGCCTGCGGAAGGTTCACCTGGTTGATGCTTCGTCCGAACAAGTCCCTACTCGCTGCTTCGACACCGTACACCCCATTGCCCATGTAGATGACGTTGAAGTAGAGCTCGAGGATCTGCTGCTTCGTCAGCGAGTGCTCGATCAGTCGCGACAGCCGCAGCTCGGCGAGCTTTTGCCGGAGCGAACGCGCTGGATATCTCCGGACAGCGAAGGTATTGCGCGCCACCTGCATCGTGATGGTGCTGAAACCTTCGCGGGTGTGACCGGCTTTCAGGTTGGTGACGAGCGCGCGAAAGAATCCGCGCCAATCGAGGCCGCCATGTTGGTAGAAGCGGCGATCTTCGGTAGCGATGAACGCCTGCTGGACGAATTCGGGGACGGCGTTGAGGGGAACGTTGACTCGGCGGACGATCTCGAGCCGGCCCATCGGTCGATTGTAGCGGTCGAGTATGCGGCCGCCTTGATCGGGCTGGAAGGTCTGGATTGCTCGCGGGCTCGGGCAGCCATCGAACCCGCAGGTGCCCAGCCACAAATCAGTGAAGTAGACCGCTAGAATACATATTGCGAACAAGCCGAGCAGGATCGCTCGCCTTCTCGCCTTTATCTCTGACAACAGCTGGGAAAAATGTATCGGTCTGTCCTCGTCTCGATCATCGTTCTCGCCGCCGCCTGCAAAGGCGGGACGAATTCAGCATCTGCTGCCAACAATAACAGTGCCGCGTCCGGAACTCCTTCCGGCAATACTGCGGCGGCCGGAGCTTCCGCCGCCAACGGTGCTGCTTCGGGAACCGCTGCCGGCCCAACATCAGACACCGGAACGAGCGCTGCGGGTCCAATTTCCACTACGGAAACGGCTGCGTCAGGTTCCGGGAACCCCAATCGCGTCCCCAACGAGATGGGCCGGATAATGGTGCTCGAGTATCACCTGATTACGGATCATAACGCCGACTATGCCCGGGAGCGCGGGCAGTTCAGAAAGGATCTGGAGCTCCTTTATAGCCGCGGTTACCGGCCGGTGAACATGTCGGACGTGCTCGATAAGAAACTCAATCTTCCGAAAGGACTCTCCCCTGTTGTCTTCGTGTTCGACGATGCATCACCGGAGCAGTTCCGCTACATCAACAACAATGGAAAGCTGGAGATCGATCCTACGAGCGGGATCGGGATCTGGCTCGACTTCAAGAAGACGCATCCCGATTGGGGAAACAAGGCGGTGTTCTGTCTTCTCTCGGGGGCGAACGCGGGCCACAACTTCTTTGGCGATCGTGGCATCGAAGGACAGCAATCGAGCTGGCGATTCCAGAAAGTGAAGTGGCTCGCCGACAATGGATTCGAGCTCTGCGACCACACTGTGTGGCACGCGCAGCTGAGCAAGTTTCCCGACGCATTCGTGCAGGAGCAGATCGCGCGCAATGCGCTGGCGATCGATTCCGCCGTTCCGGGTTACAAGATTCGCTCGATGGCATTGCCACAGGGGCTTTGGCCGAAAAATCGTGCGCTCGCGAGCAAGGGGAGTTGGACCAATCCCAAGACTGGCAAGACCGTGAGCTACAGTTGGCCGGTGGTGTTCGAGGTCGCGGGCGGTCCGATGCGGAGTCCGTACGATCCCGCCTTTAATCCTGGTATGACTCCGCGCATCCAGGTGATCGGGAACGCGATCGAGTCGAACATGAACAAGCTCGAGCAATCGGGCAACATGTACATCTCTGACGGTAATCCTTCCGTCGTCGCGCGCCCGGCTCCGAGCAGTACTACAGCTGCCGCGAAGCGATAGTCGGCAGCTTTGAATCTTTGACGGTCTGTCGGGCGAGGGGTCCTCTTCGCGGCTACGCTCGCTTTCCCTGCCCGCACGCTTGCGCTTAGCGGGCACCCGAAGCCCCTAACTACGCTCGTTCGCTCTGCTCACTCGCGGGTCTCCTCCTCGCGCTCGCTTTGGAAAGCCGCTACGAGGACCCCTCGCCCTCCTTCCCACTAGATCCGAAACTGCAGCGGCGCTTCGCACGGCTTCCCTACTTCGAAAACTGGCCCGCCGGGACGAGCTTCCCGTTGATGTTGACCGCCAGGTAGTAGACCCCGGAGTGAAGGGAGGACGGGATCGTCCCGGTGAAACGAAAATCGTAATAGTCTCCCGGAGCGAGTGTGGCAACGCTTGCATTCGCGTAACAGAAGACCGCCGCTGGATCGTACGCCTGCCACACCGGGGTACCGCTGCGCTCGGGCGTTCTGAAAGCGCTTATTGGATGACCACAGGTGCTGGTGCTGATCTGCATCGTCTTATCGCCGATGTTGCGGACCGTTACTACGGTCTGAACATCCATTGGCGGCGTGGGTGACACTGTGCTTCGCCCCTCGAAGCTTAGACTGCGAGGCCCTGTTGAGTTGGAGCACGCCATCGCCAGCGTCAGAAACAACATCCCTACAAACCTGGTCATGCGACTCTCCCTGAGATGGACGTGCTCAGGTTAGCATCGGTCTTCAACGCTGGCTAGTGAGAAAGTCGCTCCAGCTCGGACCAGCGATCTACAGCGCGGCGTAAATGCGGAATGACAATCGAGCCGCCGACGATCAGGCCCACTGAAAGCGACTCGAACAGCTCGGCGCGCGTCACGCGCTCCTCGGCGCAACGGGTGAGATGATACGTCACGCAGTCATCGCACCGGAGGACGAGGGACGCGACGAGACCGAGCAGCTCCTTGGTTTTCACGTCGAGCGCGCCGGCTTCGTAGGTGCGCGTGTCGAGCGCGAAGAAGCGGTTGATGACGAGGTTGCCCTCGCCGAGGATCTCAGCGTTCAATCGCTCCCGGAAGTGGCGGAACTCCTCGAGCGAACTACCGTGCTCGTGCGGCTTTGCATCGCTGCTCCTTATCGACGATGACGCGATCGACTTCGTGCGCTTTCTTTTGGAATTTTTCGGAGTCAAAACTTCCAGCCTTTGAGCGTCCTGATCGCTTTCTCCAGTGCGTCGCGCTGGTCCGGGTGATCGGCCGTCGACAACAATTCTTCGTAGGTGTCGATTGCGAGATCGACGGCTTCGTAATCGTGTTCGGCGCCGGCCAGGCTCGCGGCGTTGTCAGCAAGATTGGCCTTCGCGAGCTGGTCGTGCGGAAATCTCGTCGACACCTGCTGCCAGCGCGCCACGCGTTCGCGCGGATTGGATTCAGCGAGCGCCCAGAGGTGCCAGCCCGCCCTGCTGTCGGGATCCGACGCGATTGCGCGCGACGGAGTCGGACAAAACAATAAGACGACGGTATAGCCCGAAAATATGGTAACGCCCGCAGCCAAAAGCCGGCCCGCCGAAAGCCCCTGGCGGGTAGTCTTCTTTTGTAGTTTGCGAGAAGAGCAGACCCTGGCAGGTAGTCTTCTTTTGTAGTTTGCGAGAAAAGTAGCTCCTCGCTAGTGCTGGACAATGAGTGTGCGGGACCCTACCATTCACTTTGTTGCTGGACAATTGCGGCAGCCCATAGTACCATTCTTGCACCAGCGCAGCCCTGTAGCGCGCCATTCCATACAGAATAGGGTTCCGGTCCTCGCGTGAGTTTTTCCCGCGGTACGCGTGAGCCATTCGAGTAGCACTTTTCTCAGCCACACCACAATTGCATGAGTGAACGCCGACGTCCTTTTCGTCGCGGCCGGAGGTCTCGTCCGTCCGGTCATCCACCACAAAGTCCGCCCTTCTCCGAATCATACGGCGACGTAGACCCGTATCTGGAGCCAATGGATCCTTCAACACCAACACCCGACGCAGCGCAAATCCCAGACGCGCGCGACAACATGACATCACCAGCCATCCCCGCCCCACAGACACCACAGTCGCCGGTGCCGGCGACGAACTCCGAATCCAATAACGCCGCCCCAACCGACGATCCATCCGGCAACTCGGCCAACACCGGCGCGCCACCTCCGCCACAACAGCAGTCGCCCTACAACCCGCAGACATCTGGAGGCGGCGGGGGGCAGCAACAACAGGGCGGTGGACATCCGCGCGAGCGAGAGCACCGTCACAACG
>WNFW01001382.1_pt1 | contig 16280 bp, 14 predicted proteins | sample 5400131 | NCBI WGS metagenome assembly WNFW01 (sample SAMN13153362, study PRJNA577476) | soil metagenome | isolation source: 20 cm soil or saprolite under grassland replicate 1 | place: USA:California | collected 2016-06-15 | reverse complement strand
CCCGAGGCTTTGGCCTCCGCGAAGCCCGATTTATTTACCACCACGATGTAGGTTCCTGGCGGGAGCAGGGGCGCGACGAACGATCCCTCCGCGTTTGTCGAAACCTTGCGCGCCAGCGACTCCGTGCGCGTGTCGATGATCTGCACCTCAGCTCCGGCAACCGACCCGCCACTCGTATCCACCACCGCGCCGCTGATGGCTCCCGTCGCGCCGCCTTGTCCGTAGGCGCGCGTACTCGTCAGAATTCCAACCAGCAACAGTAGAATGGCCAAAAGCCTATGAATGCTTCGCATAAATTCCTCTCCCCAAGTCTAGGACTCGACTGCTTCACGGTCGTGAGCAAACTCCATTTGGCTCGCAAACGCCCCTTTTCCTAGAAAGGACGACGGACCGCAGGACACCGCGCGAGTAAGCCTGACACTCCCCCCTTTTGAAACTAGCTTTTCACTTTCAGGGTGTCAAGGAAGCAGGGAGGAAAAAATCTCCATTTATCTTATTTGTGCATGAACCTCGGTCCAAATTGCAGCTTCTATAGTTCGTTACCCCAAGGCGCAGGCATACCCACGAAATGCCGCATAGCCCCGAAATTTGCGCTAAAATCAAGGGTAAACTCTTCGCGAGCCATACCAAGGAGACCGGTTTTGAGGGGTGTAATTAAAAGTGCGAGTCAAGCAGTTCTAAATTACGGGGAACCTTCCTGACGTCGGTTGCCTCTGAAAATGGATAGACGACATCCCTACTGGCTTGATTCTAAGCCCGCTATGCCAACTATGACACTCGGAGATAGCCCGGTGAAGTCACCTGCGGCTGGCCGCAATCCCACGGTGACTCGCACTTTTAATTGCACCCGGTTTTGAGAGGACTGCTTTGGGGAGCGAATCCAGCTTGATTGCGCTAATGGAGGCGGCCGAGCGCGGAAGCAAGGCGGCTGCGGACGCACTCTTTAGCGCCCTCTACTCGGAGTTGCGCCGCCTCGCGAAGTGTGAATTGGCGCGGCACGGCGCACCGATGAGCCTCGGTGCCACTACGCTTCTACATAAAGCGTATATCGAAATCGCCGGCAAAGATGGGACGTCCTTCCCTGATCACAACAGATTCATGGGTTATGCCGCTCGCGTGATGCGGGGCTTAATCATTGATCATGCGCGCAACCACCAGGCTCAGAAGAGAGGTGGCCAATTTGAGATTACGTCGCTTGGGGCCGAACTCGAACATCCTGTGAATGACCGCAAGCTCGTTCGGATCAGCGACGCCCTGGATGAACTAGCTAAGGCGGAGCCGACACTGGCGGAGATAGTTGACTTGAAGTTCTTTTGCGGGTTTTCGTTCGCCGAAATCGCTGCGATGAGAGACGTGTGCGAACGAACCATACAACGCCAATGGGAGAAAGCGCGAATTTATCTGCATCGCAGCATTCGCGCCGATCTGGAAGTGTGAGGAACCGTGGGGCTATTGAACCCTGATCGTTGGCAGGAAATCAGTCCGTACTTGGACCATGCGCTTTCGCTGTCCGAGCAGGAGCGCACAGAGTGGATAGCTACTTTCCGCGCAGAAAGATCGGACTTAGCCGCTCTCCTTGAGAACCTTTTGGAGGAGCATCGCGCACTGGCTCAGGAACACTTTCTGGAAGAGGAACCCGCCCGTCCTGCAATCGAACTGTCCTCAACAGGTGAAACCCTCGGTGCATACAAGCTGGTCTCGCGCATCGGCGATGGCGGAATGGGCCAGGTGTGGCTGGCCGAACGTATCGATGGCCGCTTCGAGCGGCAAGTGGCGATCAAGTTTCTGAATTTCGCCGTTGCCTCGCAAGGAGCGGCTGAGAGGTTCAAGCGCGAAGGCAGGATTCTCGGCCAGCTTGCGCATCCTCACATCGCGGAGTTGATTGATGCTGGAGTTGCACGCAAGGGGGAGCCCTATCTTGTTCTCGAATATGTGACAGGAGGGCAGATCGACCAGTATTGCGATGAGCATGTTTTGGGAGTGATCGCACGAATAGAGCTTTTTCTGGACGTCCTTGGCGCCGTCGCGCACGCTCACGCCAATCTGGTTGTCCATCGAGATATCAAGCCTTCGAATGTGTTAGTAAGCAGCAAAGGAACTGTGAAACTCCTGGACTTCGGCATTGCCAAACTCCTCGCCGACGACACAAGCTCCAGCGCAGCAACGCTACTTACGCTCGGCGCTGGCAACGCCATGACGCCGCTGTTTGCAGCGCCCGAACAGGTGACGGGAGGCGCGATTACAACTGCAACTGACGTATATGCGCTCGGGGTGCTGCTGTACGTCTTACTCACCGGGCAGCACCCGGTAGGACCGCGTCCCCATTCTCCGGCGGATCTTGTTAAAGCCATTACCGAAACGGATCCTGCTTTGGCATCACAGGCCGTCGCCTCATCGAGCGACATGGCCGCGGCGGAAAACCGAGGCAACACGCCCGAAAAACTCTGCCGGCGGCTTCGCGGCGATCTGGACACAATCGTTGCCAAGGCTCTCAAGAAAAAACCTGAGGAACGCTACGCGTCTGTACTGGCTCTCGGCGATGACCTTCGCCGATACCTCAGGCATGAGCCCATTAGCGCGCGGCCGGACACGATTTCCTACCAGCTCAGGAAATATCTTCGCCGACACCGGGCCGGTGTGGGGGTCGCGGCAGCGCTGCTATTGCTGCTGGCTGGCTTCGCCTTGTTGCAAGCGGTGCAACTCCGGCGGATTACCCGCGAGCGTGACCGCGCAGACCGCATCGCCCAGTTCATGACCGGTATCTTCAAAGTGGCCGATCCTGACCAAAAACTGGGGAATACTCTCACCGCTCGCGATCTGCTCGACAAAGCCGCACACGACATCGACACCGGTCTTGGCCATGATCCGGAACTCCAGGCTCGCCTCATGCATGTCATGGCCATGGCCTACAATAATCTCGGCCTCTATTCGCGAGCGCAAGCGCTTTTGGAACGCAGCGTCCAGCTTTCCACTTTGGCCCTTGGCCCCGACAACACCCAAACGGTCCGGAGTAGGCAGCGATTGGCGTGGACACTGTTCCAGCAGGGCCGCGTTGCCGAAGCAGAGTCTCAACAGCGCAGTTTGATCGAAGTAGAGCGGCGCGTTTTCGGTCCCGAACATGAGGAAACCATTGGAACGATGGGTGATTTGGCCACTACCCTTTCCGAAGAACGCCGCCTTCCTGAGGCTGAGAAAATCCAGCGTGACGTACTGGAAATCCAAAAGCGTGTGCTTGGCCCCGAAGCTCATTACACGTTGGCCTCAATGGACAACCTTGCCGCAATCCTTCTCTATGAAGGTCGCCCGCAGGAAGCCGAGAAACTCGAGAGGGCGACCTTGGACATTCAGCGCCGCGTCTACGGCTCGGAAAACCTTACCACCGTCCATTACATGATGAACGAGGCCGAGATTAAAGCCGACATGGGGGCGCTCGACGAAGCAGAAAAAATGTCCCTCGACTTACTCGAGCTCGAACGTCGTCTCATTGGCCCCGATAGTCCTGAAGCTGCAGAAACCACTTATAGTCTAGGCTCTATAAAGGCCAAGGAAGGAAAAAAGGACGAAGCGCTCTCCCTCGTTCGTCATGCCGTTGATCATGGATTGTTGCCGCGAGAAGCTCTAACACTCGGCAAGGACCCGGAATTGAAGGCTCTTCATGGTGACCCGCGGTTCGACACATTGGTCGCACACGCCAAAGCGATAGCCACTCGCAAAAACGCTAATTAAATCCGCGTGACTACAGGCCTCGCAAGGCGAATTAGCTCGTCTGCCTGGCACGGGCGCCGGTTAATTGGGGCTCTCTGGGACATGCCTAGAGCGCCAGAGCAAAATCCTCGGCCTCCTTGTCGTGTTTTGCCCGTCATTTCCGATTACATAGATAGGAGCCCAAGGAATAACGGTTCCATTCGGTCGCCACTCGCGCTTGCCAGTTTCTCGAAAATCGAGAAACGCTTCGCAAGCGGCCGTCACGATGCCTTGGGTTGTTAAGAAAGCAGGAGGTTGCCGTGGCCCAGCCCCAGTCCAACAAGACCCACTGGTTTGTTGTCTCAATCGGCATGTTTCGCCATGTCCTATCGCGTGTTGGTAGCAGAGGATCGGCAGATAGCCGGCGATACTGGCGTAACGCCTTTGCTGCTGTTTTCCTGCTCGCCGCCTTGCTAATGGCCTTCGCCGCTGCCAGCGGGCAGCAGATTCCTTTCGTGACCTTTATCCCCAACGGTGTGTTTTTCCCAAATCCAAGTGGCGCATCCGAAACGTACAACACCATGGGAGGCGGCATCGACATGACCGGACCGTTTTTCCAAAGTCTGGGCAGCAACGGCCGTTCCTGCGCCACTTGCCATCAGCCGAGTGACGGCATGTCCATTGCCGCTGCGAATGTCCAGCGGCGTTTCTTGCTAACCCAAGGTTTGGACCCCATTTTCCGCACCGTTGATGGTTCCAACTGCAACCACAACATTGATGTCTCCACGCTTGCGGGGCGGTCCGCTGCCCATAGCCTGCTGCGGACACGCGGCTTGATTCGTGTCGCGATTGCCGTTCCAGTAAATGCGGACTATCGAGTCGTCAGTGTGAACAATCCCTACGGCTGCAACGAATCTGACGTAATCTCGCAGTATCGGCGGCCGCTGCCTGCCACCAACCTGCGTTTCCTGAGTGCGGTCATGTTTGACGGGCGGGAATCATCGGCTGCCACAGGCACAACGAAAATCCAGTATTCGAACTATCCCAATTCGCTCCTGAATGATCTGACGCACCAGTCCATTGATGCTACGACCGGCCACGCACAGGGCGATGGAACAAGGCCGACTCCAGCAGAGCAGCAGCAAATTGTGAATTTCGAGATGGGCTTGTCTACAGCACAAATCATCGATAATTACGCCGGCAGATTGGACGCGCACGGTGCGACGGGCGGCCCTTTGCCATTGACCAATCAGCTGTTCTTTATCGGAATCAACTCCAGCGTTCGCTTTCTGCTCCCGCCCCCGCAGTACAACCATGAACCGCCAGGCGGCCTCGTGACGCCCGGTGACGGCCAGTTCACCTCCGCTATCTTCAATCCCTTTGACGCCTGGGCGTCAATGCCTCACAATTCCCCGCGGGCTGCCATTGCGCGCGGGCAAGCCATTTTCAATTCCAAGCCCATCAACATCACAGGTGTAGCAGGTATCAACGATGATGTGTCGGCTGGCGGCTTAGTTTCTGGCGGCATTGCTTCCCTTCAAGGAACCTGCGGCACCTGTCACGATACGCCGAACGTGGGCAATCATTCCTTCCCAACGCCCTTGAACATCGGAACCGGCGACCCCAACCCTTCCAACTCTTCTGTGAATCTGGGCGGCTTGGATGTGAGCTACCTCCCAAGCATCACGGTGTGCAAATTGGAGCTAACCACGACTCCGCCGACGCCGACGAGCAACTGCAAAACCACGACTGACTTGGGCCAAGCGTTGATCGATGGCAGATTTGATCACGTGGGCAGAATCAAGGGACCCATCCTGCGCGGCCTCTCTGCCCGCGCCCCATATTTCCATAACGGGTCCGCTCAGACTTTGCTGGATGCCGTCCATTTTTATGAAAAACACTTTGGACTTGTGCTGACACCCGAGGAGGAATCGGATCTCGTCGCGTTCTTGAGTTCTCTTTGATCCAGGGGGACGACACGGGCGCTTCTGGCCTGTTGGCTCAACTGCGATTCGTTGTTTGGCAAAAGGACAACTCTCTCCGGCACCAGTCACGGGGCACAACTGGGGAACAACTCGAGGAGATAGCTTGGTAGCTCACCGACGCCAAAACAAAGGCTTAAGGTGTTCGGCTGTGTAGTTTAACAGCCGAATGCTCTACCGTTGAGCTACCCAAGGAGCAGTCCCCCCTTGACGCCGCCATCCCCCGGCGAGACCATAGTTTAGGGCACATTGCACGCAACCTGCCCGCTCTTCTAACCGTCTAATGATGTAGGCCGAGTCCCCGTGAGGGGGTGAATATGACTTCCCGTAAACTGATTCCTTCCATTTTGGTGATTCTGTTGAGTTCGCTGTTCGTGGGCGCGCATCCAGCCACGGCGGATTCCAGCCATGCCCGCATCATCCGCCTGAGCCTCGTTCAGGGCGACGTCCGATTTGCCCGGGAGACGCATGGCGATCCCCTCGCGGACTCGAAAGCGGGGTGGGAAAACGCCGAGCTGAACCTGCCCATTCGCCAAGGCTACGTACTTGCCACGGACAATGGCCGCGTCGAAGTGGAATTCGAGAACGGCGCCATGGCTTTCCTGAAAGAAAACACCGTTCTTGAGTTTTATGACCTCTCGCTCAATGACGGCGCGCGCACCACGCGCCTGGTTCTCCGTCAGGGCAGCGCTTCCTTTTATGTGAATCCTGCGAGCGGCGATTACTTCAGCGTCACCGGCGGAGACTTCACCGTGGAAGCCGACGGCCGGAGCGGTTTCCGCCTTGATAATTACGACGATGGCAGCACGGTCGAAACTTTTAAGGGCCGCGTTTCCGTTCTGCACAAGAAGAACACGACGCGGCTCGAAAAGGGCCAGTCCCTTTCGCTAAAAGCAGGTGACGATTCTTCCGTGAATGTCGCCCGCCTTCCGGATGCAGATGACTTCGATCGCTGGGTCTCGGGCCGCATCGACAGCGTCTCCACCGCCACGACCTCGGCGCTGCAATACACAGGTTCGCCTTATTACGCCCCGGGATTCGCCGATCTGTATACCTATGGCGCCTTTTCCTCCTGCGGGGCCTACGGGTACGGTTGGAGGCCGTTTGGCGTGGGCCTCGGCTGGTCCCCATTCACGAATGGACAATGGTTCATGGATTCCGCTTTTGGGTGGACTTGGGTCAGCAATCAGCCGTGGGGCTGGGCTCCCTATCACTATGGAGGGTGGCTCTTCGATTCCTCCTGCGGCGGCTGGTTTTATTCCCCGCCAGTTCTCTACGGATACCCGGGGTATCCAGTCGGCCCGGGAAGGCGCTTCCCCCGCGGCGTTCATCCCCCGCGCCCCATCTATCATCCGGTGACGGCGGTCTTCGTTCGCCAGGGCGGCAAAACCGGCATCGTGCCCATGCATCCGCTCGATCAAAAAGGGAAGACTCCTCTGAATTTGGAGCGCGGCGTTTTCTCTAATGTGGGAACAAAAGGCGTGAGCGCACAGGTTATGCCTGTCGAACACGGACAAAAATGGGAAACGTTGAAGTCACCGCCGCGCGAGGGCCTGAGCGGCAGTTTGGTGGCCACCGGGCCGCCAACGCGCGTTTCAAGGACGGTGGTCGAAACTAACTCCGCAGTTCGTGCCGTCTCGCTCGGCAAGGATTCTTCCATAGCCTACGATGCGCGCGAACACCGCTTCGTGAATACGAATTCTTCCGCGGCTTCTTCTTCGGCTGCTTCGCCTACTGCGAAGAGTAGCGAGATCCGCGTCGAAAATGGACGGACTGCGGCTGCCACTTCGATGCCAGCCAATGTCACACCGCCGCGTACCCCTGTAACTCTTCCGGCGACTCGGAGCGCTTCCTCTCCGCCTGCCCGCAATAGTGTCCCACCGCCGGCGCCGCGCTACTCGGGCGGTGAACGAGGAAGCTCCAGCGCCAGCAGAGGTGGCAGCACTTGGAGCGGGTCTGCCTCTTCAAGCGGAAGCAGCGCGGGACGTTCGTCGTCCTCTACCTCCCCTTCTTCGGCGTCGTCTTCGCACCCGTCCTCCGGCCGGCCACACTAAGCCAATCGGAAACGATCGAGAGAAACGGCTCCCCATCGGGAGCCGTTTCTTTTCTACGCGGCAGGAAATTCCTCTTCGTGCCGGTCAGGAAAAGATCATCCCCGCATAGCCGACGACGGCTTTGCGGTCGCCAGACACGTCGGCGGATGTAGAATACTTCACCAATTCCGGTTTTTTGACTCCCAGCGCGTTCAGGGCCGTGAGCATGGCCGCCGCAGGTCCGAGCCCGCACATGGAAATCTCTTCGTTGCGGCAGGTGTCGTAAAGCCCGCGCGGATCGAGCGCCAGCAACTGTTCGATGGCTTTACGGTCCTTGATGCGCGTTGTGGCGTCATCCTCGTAATGATTCAAGTCCGAGGTCGCGAGCAGCAGCACGTTCTCCTTGCTACCCTCGAGCACCCGCCCGATCCCTTCTCCCACACTCACCAGGGATTCGAATCGCACCGTTCCGAGAGCCACCGGAACAAATGTGAAGTCCGGCGCCAGCGCCTGGAGAAAAGGCAACTGCACTTCCAGAGAATGCTCCGCGCTGTGCGCCACGCTGTCCTCGCGCAGCAGCGGGCAGGCTTCTTTCAGCGCTTCCGCCAGCGCCTCGTCAATCCGCGCGTCGCCGAGCGGGGTGCGCCACGCGCCGCTTGAGAGTATCGCCGCCGGCTCACCCCGCGGGTAATGCCGCACGCCGAGAATAATGAATTTCCTTGGCAGTGCCATCCCCCCAAGCACCGCGCCGGTCACGTGTCCTGAATAGACGTAACCGGCGTGCGGCACTAGGCACGCCCTAACCGCAATGCGTGGCTGGCCTGGATCGGTGCGGGTGTATTTGCGAATGAGCGCCGTGAGTTCCGCAGAATCGGAGGGGTAGAAGCGTCCGGCAACCGCAGGCAGGCGAAGCATGCTGCCGCTCCGCGAATCAAATGGGTTTCGAGGGTTTCCCTTTGAACTTGATCGCTCTCGAAGTAGCGGGTTCGTAAAAAACCGTCACTTTGTCGCCGTACTGGTAGCCGCCCTTGTCGACGATTTTCTGCATTTTCGCGGAGGCGGCTTCCGAAAGCGGGAACGTCCTGATAGCCATGTCGTTCCCTTTCGCGCGCACGGTGATCTGCGCGTTGTTGGCGTGCATCACGAAGCCCTCAAACTTATCAAGTCCGGTCAGCTTTGGCTTTGGCTTCACCGCACTGACGATGATCGGCACCGCGGTATCCACGACAATCGGCACCACCACCGGAGCCTGCGCGGCAGCAGGAGAAGAAAAAACGCCCGCGGCCGCAAGCATCAGCGGCAGTCCGAACCCCGCCACTCTGACGATTCTCTTCATTCACCGTCGTCCGTGGCAATCCGCAGTGACTTTAGAAATCGCACGTCCTGGGGCGTCATGGCCAGCCGCGGGGCCGGCTTTCTGTCATTCTCTTCCAAAAATGATTCCTGATCCACCTGAATCCGCAGCGACTCCAGGAAGCGGCGGTCCTGCGTCGTCAGCTTTTCTGCCTCAGCCGCGGCCGCATCGCGTTTTGCCAGCCCGATGGTCGCGTCCAGTTTCAGCACGATGTCGTAGCCGTGAGCGCGCACGCCGGCAATCGCACCCGTGATGCGGTCGGAGTCGGACACCGTGTCATTGATCGCGTGTCCCAGTTCGCGGAGCAGGTTTTTCAGGTGATCGTCGAGTTGCAAGGCGGCTTCTCCCTTACTTCTCTTGCCATTCTAGGCCCACGTATCGTCGGATACAATAGGGCTTCGTGCCGTTGTCTCTAATCCGTTCACAGTACCTTCGTTCAGGTTTCCTAGGACCTGTTGGCCGGGACCGCGCGGTATCCCCCTTCTGCTGTCCGCCACGTTTTGCGTTAAGATGCTGGTATGTCAACGGCCGCAAGCGCAGCTGCCGCGCCAGAACAGCAAGGCGGTTTCCGGCGTCTCTGGCGCGTGCTCCGCCAGCTTTTTCACGAGGCCATCGGCGCGGTTTTTGCCGTTCTCGCGCTGGGCTGGCTCAACGCCGCCTTGCGCGCCTGGACGCGCGACGTTGCCGGTTGGCTCGTCGGCATCGCCGTCGCGGTGGCTCTGTTATTTCTGTTTTTCGCCGTAACGTCGTTCCGCAAGGCCAGCAAGTTGTAGCGCCCCGACCCGGTCGGGGCGGTTTTGGCTTAGTCCAATCGCGGCCTCAACCCATCGAGCACCCAGAATGTCCGACACCAAAGCCAAATCCGCAACTCCCGCCGAACGCAAAGAGAGATTTACCACTCTCTCCGGCATTCCGCTCGAGCGCGTTTACGGTCCCGATTCCATTGTTGACTCCGATACGGAAGCGTCGATCGGCTACCCCGGTGAATATCCCTTCACCCGCGGTATCTATCCCACCATGTACCGCGGCCGCCTGTGGACCATGCGCCAGTACGCTGGCTTCGGCTCCGCCGCCGAATCCAACCAGCGCTATCGCTACCTCCTGAGCAAGGGTCAGCCTGGCCTCTCCGTCGCCTTCGACCTGCCCACGCAGATTGGCATGGATTCCGACCATTCTCTCGCCCTCGGCGAAGTCGGTAAAGTCGGCGTCGCCATTGATTCCCTCGAGGACATGGAGACGCTCTTCAACGGCATCCCCTTGGAAAAAGTCTCGACCTCCATGACCATCAACGCCACCGCCGCAATCCTGCTCTGTCTCTACGTGGCAGTTGCGAAAAGGCAAGGCGCCAGCCTCCAAAAACTTTCCGGCACCGTACAGAACGACGTTCTGAAGGAATACATCGCCCGCGGCACGTACATCTATCCCGTGCGCCCCGCGATGCGCATCGTTACCGACATTTTTTCCTGGTGCCGCGACAATCTTCCCAAGTGGAACACCATCTCCATCTCCGGGTATCATATCCGCGAAGCCGGCTCCACCGCCGTCCAGGAAGTGGCCTTCACGCTCGCCGATGGTATCGCCTATGTCCAGGCCGCGCTCGACGCCGGACTGGGCGTCGATGAATTCGCGCCGCAGCTTTCTTTCTTCTTCAATGCCCACAACGATCTTCTTGAAGAAATCGCCAAATACCGCGCCGCGCGCCGTCTCTGGGCGAAAATTATGGCGGAACGCTTTGCTGCAAAGGATCCGCGCTCTTTGATGCTGCGCTTCCACGCGCAAACCGCCGGCTCCTCCCTTACCGCGCAGCAGCCGGAAAACAACATCGTGCGTGTCGCGATTCAGGCGCTCGCCGCCGTTCTCGGCGGCTGCCAGTCCTTGCACACCAATTCTCTGGACGAAGCCCTCGCATTGCCCACCGAAGACGCCGCGCTCATCGCCCTGCGCACCCAGCAAATCCTCGCCAACGAAACCGGCGTCACCAATACCGTCGATCCCGTCGCCGGTTCCTACGCTATCGAATCCCTCACCAACGAAATCGAATCCCTTGCCGCGACCTATCTCTCGAAGATCGACAAGATGGGCGGAGTGTTGCGCGCCATTGAAGCAGGTTTCATCCAGGGCGAAATCCAGAAGGCTGCCTACCAGTTCCAGCGCGCCGTCGAGAAAAAAGAACAGATCGTCGTGGGGGTGAACGACTTCGTCGCAGAAGAGCCGCGCACCATCCCCACGCTCCGCATCGATGCCGATATCGAGCGCTCTCAAGTCGCCCGCTTAAACGCTCTCCGCGCCAAACGCGACTCCGGCCGCGCCAAATCCGCCCTTGCCGAACTCCAGCGCCGCGCCGCCACTTCCGAAAATCTCCTCCCCGCCATCCTCGCCGCTGTCGAAGCCTACGCCACCGTCGGCGAAATCTCCGACGCCCTCCGCCGCGTCTTCGGCGAATACCAGGAATCCGTGGTCATCTGATAGCGGAGGCGAATATGTTCGAGATTATCCTGCTGATGGTAGTCACCGGCGGAATCGCCTCCTTTGCCCGTGCACGTGGCGGAAAACCATGGCTCTGGGGAACGTTGACCGTGGCAGGCTACTTCCTTGTGCCGTTTCTAGTCGTTTTCTTTGCTGCCATGTTTGGGGCTGATCCCAAAGCACTAAGGGAGGACTCCCAAGTCTGGTTTTTCATCTCGGCGGTAGCGCGGGTCGCTGTCCTGGGCTTTTGCGCTCGGTTCCTTCTCGGCCGGAACTATGCAAAACCAGATGGCATGTGGTCCTGTTCCAATGGCAAGTACCTTAATCAGTCATACGCTGTCCTTTGCGAAGCCTGCAAACAACCCTATGCTGCAAAGGCTCTGCCCTTCTCATGAGGAGGAACACAGATTACGAACTCCCCTGCCATCTGTCGATCCGGACTCCCGCGGATGCCGTCCGCTTCATCAACCTGGTCGGCTTCTGCGTCCTCTTCCCGGTCAAAAACGTCCCTCTCTCTTCCCTCTACTACGCGGTCGCCAAGCGCCCGCCCACCGGCTGGGGCAAGTATTCACAACTCATCTGGAAGTGGAAGGACGAGCTTCCGAAGAGACGCCGCGCCTTTTATGGAAAATACTTCAAAGGCCGGGCCACGTTTCTCTCGCTCGAGTTTCTTCCGCACTTCCTGGCGGCGCAGGGAACAGCCGTAGAAGCAAGCGAGGTGGAGGAGTTTTACGAGGCGGGGCGCATCAGCCGCAATGCGCTGGAACTCTGGCAAGCGCTCGCGAAGCACGGCCCGCTCCCGACGCTCGAACTTCGGCATGCCTGCAAGTTGGAAACGCAAGCCGGTAACGCCCGCTTCAAGAAGGCCATGTTGGAGCTGCAGAGCCTGCTCATCGTCACGCACTCCGGCGCCACGCAGGAAACGGAAGCGTGGGCCTCCAACCGCTTTGATCTCGTGGCACGTGCTTTTCCCCAGCAGGTTCGGCAAGCCCGGAGAATCTCCGAAGAAGATGCCCGCACAAAGATTGCCGTGAAATATCGCACCCTGTACCCCTGCGCGTCGCCCGTCCAAGTCGCCCGCCTCTTCGGCTGGACCAAAGCACAGGCTGTTACCGCGCTCGCCCTGTAGTATTCTTTCGCGATTGCATGGCTAGCTGCCGAAGCTCAATTCGGCATGGAAAATCGTATGCTGCACGGATCGAATGTCTTGGAGCGGTTTGCATCGGGCTTTTCGCCGTGCATCAGGTATGTTTTCTCTTCTCCTGCAACGGAGAACTTTCAACTGTCGACAGTGAACCTTCCCGCCGGCCGGCCCCGACCTTGTCGGGGTCACGAGTCACGACCATGAAGTTGATCCTGGCTTCCGCTTCCGAACGCCGAGCCGGCATTCTTCGCGACGCCGACTTCTCCTTCACGGTGATGTCCTCCGCCGTTGACGAAACGCCGAGCCCCGGCGAATCCCCTCACGACCTCGTCCAGCGCCTTGCCGCTGCCAAGGCCGAGCTGGTCGCTGCCCGCGCCGTCGGCCCGGCCATCGTCATCGCCGCCGACACCATCGTCACCCTCGAAGGCCGCATTTTCGGCAAGCCGCGCTCCTCCGACGACGCCCGCCATATGCTTGAAAAACTTTCAGGTCGGACGCACGCCGTCGTCACCGGTGTCGCCCTCATCCGCCTTCCCGACGCCGAGCGGCTCACCTTCGTCGAGTCCACGCTGGTGCACTTTGCCGCGCTCTCCGCCGGAGAAATCTCCCGCTACCTCGCGACCGGCGAACCCCGCGATAAGGCTGGCGCCTATGCCATCCAGGGCCGCGCCGGCCGCTACGTCCCCCGCATCGAAGGTTGCTACTTCAACGTCGTCGGCCTCCCCCTCGCCCGCCTCCAGCAATCGCTCTCCAGCCTTGGCTGGTCCGAAGACTAATCCGCTGAATTTGTAGGGGCGCAGCATGCTGCGCCCTAGTTTGCCAACTTCTCGAGCGCCTGGAGTGCGTTTGACCGTCGGCTTATAATCCCGTCCATGGGCAACGCTCCTCGGGAGTGGAACGACGGCTCCGCTGTCCGCCTGAATCGTCAGGATCCTTACCTGCGTCTTCAGTCAGTTATGATTTACGTTCGCGATCTCGAGCAAAGCCTCGGCTTTTACCTCGACCAACTCGGCTTTCAATTGATCTTTGATGCCCGCGTTCAACCCGGCCGCCGTTTCGTAACCGTGGCCCCTCCGGACGGCACCGCCAACCTCACGCTAGTCGCGCCGGAGCCCGGCTCGGAACAGTACAAGCTCATTGGTCAGCCCCTGCCGATTACCTTTGTCACCGAAGATGTAATCGCGAAGTACCGCGAATGGAGCAAGCGCGGCGTTCGTTTCCAGTTTGCGCCTAGACTGAAGCGTCTCAAGTATGAGGTGCGCGTTCGCGCTGCGAATTCCCGAGACTCCTCCGCTCCCAGCCGAGAGCACGCCCCCATCTGGGGTGGCGTCTTTACCCGTTTCAAGGATCTTGACGGCAATTCCTTTTCGCTGGTGAGTTTCGACGAGGTCACCCACGCCGTCGAAGCCCAACGCCGCGCTCTTGCCGAGAGGCTGGATAGCGAACGCCGCGCTGCGCAAGAAATCGAGATTGCCAAGCAGGTCCAGGCCAGGCTTTTCCCGCAGTCCCAGCCGCCGCTCAAAACCCTCGAATATGCGGGCCTTTGCATGCAGGCCCGCAAAGTCGGCGGCGATTATTACGACTTCCTGAATCTCGGCAAGGAGCGGCTCGGCTTCGTCATCGGCGACATTTCCGGAAAAGGAATCGCCGCCGCTCTCCTGATGGCCAATCTCCAAGCCAATCTGCGCAGCCAGTGCGCCATCGCTCTCGATCAGCCCCAGCGCCTGCTGTGTTCTGTGAACCAGCTCTTCTGCGACAACACTCCCGACGGCTCTTTCGCCACCCTCTTTTTCGCCGAATACGACGACACCGCCAGCCGCTTGCGTTACGCCAATTGCGGCCATCTCCCCGCTCTTCTACTGCACAACGATGACACAGTCGAGCGCCTCGAGGCCACCGCCACGGTGCTGGGTATTTTCAAGGATTGGAATTGCGAGATTGGAGAGTGCCAGCTACTTCCCGGCGACACGCTCGCACTCTACACCGACGGCATCACCGAATCCTACAATGCCGCCGATGAGCAATTCGGCGAACAGCGCCTCATCGAAGCCTTGCAGCGGCACCGTGAACTGCCTTCCCAGGCTGCGCTCACTTCGATTGTGGATGAAGTCCGCCGTTTCAGCCCGCATGAGCAGCACGACGACATCACGCTCATCATTGCCAAACATCGAGGGAACTAATACCGGTCGCTTTGCGCCGCCATTGAAAAGTACCCAGGCCCCAGGGTAGCGTGAAGAGAAGAGGCGCCCCGGTCGTGACCGGAGCGCCTCACTTGCTTCAGGGGGTGGAGGAAAAACCTACGGCTTTGGCTGCGCCTGCGGCTGCGTCTTCGCGTTGTGCTTCTTGTGATAGATGTTCTTCGACGCCGCGTTCTGTTCGTGGTTGACTTGCTTCTTTTCCGAGGCCGTCAGCGTTCCGCCGTTGGCCTTGCGGTCCGCGGCAACCTGCTTGTTGATGCCCTTTTGCTGATTCTCGAGCTTGGCCGTTTCACCGGCCGTCAGTTGCCCGCTCTTGATGCCCTGGGCGATGCGGTCTTGCTGATTTTCGCGGCGCTGCCCGACTTTGTTGTCGCCGTAGTGCGCCGTGTTGGCGTTGTGCTTGTCCTTATAGATCTGCTTGGATACTTGATTCTGCTGCCCGTTGATCTGCTTCTTCTCCGCCGCCGTCAGCTTGCCGCCGTTGGCCGCGCGGTCCGCCTTGGTTTCGCGGTTGATGGCCGCTTCTTTGGTTTCCAGGTTAGCGGTCTCACCGGCCGTCAGTTGGCCGCTCTTCACGCCCTGCGCGATGCGGTCCTGTTGATTTTCCTTGCGCTGCGCCACCATCGGCTTGGGTTTGGCCGCGGGCGTTGCCGCCGTCGCGGCGCTCCCGGTCTGCGCTTGCGGGGCAGGCTGCGAGCTCGGAGCCGGTTGATCCTGCGCCATTGCCACACTGCCGGCCAACAGCACCGCAGCCGGCAAGGCGCTCCACTTTATCCAGGTCAATCTCATGTTTTTCTCCTAATCTTTATCTTCCTGGCTGAATTTTACGATTTCCGGGTCACCCTGTAATTCATGAGTCTGAAGAGAAATGGGAGACGTCGCTACTGGTCGAAAGTACAGTTTTTACATATTGGATAAGTATTTTCCGCTACTCTTTGGACACCATCGGTGCGTCCTCGGTGCTGCGCGCGCGCGCACTTCCATTGGCAATTTCCCACTTCTTCGCGCCGGTCATCCTGAGCGAAGCCACCGAACGTTCCGGCCTAGTCGGAAAGGACCTCAACGGGATCGTGTTACCGACGGAAAGGCCTTTCCTGCGGGATTCCTTCTCGGTCGGAATGGTTGATTGCAAGCGTGCGGTAATGCTAAGGCGGGAATAAAAAGGGCGGCCACACGGGCCGCCCCATCTCAAATCGCCAGGAAACTTCTCGGCGCTTCAGCGCTACTTCTTTTCTTCGGCAGGCTTCTCTGCTGCCGGGGGAGCCGGCGTCTGTGCCGGGGGCGCCGGTGTCTGCGAAGTGCCCGCCATGCCGTCCTTGAAGCTGCGGATACCCTCGCCAAATCCCTTCATGATTTCCGGGATTCGCTTACCGCCAAAGAAAATCAGTATAACGGCCAGAACCACAAGCCAATGAAAAA
>WNFW01002465.1_pt1 | contig 16305 bp, 17 predicted proteins | sample 5400131 | NCBI WGS metagenome assembly WNFW01 (sample SAMN13153362, study PRJNA577476) | soil metagenome | isolation source: 20 cm soil or saprolite under grassland replicate 1 | place: USA:California | collected 2016-06-15 | reverse complement strand
CCAAGCACGGGAAGCATGTGCGCGGGATTGGCGCGGAAGTGCTGGACATTTTCATGGGGCACACCTGGCCGGGAAACATCCGCGAACTGCGCAACGTGCTGGAGCGCGCTACGATCATGTGCGAGAAAGATTTGATCACGCGCGCGTCCCTCCCGGTAGAGTTCGGAAGGACGGCGGCGAAAGGGCCGAGCGATCTTTCGGCGATCAAGTTTCCCGTGGGAACAACGGTCGATGCAATGGAGCGCGTGCTGATCCTACAGACGCTGGGCGCCACCGGGAACAACAAAACGCGGGCGGCGGAACTGCTCGGCATCAGCCTGAAAACACTTCATAATAAGCTGAAAGAATACGGCGGCGATCGCGCCGAAACGGAGTAAGGACGAAGAATGCAGCTGCGGCTGCGGACAAAACTCACGTTGGTGATGACGGGGCTGGTGCTGCTCGTCGCAGCGGTCTTGTCTGGCGTATTCGCGGCGCAGCTCCTCGATCAACTCCTGCAGGCCACCAAGACACGAGCGGATGACTTAGCGAACCAAGTGTTCCTGCAGGCCAATCACGCGCTGCTGGAGGCCGGACAACGGGGTTGGCGGCCGGCCTCAGACGCTCCCCAGGAAATCCATGATTTTGTGAGACACGCCTTTGAAATCAACGAAGGACTGCGCACGCAACTCAAGGCCGCCAGGGTAAACCCCCTGATTTACGAAGTCTCCATTACGGACCTTGACGGAATGGTGCTTGTCTCGACCGACGAAAACCTGCCGGGATCGTTTCTGCCGCGAAGAACACCGCTCTCGCAGCTGGTACAGCGAAATTTCCTGCATCAGGTGAAGGTACTTTCCGGGCCCTCAAGAGTATTCGAACTCGATTTTCCGTTCAGCAATGAGCACCAGCCGTACGGTGAAGTACGCGTGGCGCTGAACGCCGGCTTGCTCTTGAATGAAATCTCCCCGAGTCTTTGGACTTCGGGGACGATTGCGTTTCTGGCGGTCGTGGTTTCAACGCTGCTTGCGGCCATCGTGAGCAGGGCCACGCTTGCCCCCTTGCAAGATATCTCCGCGCAGTTGGACCGAATTTCGGCGGGGCAATATGACGCACCTTCGCCGGAGACGAAGGGATTAGCTGGAAGTGGGGACGAACTCGGACTGGTGAGCCGAAAGATTACCCAAGTCGGGCAGCAACTGCGCGGCGTACATGAAATCTTCAGCACCATGCGCGAAAATATGAATTCGGTGATGGCCGGGCTTGAGGACGGCTTGCTGTTGTTCACGCGGGATTCGCGGGCGGTGATGATCAGCCCCGCGGCGGACAAATTCCTGGGCGCCCCCGCGGGGCAATTTTTGGGGCGGCGCGTGACGGAAATCTTTCCTCCCGGCCATCCACTTCACGATGCGCTGCACATCGAAAGCGATGAGCTGAGTGAAGTGGCGGCTGAAACGGAGCTGCAGACGAGCGAAGGGCCGAAGCGCGTGAGCGTCAGCGTGCAGGCCATCCAGGAAGATGGCGAACGCATGGGGGCGCTGGTGACGCTGCGGGACCTGGACTCGCTGGAAAGCATCAATACTCAGCTTCAGGTGAGCGAACGTCTGGCGGCGCTGGGGCGTATCACCGCGGGCGTCGCGCACGAAGTGAAAAATCCGCTGAATTCGATGCGGCTGTGGCTGGAAAACCTGAAGGAATCGCTCCCCGCGGAACGAGACAGCGCGTCACAGCAGGCCGTGCAAGTGCTTGATAAAGAGATCGACCGGCTGGACGCGGTGGTGAAGCGCTTCCTCGATTTCACGCGGCCGATGGATATCAGGCTGGAGCTCACGCAACTTGCGGAGCTTTTGAGAGACGTTCTGGAGGTCGCGCGACCGCAGCTTCAGAAATCCAACATCCAACTGGCGCAGTTGCTGCCGATCGATGTGCCGGAGGTGTACGTGGATCGCGCGCTGCTCAAGCAGGCGGTGCTGAATCTGGTGCTGAACGCGGCGGAAGCCATGCCCATCGGCGGACAATTGCGGCTGGTGCTGAGCCGCCGCGGCGAAATGGCGGAAATTAGCGTGGGCGATACCGGCAAAGGCATTGCACCGGAAAACCGCCAGAAGATTTTTCAATTGTTTTTCACCACGCGTCCGGGAGGCAGCGGAATCGGACTTGCGAGTACGTTTCGAATTGTGCAGCTTCTCAATGGTTCGATAGACTTTACTTCGGAGGTCGGCCGGGGCACGACGTTCCGAATCGAATTGCCACTCGCGGCCTGAACATGACGGAAAACCCAGTCCGGTCCCTCTTGGTGTCGCCGCGCAGCTCTTTTCATTCGGCCGTTGTTCTTCTCTGTTGCGCTGCAGGCGTGATGGGTGGATGCAGCATGAGGAAACGTCCGGCTATTCCCTGGGCTACTGAGGTGCAGGTGAGGCCGGTAACGCAACCACGCATGGCGGAGATGGGCAGTGTTCCTGATGATTTGGTCCCGGAACTACAGCTCGAATTGCCTCCTTTTCCAGGCCAATTGGCGCCGGTGCGGACGGCCCCTCCGCGGCCACGCGTCAGCACGCCGCCCTCCGCGGCCACGGGGAACGATGCCGAAAAGTTGGAAGCACCCACGATTGCCCTGCAGGTAACGCCACAAGAATCCGCGGTGGCCCAGCAGCAGACAAAGCAGAGCCTGGGCATCGCCGAGAAGAACCTAGAGTCCGCCCGCGGGAAAAACTTGAATGCCGCGCAGTCGGACCTGGCCTCCAAAATCAGAGGCTTCATCAAGGACGCGCGCGAAGCCGCGCAGATTGCGGATTGGATCCGCGCACGCAGTCTGGCCAAAAAAGCGCAGCTCCTGTCTGAAGAACTTGCTGGTTCGCTTTAGCTCCTTGTTCTCTTCAAATGTTTTCTTGCCGGGTACGCATTCAACTCATTCGAACTTGTGCCACGAAGGAAGCGCGCGGCCAGATACGATAAGATGACGTCATGAAGAAGTTCGATGCAGCCATCGCGGGCGGTGGAGTGATTGGCGGAGCCATCGCGCTGGAACTTGCGCGTGCCGGTCTGCGCGTGGCGGTCTTCGACCGTCAGCAAGCGGGCCAGGAAGCGTCCTGGGCCGGCGCCGGAATCCTTTCCCCGGCACCGGAAAATCCCGGAATGGTGGCGATGGTGCCGCTGGGAAAGGCGAGCCTTGCGCTGTATCCCGAATTTGTCGGGTGGGTCGAGGAGATTTCCGGCAAGAGCACGGGCTTTCGACCGAAGGGGACGCTTGAGGCGCTGTTCTCTCACAATACGAAAGCGGAGCTCAGCACCATTATCGCGCTGCATCACGGCCTGGGATTGAAGGCCGAGCCGCTTCGCGCCGAGGATGCGCGCGAGCTCGAACCGGCGCTGAGTGAAGAAGTCGAAGCTGCCGTGCTCAGGCCGGAGGAAGGATCGGTTGACAACCGCGCGCTGACGACGGCCATTCTGAAAGCAGCGGAGCGCAGCGGCGCCGAGATTTTTTCTGGAGACGGCGCGAAGGCGATCTGGCGCGAAAGGAATCGCTGCGCGGGATTGCTTCTGCAGAATGAGAAAGTGGAAGCCAAATGGACCATCATCGCTGCAGGGTGCTTTTCGGCGACGATCGAAGGAATTGCGCCGTATGTCCCGGTGCGGCCCGCAAAAGGGCAGATGGCCGCGCTGCGCGCGGATGATTTGAAGATGGAACGGGTGCGCCTCGCAAATGCGCGCCTTGAAGAAACCTGGGCAGGCCTGCGTCCCGATTCTCCCGATCACCTTCCCATACTCGGCCCGACCGACGTCGACGGCCTGCTGATTGCCACGGGACACTTCCGGAGTGGAATCCTGCTCGCGCCCGTCACGGCGCGCCTGGTCCGCGAATGGATTACGGAACAGCGAGTGAGTGCGGATTGGGACCGCTTCAGTCCGCTGCGCTTTCCATCCGCCACGGATGATGCCGCGTCGCGCGCGCCTGCCTGAGTTCCTTTCAAAATCGCGCCAGGGAAATCGAATGAAGGAGCGACTGCCGCATGCGCTGCATTTGCAGCTCCTTCACTTCCCTCCGTTTGTCCGCAGCGGGTGGTGCGATGCGCGCCAGAGGATCCAGACCTGCTCCCGCATTGGCCGGGACATAGGCAGCATCCAGAATCAAAGGCCGATCGAAGGTCACATCGATCGCCGTGCCGCGTGGCAGCTCTGCTTCAGGCCCGCGCGTGGCCAGGATGGCGATGAGTGCACCAATTCCCGCGGCGCCACCGCCAATCCCTGCTCCGCGACCGGGTGCGTCATTGGCGATTTCGCCGGCAAGAGCGCCAATATAGGCGCCGCCACCGCTGGCCACCAACACCGTGGCGGTGTCTGGCCCCTTACTCGAAGGCCCCTTGATTTTGCCTTCGCGGTCAACGCCTTCTTGTCCATTGCGGTCCACGCTGTTAGGCGTCGCCCGCAATTCAATCGTGTAGCCATTCGGATAGGTCATTTGCTCGAGCGCAATACGAAACTCGCCGCGGCCCTTGATCCGGCCTGGCCTCTTTGCTTCGAGAAGCTGGCCGCGTACGAATGTGCCTAGGGGGATGGCGATTTTGTTGTTGACGGAGATGGGATAGGCCGTCTCGAAATAAACGGAATCGCCGGCCTTAGCCGTGCGCGTGTTGATGCCGTTGCGAAGTAATAGCGGAAGCCGCGTACCCGTGGGAACGGCAACTTGACCGGTATTTGGAGCGGGAGCGGCGGAGTTGGCGGCTGCTTGTGTTACGGGCGCTGCGCCTGCGGAGGAACCCATGGATGGATCTTGTGCGGGAAGGTTCGGCGGCGCAGCGGAACAGGCGAGTAGGGCGAAGATGATGAGACGCATGGGGAGTCGGGGGAACATGGGAATCACCTCAAGGGGTCTGACCTGGCCCCTTGAAGTGAAATGCATGACGATCGCCAGACCAGCTGGTTGCGGTGAGGAACCCGGTCCTACATGCCTAAGGCCTTCTAATGCCAACAGTTATGGCTTGGTGTACGGAGATTGAGCAGGCGCACAAGGTGACTGAATCGCATTTCAGGGATTAAGGTGGTTGTCAGGGATAGGCATCTGTGTCAGCGACAGGCAGCAAGCCCCTCCAGTAGTACTGCGACCGGTGACGGTCCCGCCCGGCAGTTGAACTAAGGCTCGGGCTGTTGTGGGCGCACGGGGGATTGAATGACAGGCTGAAATTGTCCGAGATTGCTAAATTGGACCTGACTGCTGTCCAGAAAAAGGTCATGCTCAAGGACGACATCCAAAGTGGAGCCGCGCGGGAGCTCCGCTTCTGGTCCGCGCGTTAAGAGCACGGCAGCCAATCCTGCCGCCGCACCGATCCCCGCGCCAATGCCAAGTCCCTTCACGCCGTGGGCAATTGCGCCAATTCCTGCGCCGGCGGCTGTCGTCTGCGCGACCGTACCGACGTCTTCTCCTTTCCCGCCGCCGCCGGTGACCTTGCCTTCGGAGTCCATGGTCTCCTTGCCGCCGGAATCGGCGCTACGCGGGGCAGCGTTCAAACTGACGGTGTAGCCGTTCGGCAGTATCAATGTGTCCAGGCGTAGCCGGAATTCGCCCTTCCCTTTCACTTTTCCAGGCCGTTTCGATTCCAGCAGCTCGCCGCGAAGATAGGAACCAACTGGGATCACGATGCGATTGTTCTGGGTGATTGGGAAAGATGTTTGGAGGTAGATCGAGTCTCCCGGCTTGGCGCTGCGCGTGGAAATGCCGTTCTGAAGCACCACGCCTACTCGCGTTCCCGAAGGAACCGTAATTCTTTCGCTCGCGCCGGCTTCTTGCGGCGCCGCAGCGGGCTTGGGCGCGACAGGAGCTGGAGCGCTGGACTGCGGCCCTTCAGGCTGCTGCGCAGCGCAGGATATACTCACTGCCAATGCTGCGGCAATCAAAATCAGGTATTCGCGAATCCCTGGACCCCGATGCGCTTTCATGGCAACCCTCCGCAGTGCTTGATGCGATGCATTAAGCGACGAGCTTGGATGCCTGAGTATACCGCGAGCTACTTCATTATTTGCAGAGGTTTGACCGGAAAGCGAACGGGAGCTACGCTTGAAGCAGATTGAGGAGAATCGCATGGCGAAGCTGGCATTGATTTACGGGATGAGGTTGCTGCCCGAGGAAGAGCTTGGCGAAGTGAAGGACGCGACGGTGGTGCTGAAGAACGGCCGCATGGCGCGCGTGACCATGCACTTAATCGAGGGGAGTAAGGAAGAGATCGAAAACACCTTCCGCCAATCCATCGAAGCCTTCTTTGAGATGTATCCGGAGATTTGAGCAGTATTCAGTTTTCAGTTTTACGTTCTAGGTTTTTTTGGTTCTAAGTTTTCACTCGTTCGTTGTGAGTGTCTCGTTGAGGCGCTCTCCATCGAGTAGCCTCGAATAGGAAAGCAGCTCACGGATTTGTCGGGGGCACTTAAAACTGAGTACTCTGAACTTACAACTATTTCAGCGGTTTCCAAAGTTTTCCGGATCGGCGTTGGGATCGCCGAGATTATCATTGATGAGAACCGTCGACTGGCCGGTCAATTCGAAACGTTTCCGGCACTTGTAGCAAGCCACCAGATCATCCAGCCGCACCATGTAGGAACTGGCCTTGGCGAACTTTCCTCGGTCTTCTTCGCCGATTCCGCGTGGCAATTCTTTTTTCTTCCGGCAGACCTTCCAGCGCACGGGAGCCTCGAATTCGCCGCGGCAGCTCGGACAAACCAGCTTTACTTTCCGGACTTCTTCTTTTTCCGTGTAAAACGCGCGTTCATCCATGATTAGAGAGCGGGTGTACTCACCGCTTCTCCGATTGTAACAAATTCGACGCCGAGGTCACGCCAGCGCGGCAGCCAGTGCTCGAGAGCGGCGAGCGTCCGGGAGCGGTCCCCATTTATTTGGCGATGCGTGCCGTCGTGTAGACAGAGGACATCGCCCATGCCGGCGGCGGGGTGGGAGCCATTGCCCAGGCCTCGCTGCGCATGGTCGGCGATAGGCTGCATGCGCGGAATCAGCCATTCCACCGGTTTCTCCTGCCAATCTCCCGGAATCAGCGTCCACATGACCGTGCGGTAGCCAAGCTCGCGTGCCGCCGGAATGACCCAGGGATTTCGCATCCCGAATGGCGGGCGAAACCACTTGGGCGGCGAGCCTAGCGCATTGCAGATCGCGTTGTGGCAGAGGCGCAGCTCGACCCGGACTTGTGTAGGCGCCAGCCACAAAAGATTCGGGTGCGTTTCGGTGTGGTTCCCGACGGTGTGTCCGCGAGCAATGATTTCTTTCACCAGTTCCGGACATTCGCGCACGTATCGCCCAATCAAGAAAAATGTGGCCTTGGCATTGTAGCGCTCGAGAAGATCGAGCAGCTTTGGGGTGATCGCGGGATTCGGCCCATCATCAAAAGTAATCGCCAGCTTGCGCGGCGAATTGGTCCGGCAAATCGTACGCCCAAAAAGCTGCGAGCGCGGATGAACGGCGCCATAGGCGATGGCCCCGGCAGCCGCCAGCGCCCCAGACGCGGTGATGAACAACGGATTCATGCTGAGAACCGTCCCGAGATTCCTCACTGCCGATGAACTAAGAATACAGTATCTTGCCGGGCAAATGGCTGGTTGAGACACCGCCTGTCTCAGAGTGAGACAACTTGTGGATTTTGGACCAAGGGCAACTCCGGCAGCTTTTCCCGCTCTGAGCCATGTGTAACCTTAAGATTTTAAATGCCTTAACCTGGAAATTCGGGAGATTTTTCTATCGCCAATGGTGTCGTTATTGCAATGAACTCTACTGTGTTCGTGTGCGCACAATCTGGCGGTCGTCCTCGAGCTAGCTTGGGGACTCGCAGCGCCTTGGATTCTCCGTGGCTCTCCAGTTATGGACTGATTCTCGGAATCCTGCTCGCAGTTTTTTCGGCTTCTGGACAAGAACAGCCGTCTGCATGGCAAACGCAGGTTCGCAAGTTAGCAGAGTTGAAAGACTGGGATTCGGCAATGAGCATCGTCGAACGAGAACTCGCCCGGGCTCCGCAAGATATGGACGTGCGTGCGTGGCGTGCGCGTGTTCTGAACTGGTCCGGACATCCGGCGGAAGCAGAAAAAGAATATCTGGAAATCTTGAAGGTCTCTCGGAACGATGCAGATAACTGGATGGGGCTGGCGAGCGCGTATTTGCGCGAAGGAAAAGTAGAAGATGGCTTGCGAGCACTGGATCGCGCCGTGGAGCTTGATCCCAAACGCGCGGACCTGCGCGCGGCCCGAGCGCGGGCGCTGCGCGCCATGGGCGAACGAAACGAAGCTCGAATTGAATTTCAGAAAGCGCTGAATCTGGACCCCACCAGCATGGAAGCGCGGGCCGGGCTGATTTCCGTCCGCGGCGAACCAAAACACGAAATGCGCTTCGGCGAGGACAACGACCTCTTTAATTTCACGAGTGCCAATCACGACGGAGGGGTCAGCCTGGTATCGCAGTGGACGCCGCACTGGTCCACCAGCTTCGCGGGAAGTTTCTACGAGCGAGCGGGAATCCGCGCAGGGAAATTTTCAGGCGCTATCACAGGGCGAATGTCCCGATGGGGAGCTCTGACAGTCGGTGGTGCAGCAGGGCATGACCATGCGGTGATCCCGAAGAGCGAGGCTTTTTTTGACGTCAACCATGGATGGAAGACCGGCGAAACGAATTTTCTGCGCGGGGTGGAATTTGACTATGGGCAACATTGGTACTGGTATCAGACATCCCGGATTCTGACGCTGAATGGCACGACAATTATCTACCTCCCGCGGGATGGCACGCTATCGCTGGGAGCCACGGGCGTGCGCAGCACGTTTTCAGGGACCGGCGCGGAGTGGCGGCCTTCCGGAATGACGCGGTTAGGATTTCCTCTGGCAAATTGGGGCGAGAAGCGGCTTTCCGGAAACATATTCTTCGCTGCTGGCACGGAAGATTTCGCGCAAATAGATCAGATTGGGAGATTCGCTTCACAAACCTACGGGGGCGGATTGCGCTTCCAGATAAACGCCCGGCAGGACGTAACGGGCTACGCCTCGTATCAGAAACGCACCCAGGACCGAACGGACACAAGTTTCGGATTGAGCTATGGAATCCATTTTTGAAAAACTCTGGAGGCTAGGGCCGGCGGCGTTGGTGCTGAAGGCCATCGTCGCGGCGATCGTGGCGAATGGGCTGTTGCTGGGGTTTATTTTGCTTCGGCGGACATACCGAAAATGGTATTTCGCGAAGCGCGACGCCCGCGTCTTCGAATTGCGGCGGGATTGGGACCGGCTGATTTCCGGTGAGATTCCGTACGAGACGTGGCGTCAGAAATCCTTCGACCGGCGGATCGTCGAGAGCATTGCGCTGGACGCACTCGAAGCGGCGGGAGCGCAAAAATCGGCGCGATTGCTGAAATTTCTGCGGGAAAGCGGGCTCATCGAAAAACGAATATTTGAAGCCCGGACGCTCACTGGCTGGCGGCGCATGCGGGCGCTGGTGGCGCTGGGACAAACGCGCGCGCTAGAAGGCATCTCAGCGATGGCGGAAGGATTGCGTGATCACGATCCGGAAATACGACTGGCGGCGCTGCGAGGCTTGGGGCGGACGGCCTCTCCACAGGCGGCGGAGGAGATCCTTGCTTGGGTGGGCGAGAGAGGATTGAGCGTGCCGGCGATGCCGCTGCAAAACGCACTCATCCAATGTTGCGCGGAGCGCCCGCAACTGCTGATTCCCTGCGTGCAACATGCGGAAGGACCGCTGCGTGAAGTGCTTGGCCGCGTTCTGGGCGAAGTGGCCACTGCGTCGCTCAGCCTGGACCTGCTGCAGTTCGTGGGAGATGACCTCGACGAGCTGCGCGCCGCGGCGGCCCGGGCGATGTCTCACGCGGAACGTGGCCTGGCCTTCGACGTTCTCAGCGAGCTGGTGGGAGATCCCATATGGTTTGTGCGGCTGCGCGCGATCATAAGCCTGGGCGAACTCTCTGAACCCCGCGCGATTCCAGATCTGATGCGCGGACTGACGGATTCGAATCGGCTAGTGCGCTTGCGTGCGGCGGAGGCACTCGTAAAACTCAAGACGGAAATGGCTCCGATTTTCCAACGAGTGATAGCGACGCAAGATCGCTATGGGCTGCAGGCCTACTTGACGGCACTGGAAAATGCCAGCTTGCGAGGCAAGCTGGAGGAGGAACTGCTAGCCTGCACCGCAGGAAACAACGCCGAGAAAACGAGGCTGTGGAAAATTCTTCGGACGGGAGTGCTGCTCGCAGAAGAAACTGTGCTGGCGGAGTTTGACCCGGCGAAATCAGCGTTCCTATCATGATTCGACTCCTGGAGATTTCGAATCACACGCTCTTCTGGTATTACCTGGCCAGCAATTTGGCTTACCTGACCATGCTGATTGTCGCGCTAAAGACGAGTGCGGCGCACCAACGTAGTTTGAAAAGCCATCGCCTGTCGTGGCTCAAAGAATCACCGCTGGCGCCGCCCATCACGATCATCGCCCCCGCGCACAATGAAGAGAAATCCATTCGCGTGGCGGTGCGAAACCTCCTGGAGCTGGATTACCCGCAACTCGAGGTCATCGTTGTCAACGATGGTTCGGAAGACCGCACGCTGGATGAGATGCGGGAAGAGTTCCGGCTTCGGCCGGTCCGGGCGGTGTACATACCCCAAGCGGAGAGCGCGCCGGTGCGTGGTTTGTACCGCAGCGAGGTCAACGCAAGTCTGTTGGTCGTTGACAAAGAATCCGGAGGCAGCAAAGCGGATGCGGTGAACGCGGGTTTGAATGCGGCGACCTCCCCCTATGTGTGCATTGTGGATGCCGATTCGGTCCTCGAACGTGACGCGCTGTTGCGAATCATGTTTCCCATCATGGCGGACCCGAAACGCGTCGTGGCAGTTGGTGGAATCATCCGCGTCTTGAATGGATCGGAGATTGAAGGAGGGCATCTGAGGCGCGTGCGTTTGCCGCGCAAGAGCCTTGAAGTGATCCAGGTCATTGAGTATCTGCGCGCCTTCTTGATCGGCAGAGAAGCATGGGGACAGGGAAACATGCTGACGATCATTTCCGGGGCGTTCGGCGTGTTTCGAACAGATCTGGTGCGCTCCATCGGCGGCTATCGGTCGCGCGCGATTGGTGAGGATTTCGACCTGGTGGCTCGCTTGCACCGGCACTTGCTGGGAAAAGGTGTGGACTACCACATCCACTTTGTTCCGGATCCCATGTGCTGGACGGAAGTACCCTCCGACCTCAAATCGCTGGGAAGGCAGCGCGCACGGTGGCAGAAAGGTTTGTTGGACGTGCTCTGGCCGAACCGGGATATGCTCTTCCGGCCGCGTTACGGCAGGATCGGTTGCTTTGCTTTCCCTTATCTGTGGCTGTTTGAATTGTTCGCGCCAGTCGTGGAGATCGCGGGAATAGTAACCATCGTTCTCGCGGCTTGTTTGGGAGTGTTGAGCAGGGAATTTTTCCTGCAATTCCTCATATTCGGGTATGCGTTTGCGACGGTGATCTCCATCGGTTCCGTCTTGCAAGAAGAAATTACCTACAAGCGGTATAACGACTGGCAAGACGTCATACGGCTCGTCAGTTACTGCTTCCTCGAACATTTTCCTTATCGGCAGTTGCACATGATCTGGCGGCTGCGGGGACTCTGGGAATACCTGCGCGGAGACGTGGAGTGGAAACCCTTGAAGCGCAAGGGGCTCGAGTCGGCCCAGGTCCCATAGCACGCCGCACCGCGCGCGGCGCATGGCATCGCGCTCTTGCTTGCCCGAATGTACCGTATATGGTACACTACTCGGGTGGGTAAAAAGCCCAAGTCCTCCCCAGCAAACATAGACACCCAGTCGCACGCGCTCGAAAGATAGGGAAAGCGAGCTCCCGCGATCTTCTTCCGCAGCGAGGCAGGTGCAGAGCCTTTGCCGGGCTGGTTGAAAAGTCTGCCATCACCTGAGGATCGCAAGCGCATCGGCGAGGACATCAAGACAGTGGAGTTCGGCTGGCCCATCGGGATGCCGGCTTGCAGGCCACTCGAGGACCGCATCCATGAGGTGCGCACGAACTTGCGGCAGAACCGAATCGCGCGGGTGCTTTTCTATATCGACAAGAAGGGCCGGATGGTCTTGCTGCATGGATTCATCAACAAGACGCGGAAGACACCGGACCAGGATTTGGAGCTGGCTAGGAATGACCAGCGCAAGCACAAAAGGGGACTTCCATGAACGCAAGAAAAAATCGCAAGAAAACGGACCACAGTAGTTCGACCTTTGACAGCTTTCTCGAAAAAGAAGGAATCCGGGAAGAAGTAGAAGCTGTCGCCATCAAGCGGGTACTGGCGTGGCAACTTGAACAGGCCATGCGGGAACGGCAGAAGACCAAACAGGCCATGGCCAAGCAGCTTCACACCAGCCGGTCACAGTTAGCTCGCCTGCTGGACCCCCAAAACGTCTCTGTGACGCTCGATACCATTGCTCGGGCAGCGCGGGCTCTGGGCAAGCGCCTCATCATTCGCGTGGCAGACGCCAAGGTGAAGCGCGCCTAGCGCGGACGCACTGTGTGTGGGCGCGGGGTCACTGGACCCCACTTCCTCCTTGAAGAATATAATTCTGTATTTTTCGCGGTTCAGGCCGGCAGACCTCGCCGCGCCTTCAAATCGGCGAGGAGCCGGTCCACTTCTGTGTCGCGGTCCAGATGCGTCAGCTTCTCGCCGACATCGTCGGTCAGGAGCTCGACTTCGGCGGTGGCGACCGATTCGGCGTGATGCACGCGGTCCTTGAGCCGGTCGAACGTGGCGCTCCGGGAGTTGTCGCCCATGGCCGTTTGCGCCCGCGCCGCCTTGCCGAGGGCAATGCCGCGCCGATGGCGGGCGAGAAGCAGATCGCGCTTGGACTTCGCTTCGTCGAGCTTTTGTTCGAGTTTCGCGAGCGCCCCCTTTAGCGTTTCGACCTGCGCCTTCTGATCGTCCACTTGTTCGCGGTAGCTTTCCGCCATCCGCTGCGAGGTCTGGAAGCGGTCGAGCGCGGCGCGGGCCAAATCATCCTTGCTCTTGTCCACGGCGGTCTCTGCCTTGCGCATCCAATCCTTCCCAGAGTCTTCGTTTTCACGCCATTTTTTTTCCAGCATGTGCTGGTCGGCGATGGAAACCGCCACCTGGGTCTTGACCTGGAGATACTGGTTCTCCATGTCGAGAATCACCTGCTTGATCATTTTTTCAGGATCCTCCGCGCGATCGACCATGTCATTGATGTTCGCGCGAATCAAAGTGCTTACTCGTTCCAAAAGTCCCATGATGAATCTCCTTTCGAATTCCAAATGATGCGAACCACTGAAACCTTCAGAAAAACCAAACCGCCGGCGCGCCATCGGACTCCCTCAGGGCAGGAAGCCGACACCGCAAATTCCTGCCGCAAGTTTCGCAAGGCCCGGCAAAGAAACGAGGTTCAGCGCGACGGCCCTGCCAAGCGCGTAGACGGCGCTCGCCCAAAAGTGGCGGAATACAAAACTGAATGCCACCACCACGAGAAGCCAAACGAAGAGAAGTTTTTCTTTTATACTCATAACCATCCCCCAGGACCATTTGGCGCTCCGGTGGCAATGCAAGACCCACCGGAACGGAAGCAATCGTTACGCCTTCTTGACCGGCGCTTGAGGCGGCTCCGGCTTCGGCGCTTGGTCGCCGATCAGCCGCACTTTGCTGAGCAGTTCCGACACCTGCATCCCGGAGAGCGCTTCGAAGAGCGCCGGTACCTGCGCGGCAATTTTGGTGATGTCCCCGGTCAGTTTGTAAGCGCCGGCGGCATCGCCATTGCCTGTAGAAACGATGGTCACCTTGTCCACCTTGCCGAGCGGCTCGGCGAGAGCGCGCACCACTTCCGGCAGTCCAGAAATGAGTTTGTCGAGCACGGCGGCCTGGTTGTATTCCTGGAAGGCCTCTGCCTTGACGTTCATAGCCTTGGCTTCAGCTTCCCCCTTCTTGAAGATGATTTCCGCTTCGGCTTCGCCCTGCGCACGAATCGAAGAGGCGCGGCCTTCCGCCTCGCTCATCAAGCGCTGGCGTTCGGCGTTGGCCAGCGTTTCGATGCGCTGCCGCTCGATTTCCGCCGGCTTCAAAACGGTAGCGATGAGCTCGCGTTCGCGGCGCTCGATTTCCGCTTCCTGTACTTTCACCTGGGCTTCGCGCTCCACTTGCTGCACCCTCACGGATTCTTCAATCACTTTCTGCTGCATGACGTTGGTTTCGATTTCATACGCTTTGTCGGCGGTGGCCTGCGCCTTCTTGGTCATCTCCAAATAGCTGGCCTTCTTGATGTCCAGGTCGCGCTCGGCTTCGGCTTGCTTGGCTAGCGAAGCCGTTTCAGCTGCGACGCGCTCTTGATCGGCTTGCGCTTTGGCAACAGCGGAGGCACGCGTCGCTTCGGCGCGCTTGATGGCAATGTCGCGGTCGGCTTCTGCCGCGGCCACTTCCGCATCGCGCTTGATGCGGGCGACGTCCGGGCGACCCATGTTGGTGATGTACTCGTTCTTGTCGCGCACTTCTTTGAGTGTGAAGCTCACGACCTCGAGCCCCATCTTGTTCATGTCGCTCGCGTTGGTGGAGCGCATGCGGTCCGCGACCATCTCCGGCTCTTTCACGATCTGCTCGACGGTGAGTTGGCCGATGATCCCGCGCAGATGGCCTTCCATCACGAGCCGAATCAAGCCCTCGCGCTGTTCCGGCCGCTTGGACAGGAACTGCTCCGCTGCGGTGCGGATGGACACCGGATCGGACTTCACCTTGATCTGGGCAACGGCCTCCACGGTGACGGCCACGCCCTGTTGCGTGTAGAGGCTCTGCTGCGGAGCCACGTCAAATGACATCAGCTCCAGCGACAGCTCCTTGCATGTTTGAATCATGGGGAAAATGACCGCGCCGCTACCCTTCACGATGCGTGTGCCACCCATGCCGTAAATAATGAGCGCTTCGTGCGGGCCTACTTTGCGATACATCCTCGCCACTGTAGCCATGACCAGGATCACCGCCAGAATGGCGAGTCCGGCGACGACTGGAACCAGTGGAAACCCGAACATATAGACCTCCCTCTTGCTGCCCTGCGCGGACTGTTTGCATCGTTCGCCAGTCCGAAACTCGTTTCACTTGCGTCATGCAAGACGCGCGTTGTCAGTCCATCAGCTTGTGAATTCGTCCCAACGTTTCACGTAAGCGATGCCATTCTCGTGGCGCTCGATCACTACCTCGGCGCCCTTTTCGATGGGTTCGCCGTCGTCGGTGCGTGCGCCTGCGCTGCGACGCACGCCGCCAAGCAAGAAAACCACTTCGCCGGTGCCGTTCGCGCGAATCGGCAAAGTTACAGTGCAGAGCGATCCTTCCACGCGGTAATCCGCTTCGTTGAGTTGCGTTTCATTTGCATACATCAGTTTCACCATGAATTTGAAAACAATTGAACCCGAGACGAGCCCGGCGAGCGTCGCCAAACCAAGCGAAGCAATTGCCACGAGATTCGAATATTTCGTCAGAATGTAGCCCGTGCCGCCAAACCATGCGAGAAAAGCCAGCAGCGTCGAAGCGTTGAACCAGGAAAAATGCCCGTCCGCATGCGTGGATGCGCCCTTGGCGCTGCTCGCGCCGTGCGCGTGGCCCCCGGAGTGGAGACCGTCGGCGTGATGTCCACCGTGAAACGGCAGGTGTAGACGAAACGGCAGGTGGATGTGAATGGCGCCGGCGAGGAACGACAGCACGCTCAGTGAAAAGCCCACCATGAAACAGAGAAGATAAACATCAGACCAGGTCATGGCACACCTCGAGCGCACTTCGTGCGCGAGCTGGAATTCGAGAAGCAGGCCCTGCTAGGTGCTACCTCGACCCTCCCGGGGTCGACACCACTCCGTTGCGCAGAGAAGCAGACGGCCGCGGATGACCGCTGCCCTTCTGTCCCCCGTTCTGATGATTGCCGTGGTGCAAAACTTCTCCAAGGCGCTCGGCCAAATCCGGCGTCCGGAGAATTTCCGCCAGGAGCAAAATGGCCCGGCGTGAATCTTCATGCTCCGCGATAGTGAGAAGCGCACGCTGAAGTACCGGATCGGCCGTGAACTGCTCGGCGCCGGCAAAAAGCCAGGAATCGATTTTCGCATCGATCGCACGCAATTCAGACTGAAGTCCCGGCGTGTAGCCCTCCGGATCGTCCACCAGAAATCCTGGATAGACGCGGAAGAATCGCGCCAGCAGCTGGCGCGTTGTGTGCGTTAGATGAGGCCGGGCGCCATTCTCGATCTGCGAGAGATAGGCCTGGCTCAAACCGCGGCCGATCTCGCTCTTCATGGCGGTGGCCAATTCCTGTTGAGTCATCGAACGGCCC
>WNFW01001466.1_pt1 | contig 16339 bp, 20 predicted proteins | sample 5400131 | NCBI WGS metagenome assembly WNFW01 (sample SAMN13153362, study PRJNA577476) | soil metagenome | isolation source: 20 cm soil or saprolite under grassland replicate 1 | place: USA:California | collected 2016-06-15 | reverse complement strand
CGGCGGCGGCGGGCCGCCGGTGTACCGTGACGCGCGGTTGGGACTCGAGGGCATCGACGCCGTCGCCGACAAGGACCGCGTCGCCGCGATTCTGGGCCGGGCCATCGAGGCCGACGTGCTGTTGATCCTCACCAACGTCGATGCGGTGTATCGCGGCTGGGGCACGCCGCACAAGGAGCGCATCCGCCGGCTGTCGCTCGCCGAAGCCGAGTACCTGCTGGCCGGGAAGGAGCTGGGCACCGGCTCGATGCGCCCCAAGGTGGAAGCGGCGGCGGCGTTCGTTCGTCAGGGTGGCGACCGCGCGATCATCGCCGAGCTGTCGCAGGGGCTCGCCGCGTTGCAGGGCGAGGCGGGAACGACCATCACGAAGGGCACGACGTGAACCTCCACGAGTACCAGGCGCGGGACCTCCTGAAGCGGTTCGGCGTCCCCATGCCCGAGGCCGAGGTGGCGTCGAGCCCCGACGAGGTTCGTGCGATCGCGGCGCGGGTGGGGGGTAAGGTCGTCGTCAAGGCGCAGGTGCATGCGGGCGGGCGCGGCAAGGCCGGTGGCGTGAAGCTGGCGGACAGCGCCGACGCCGCCCAGGCGGCGGCGTCCGCCATCCTCGGGATGACGATCAAAGGGCTGACCGTGCACAAAGTGCTGGTGGCGCCGGCGGCCGAGATCGCCTCCGAGAGCTACGTCGGCATCGTCGTGGACCGGGCGTCGCAGCGGCCGGTGCTGATGGTGAGCGGGGCAGGCGGCATCGACATCGAGGAAGTGGCCGCGAAGACGCCCGAGAAGATCCACCGCCTGGCGATCGACCCGCGCTACGGGCTCCTCGCGCACCAGGCGCTGGGGCTCGGCTTCAAGCTGTATCACGACGTGGCGCAGGCGCGCGCCGCCGCCGACATCATGCAAAGCCTTTCGACCGCGGTGTACGCCGTGGGCGCTTCGCTCGCCGAGATCAACCCGCTCGTCACGACGCCCGCCGGCGCAGTCGTCGCGCTCGACGCCAAGATCGTCGTCGACGACAACGAGCTGGACCGCCGGCCCGAGATCGCCGCGCTGCGCGACGCGTCGGCCGAGGCGCCGTCCGAGGTGCAGGCCCGCGAGGCGGGGCTCACCTTCATCAAGCTCGAGGGCAACGTGGGGTGTTGCGTGAACGGCGCGGGCCTCGCGATGGCCACCATGGACCTGGTCAAGTACTACGGCGGCGAACCGGCGAACTTCCTCGACATCGGGGGCAGCTCGAATCCGCAGAAGGTCATGAGCGCGCTGCGCATCATCACCGCCGATCCTCACGTCAAGGCCATCCTCTTCAATATCTTCGGCGGCATCACCCGCGGCGACGACGTCGCCAACGGCATCGTCGAGGCGACGCGCCAGGTCCCGCTCCAGGTGCCGATCGTGATCCGCCTGACGGGCACCAACGAAAAAGAAGCGGTGCAGATCCTCACCAAGGCCGGCTACTCGGCCCTGACCGACATGGACGAAGCGGTGCAGCAGGCGGTCGGGCTCGCACGCGGCGAGGGGGCGGCCGCGTGAGCATTTTCATCGACCAGGATACGCGGCTGCTGGTGCAGGGCGTCACCGGGCGCGACGGCTCGTTCCACACCAAGCAGATGATCGCCTACGGCACGCGCGTGGTGGGGGGGGTCACGCCGGGGAAGGGCGGGCAGCTGTTCGAGGGCCTCGTCCCGGTCTTCAACACCGTGGCCGATGCGGTGGTCGAGACCAAACCCAACGTGGCGGTGATCTACGTGCCGGCCGCCGTGGCGGCGTCCGCGATCTTCGAGGCCGCCGAAGGCGGCATCCCGCTCATCGTGTGCATCACGGAAGGGATCCCCGTGCTCGACATGACGCGGGTGATCCCGTTCCTCAAGGAGCGCGGCGCGCGGCTCATCGGCCCCAACTGTCCGGGGCTGATCTCGCCGGGGCGCAGCAAGGTGGGGATCATCCCCGGCAACATCTGCGCGCCGGGCAAGATCGGCGTGGTGTCGCGCAGCGGCACCCTGACCTACGAGATCATCCACCAGCTCACGACCCAGGGGTTCGGCCAGTCCACGTGCGTCGGCATCGGCGGCGACCCGATCATCGGCACTACCTTCATCCACTGTCTCTCCGCCTTCGAGGCCGACGGCGACACCGAGGCCGTGGTGATGATCGGCGAGATCGGCGGCACCGACGAGCAACAGGCCGCTGAGTACGTCAAACAGATGTCCAAGCCGGTCGTCGGGTTCATCGCCGGCCAGACGGCTCCGCCGGGCCGCCGCATGGGCCACGCGGGCGCGATCATCTCGGGCGCCTCCGGCACGGCCAAGGACAAGATGGACGCGCTCGCGCGCGCGGGTATCGCTGTGATGAAGCGGCCGGCCGACGTCGTGCCGCTGCTCAAGGAGCGGCTATGAAGCTGACGGACATCCTCAAGAGCGAGCACGTGCTGCTGCCGCTCCGGGCGGCGACGGTCAAGGAAGCGACCGAGCAGCTCGCCGACCGGCTCGTGGCCGCGGGCGCGGTGGCCGAGCCCCAGCGCCTGCTCGCGGTCATCAAGCACGCCTGGCCCGAGGACATGGTGAGTGTCGGCGAGCACGCCTTCCTGCCGCACTTCCGGACCGAGGCGGTGCGCGAGCTGATCGCGGCCGTCGGCGTGGCGCCCACGCCGATCCGCTGGGAAAAGGACCCGCACCGCACCGCCCGGATCGTGGTGCTCATCGTCGCGCCGCCCAAAGAGACCCCGACGTACCTGCAGGTCGTCGGCGCGTTCGCGCGCACGTTGAGCAGCCCCGACAACGTGCTCGCGCTCCTCGCCGCCAAATCGGCCGAGCAGGTGGTGCAGCTCCCGGCCCTGGCGGCGATCGAGCTGCCGAGTCACCTGACGGTCCGCGACGTGATGACCACGCAGGTCCGCACGATCCGTCCCGAGGAGACGCTGGGCGAGGCGGCGCGCTTCATGGTCGAGTACGACGTGCGCGCGCTCCCCGTCGTGGACGCCTCGGGCGGCCTGATGGGGATGATCACGCATCGCGAGCTGCTGCGCTTCCTCATTCCCGATTACCTGCAGCGCACCAAGAGCGGGGAGTTCCGCGCGCCGACCAAGACCCAGGTGCAGCGTGGCGGCGACCCCAAGCAGATCCTGGTGAAGGAGGCGATGGCCCGCGCCGTGCTGTGCCTCTCCGAGGACCAGACCCTGACCGACGTCGCCAACCTGATCAGCGCCAAGGACGTGGACCGCTTCCCCGTGGTCCGCGAAGGCGTGGTCGTAGGCTTTCTCACACGAGCCGATCTGATTCGCCGGCTCATCATCGCCTCATGACGCAACTGACACTCGCCATCATCAAACCCGACGCCGTGCAGGCCCACCACACCGGCAAGATCCTCGCCCACCTCGAGGCCGCCGGGTTCCAGATCCGCGCCGCGCGGCTCGTGCGCTTGAGCACCGCGCAGGCGCAGGCGTTCTACGCCGTGCACCGCGAGCGGCCGTTTTTCACGCCGCTGGTGGCGTTCATGACGTCGGGGCCGGCGCTGGCCCTGGCCTTGGCGCGCGACAACGCCGTCGCCCACCTGCGCGAGGTGATCGGCGCGACCGATCCCGCCGAGGCGAAGCCGGGGACGGTGCGCAAGCTGTACGCGCAGTCCAAGGAGCGGAACGCGATCCATGCGTCCGATTCCCCCGAGAACGGAGCCCGCGAAGTGGCGTTTTTCTTCCCCGAGCGGGAGCTGACCGAGCTCGGTTGACGCAAGTCCCACAAGGGTTTAGCTTCGCTGCTCATGCTGCAAGTCGACCTCCGCGAGCTGGCCCTGGGGCCCGTCGAGACCACGGGAGAGCTGGCCCAGGACGACCCGCTCCTGGCGGGGCTCGAGGTGGCGCTGGCGGAGCCCGTACAGGTCGCGGGCCGCCTGCAGGCGACGGGTGAAGAGCGGTTCTACTGGCACGGCACGCTGGACACCCGGGTCGCGGGGGAGTGCCGGCGCTGCCTGACGGCGGTGTCCCAGGCAGTGCATGCGGACGTGGGCGCCCTGTTCGTACGCGGAGCGGACGCGGCGGAGGATCCGGACGCCTTCGCCCTGGGCGAGGATGCCACACTGGTGGACGTCACCCCGGCCGTCCGGGAGGAGCTGTTCCTGGTGGCGCCGCGGTACGTGTTATGCCGTGAGGACTGCCGCGGGCTCTGCCCGCGGTGCGGAATAGACCTGAACGCGGGCCCCTGCGGCTGCGGGCCGACGCCGGATCTTCGGTGGTCGGCGCTGGCGGCCCTGAAGGACAAGCTCCGCGGTTGACGAGGAGCCATGGCGGTACCCAAGCGACGGACATCGAAGCGCAAGAAGCGGACGCGCCGCACCCATTACAAGGCCGAGCGGCCGACGCTGCAGCCGTGCCCGCGGTGCGGCGACCTCAAGCGTCCGCACCACGTGTGCCCGACGTGCGGCTACTACGGGGACAAGCAGGTCATCGAGGTCGAGGACGTTTGACGTGATCCGCGTCGCGCTCGACGCGATGGGTGGCGACCACGCCCCGCAGGTGGAGGTGGAAGGGGCGGCGCAGGCGCTGCGCGAGCTGCCGCCGACCTTCCGCATCCAACTGGTGGGGCGCACCGCCGACATCGAGGCGGCGCTGCGTGCCCACGCCGACGTCGACCGGAAGCGGCTCGACATCGTCGAAGCGCCCGAGGTCGTCGGCATGGGCGACAAGCCCCTCGCCGCGATCCGGGGCAAGCCCAAGTCATCCATCGTCGTCGGACTCACGCTCCAGAAAAAGGGCGAGTCCGAGGCGTTCATTTCCGCCGGCAACACCGGCGCGGTGATGGCGGCGAGCACGCTGCTGCTCCGGCTGACGCCGGGCGTGGAGCGGCCGGCCATCGGCACCATGTTCCCGAGCGCCAAGGATCCCGTGCTGGTGCTCGACGCCGGGGCCAACGTGGACTGCGACGCCCGCGAACTGGTCGGGTTCGCTCACTTGGGCACCGTGTATGCCCGGGACGTGATGGGGCGACCGCGACCGAACGTGGGGCTGCTCAATATCGGCGAAGAAGAAGAGAAGGGCAGCGCCGTGGTGAAGGAGGCATACCAGCTCCTGCGCCAGGGCGCGGGAATCCGTTTCGTCGGCAACGTGGAAGGCCGGGACATTCCGGCGGGCGAGGTGCGCGGCCAGCCGATCGACGTGGTGGTGTGCGACGGGTTCGTCGGCAACGTGGTGCTCAAGTTCTACGAGGCGGCGGCGCGCGTGTTCATCGGGTTGCTGAACCGCGAGAGCCCGGGCCTGATCCAGCGCCCCGAGATGGCGGGCGTGCTCAAGGTGCTCGACTACGCGACGTACGGGGGCGCGCCGCTCCTGGGCGTGCAAGGCGTGTCGATCATCTGTCACGGTTCCTCGCCCGCGCGCGCGATCACGAACGCGATCGGCGTGGCGGTCAAAGCCGTGGAGAGCCACGTGGCCCAGGACATCCGCGCCGAGTTCGCGCAGGGGGGCGCGGTCGCATGAAGAAGCGTCCGTTCGCCGAGCTGTCGGGGACCGGCAGCTACGCGCCGCCGCGCGTGATGACCAACGACGAGTTCAGCAAGATCCTCGACACCTCCGACCAGTGGATCCGCGAGCGCACCGGCATCCGCGAGCGGCGCGTGTCGACGAAGGAAGAGAGCAACGCCTGCATGGGGAAGGCCGCGGCGCTGCAGGTGCTCGCGCAGAACGGCCTCACCCCGCTCGATCTGGACGCCATCGTGTATGCCACCGCGTCCCCCGACCGGCTGCTGCCCTCCCAGGCGTGCGACCTCCAGGCGATCCTCGGCGCCAAAAACGCCGCCGCCTTCGACGTCGGCGCCGCGTGCTCGGGGTTCGTGTACGCGTTGAACGTCGCCGAAGGACTGGTCGCGGCCGAACAAGCCGAGAAAGTCCTCGTCATCGCGGCGGAGAAGCTCACCTCGATCATGGACTGGAGCGACCGCACCACCGCGGTGCTGTTCGGCGACGGTGCCGGGGCCACGCTCGTGCGGCCGGTCACGAACCCCACGGGCCGCGGCATCCTCTCGAGCTACATGAAGTCCGATGGCACGCTCGCCGAGCTGCTCTACCGGCCGGGCGGCGGCGCCACGCATCCGCCCAGCCCCGAGCTGCTGACCGACCACAGCTACTACATCAAGATGGCGGGCCGCGAGGTCTTCAAGGCGGCCGTGCTGTCGATGGCCGACGCGTGCGACCAGGCGCTCCAGCGCGCGGGCCTCACTGCGGCGGACATCGACCTCCTCATCCCGCACCAGGCGAACATCCGCATCATCGAAGCGACGGCGAAGCACGCCGGCGTGCCCATGGACAAGGTGTACGTGAACGTGGACCGTTTCGGAAACACCTCGGCCGCCTCGATCGCCATCGCGCTCGACGAGGCCGTAAAGACCGGGCGCCTGAAGGCGGGGATGACGGTGATGTTCGTCGCCTTCGGCGCGGGCTTCACCTGGGCGAGTATGGTCGTGCGGTGGTAGCGACGGTGTGGCTGTGCCCGGGACAGGGCGCACAAAAAGTCGGGATGGGCAAGGATCTGGCGGAGCGGTTTCCCGCGGCGCGGGAGACCTTCCAGGCGATCGATGACGCCCTCGGCACCGCCCTCTCGACCCTGATGTTCGCGGGCCCCGAAGACGAGCTCACCCTGACGCACAACGCCCAGCCGGCGATCCTCGCGCACAGCGCGGCGGTGTTCGCGGTCGTGCGGGGCAAGGTCACCACCCCGGTGGCCGCGGCCGGCCACTCGCTCGGCGAATACTCGGCGTACATCACCGCCGGTGCGCTCCCCGCGCCCGAGGCGGCGAAGCTGGTGCGCCGCCGCGGTGAGCTGATGCACAAGGCGGGGACGGAGCGCCCCGGGACCATGGCCGCGATCCTCGGACTCCCGACCGCCCAGGTCGAGGCGGCCTGTCACGAGGCGTCGGGCGCGGGACGGGCCGCCGTGGCCGCGAACCTCAACGCGCCGGACCAGACGGTGATCTCGGGCGACCCCGACGCGGTGCGCAAAGCGGGTGAGCTGTGCAAGGCGAAGGGGGCGAAGCGCGTCGTGGCGCTCAAGGTGAGCGGCGCGTTTCATTCGCCGCTCATGGAGCCGGCCGCCAATCACCTGCGCCTCGCGCTCGAGCGCGCGCCGTTCACCGATGCGGCGTTCCCCGTGATCGCAAACGCGAGCGCGGAGGCCGTGAAGGACCCGACCCGCGCGCGCCGCCTGCTCGCCGACCAGCTCACGGCGCCGGTGCGCTGGGTGGAGTGCATGCGGGCCGCCGCCAAGCTCGCGGGCGACGGCGCGTGGTTCGTCGAGATCGGGCCGGGGAACGTGCTGGCCGGATTGCTCAAGCGCATCGTGGGCGGAGCGAACGCGGTGAGCCTGGGAACCGCCGAGGAGGTGACGAAGTTCATGGAGGCGGCGTGAACGTCGACCTCGCCGGCAAGACCGCCCTGGTGACCGGCGGGTCCCGGGGCATTGGCAAGGACATCGCCACCGCCCTGGCCGGGGCGGGGGCGAAGGTCGCCCTGTGCGGGCGTGACGGCGCCAGGGCCCAGGCCGCCGCGGCCGCCGTGGGGGGCGGGGCCCGGGGCTACGCCTGCGACGTCGCCCAGGCGGGTGACTGCGAGCGCCTCGTCGCGGCGGTCGAGACGGACGTCGGACCCATCGACGTCCTCGTCAACAACGCCGGCCTCACCAAGGACAACCTGCTGTTCCGGATCGGCGAGCAGGACTGGGACCAGGTGCTGGATACGAACCTCAAGGCCGCGTTCCTGCTCACCAAGCTCGCGGCGCGCGGGATGATCAAGCGCCGCTGGGGCCGCATCATCAACATCTCCAGCGTCGTGGGGCTGATCGGCAACAAGGGGCAGGCCAACTACGCGGCCTCCAAAGCCGGCCTGCTCGGGTTCACGAAGGCGGTGGCGAAGGAGCTGGCCTCCCGCAACGTCCTGGTCAACGCCGTGGCGCCGGGGTACATCGCCACCGAGCTGACCGAGGGCCTGGCCGAGGACGTCAAGCAGACGCTGCAGGCCGCGATCCCGCTCGGCCGACTCGGCCAGGGCGCGGATGTCGCCGCCGCCGTGCTCTTTCTCGCCTCCGACCTGGCGAGCTACATTACGGGTCAGGTGCTGGTCGTCGACGGTGGGATGGTGATGTGACCCGGAGTCCGACCCCTTACCTCCGCTGAGGGTTGATCATGGCCATGGACATGAAGCAGCTCGAGGAGAAGGTCAAAGACATCATCGTCGAGGAGCTGGGGGTCGAGCGGGACAAGCTCACCTCCGACGCGAGCTTCATGGAGGACCTCGGCGCCGACAGCCTCGACACCGTCGAGCTCGTGATGGCGTTCGAAAAGGAGTTCGACATCGACATCCCGGACGAGGAGGCGGAGAAGCTGCGCACCGTCGGGGACGCCATGAAGTACCTCCACGACAAGATGGGGAAATAGGGCGTGACGCGCCGGGTGGCCGTCACGGGCCTCGGGCTCGTGACGCCGGTGGGGAACACCGTGGCCGACAGCTGGGCCGCGCTCGTGGCGGGCCGCTCCGGCGCTGGGCCGATCACGCGCTTCGATCCGGCGAAGCTGCCGGTGCGGTTCGCGTGCGAGGTCAAAGGGTTCGAGCCCGGGTTGTACATGGAGAAGAAGGAAATCCGGCGCTACGACCTGTTCGCCCAGTTCGCCGTCGCGGCCGCCGCGCAGGCGGTCAACGACGCCTGCCTCAACAAGTCGTGGGACCGGGTCGACCTCAAGCGCGTCGGCGTCATCATCGGCACCGGCACCGGCGGGCTCGCCACCTTCGAGGAGCAGTTCCAGATCTACCTCGAAAAAGGGCCCGACCGCGTCTCCCCGTTCTTCGTCCCCATGTTCATGGCCAACGTCGCCTCGGCGCTGGTGTCGATGCGCTACGGCGCCAAGGGACCGAACTACTGCACGGTGTCGGCGTGCGCGACCAGCGGCCACGCGGTCGGGGACGCGTTGCGGATCATCCAGCACGGCGAGGCCGACGTGATGATCGCCGGCGGCGCCGAGGCGGCCATCACGCCGCTCGCGCTCGCCAGCTTCGCCAACATGAAGGCGCTCTCCGAGCGGAACGACGACCCGGCTACCGCGAGCCGGCCGTTCGACAAGGACCGCGACGGCTTCGTGATGGGCGACGGCGCCGGGGCCGTCATCCTCGAGGAGTGGGAGCACGCGCAGCGCCGCGGCGCCAAGATCTACGCCGAAGCCGCGGGCTACGGCATGACGGCCGACGCCTACCATATCACCGCCCCGGCGCCCGACGGCGCCGGCGCGCAGGACGCGATGCGGCTCGCCATGAAGGACGGCGGCATCCGGCCCGAGCAGGTCGGCTACGTCAACGCGCACGGCACCTCGACGCCGTACGGGGATGCCGCCGAGACCGCGGCGGTGAAGGCGGTGTTCGGCCCCCACGCCAAGAAGCTGGTGTTCGGCTCCACCAAATCGATGACCGGCCACCTGCTGGGGGCGGCGGGGGCGCTGGAGTTCGCCGTCTGCGCCCTCGCGATTCACGACGGCGTCATCCCGCCGACGATCAACCAATTCACTCCCGACCCCGCGTGCGACCTCGACGCCGCGCCCAACAAGGCGGTGAAGCGCCAGGTCGAGGTCGCGCTGTCGAACAGCTTCGGATTCGGAGGGCATAACGTCACGCTGGCGCTGCGGAGAGTCGCGTGACCCCCGGGCTTGCGCCCGGGGTCAGTCGTGACCTCGCTCTGACCCCGGGCGACAGCCCGGGGAGCACGGACCTCGGACGCATCGCCGAGAAGGTTGCGCGCGGTGAGCGGTTGTCGCGCGACGACGGCCTCGCCCTCTTCCGGTCGCCCGACCTCCTGACCCTCGGCGCCCTCGCCGATCTCGCCAACCGCCGCGCCAACGGCGACCGCGTCTTCTTCGCCGCCAACCAGCACATCAACCCCACCAACGTGTGCGTGCTGCGCAACACGTGCGTGTTCTGCTCGTTCGCGCGCATGCCGCAGGAAGAGGGCGCGTACACGCGCTCCCTCGACGAGGTGTTCGCCGAGGCGGATGCGGCGAACGGCAACGCCACGCGTGAGTTCCACATCGTGGGGGGCCTCCATCCCAAGCTGACGCTCGCGTACTACCTCGACATGTTCCGCGGCCTCAAGGCGCGGCACCCGGATGTGATGATCAAAGCGCTCACGGCGGTCGAAGTCGCGCACCTGGCGCGGATCGAGCGGCGCTCGGTGCGCGACGTACTGGCCGCGATGCGGGACGCGGGCGTCACGAGCCTTCCGGGCGGCGGCGCCGAGGTGTTCAGCCCCGCCGCGCGCGCCACCATCGCCGATCGCAAGCTGACGGGAGACGAATGGCTCGCCGTGCATCGCGAAGCCCACGCGCTCGGCATCCCCTCGAACTGCACGATGCTGTACGGCCACGTGGAGACGCTCGAGGACCGCGTCGATCACTTGCTGGCGCTGCGCGCGCTCCAGGACGAGACGCGCGGCTTCCTGTGCTACATCCCGCTCGCCTATCATCCCGACCACAACGAGCTCGGCGAGCGGCTCGGCCGCCAGGGCACGGCCACGACCGGGTTCGACGACTTGAAGAACATCGCCGTCGGGCGCCTCCTGCTGGACAACATCCCGCACGTCAAGACGCACTGGCCGATGGTGACGCCATTCATCTCGCAGGTCGCGCTCTCGTTCGGCGGCGACGACCTCGAGGGAACGGTGGTCTTCGAGCGGGTCTATCACGAAGCGGGCGCCGCCACCCAGATGTGGCTGTCCTACGACGAGATCATCGGGCTGGTGCGCGGGGCGGGGAAGACCCCGGTGGAGCGCGATTCCCTGTATCAGCCGGTGCGCACCTTCGAGGATTGGGTGCCGGGCGCGCACGCGGCGCGGCCCGCGGGCCCGGCGCCGGTGGGGGAGCTGTTCCGGATCGAGCACCGGAAAACGGCCAGGGCGGTCAGGCGGTCGCAGAACGAAGTTGTGGCAGTAGAGTCGGCCGAGTAGTGGTGTTCCCCAGGCTCGCGCCCGGGGTCAGAGCAGGCTTCAACTAACCCCGGGCGACAGCCCGGGGGTGGGCCGCCCCCGGGCGCCCAGCCCGGGGTGAAAGCGAGAGGATGCACGGCATGCGCTTGGGCCGCATCGGCTACATCAACTGCTATCCGGTCTACGGGGCGATCGACCGGGGCGCGGTCCAGCTCCCCGCCGATCTGGTCACGGGAACGCCCGCCGAGCTCAACGACCTGCTCGTGGCCCGGGAGCTGGACGTCTCGGTGATCAGTGCCGTCGAGTACGCGCGCCACGCCAAGGATCTGGTGCTGCTGCCCGACCTCGCGATCTCGTGCGACGGCCCGGTGCGCAGCGTGGCGTTGTTCAGTCGGCGGCCGGTCGGAGAGTTGGACGGTCGGACGGTGCTGATCAGCGCCTCGTCGCGGACCTCCGTCGCGCTGCTCGACCTGCTGTGCCGGGACGTGTGGAAGATCCACCCCCATTTCGTCGAGGCGCGGGCGGAGGCGACCGATCTCGATCATTTCGCCGAGCTGCCGCACGAGGCCGTGCTCGTCATCGGCGACCCGGCGCTGCTGCTGGCGCAGCGGGACACGTACCCGCATCGCTACGACCTCGGCGAAGAATGGAAGCGCTGGACCGGGTTGCCGTTCGTGTTCGCGGTGTGGGCCGCGCGCCGCGCCGCCGATCCGGTCAAGGTGCGAACAACGCACAACGCACTACGCGCATCGCGCGACTGGGGTCTGGCGCACCTCGACCTCCTCGCCGCCGCCGCTTCCCAGAGAACCGGCGTGCCGGTGGCGACGTGCCTCGAGTATTTCGCGGGTCTCGACTACGCGCTCACCGACAAGCATCTCGCCGGGCTGACCGACTTCTTCCGTCGCCTGGCGGCGCGCGGGGTCGTGCCCGACGGCTCCCTGCAATTCCTGCACGTGGCGTGACGATGATCGACCGTACGCGCTCCGAATTCAAGGCCTACCTCGACCTCTACGAGAAGGCCCCGCTGCTCGAGCTGGGCCGGCTCGCCGACGCGCGGCGCTGGCAGCTGCACCCCGAGAACGTCGTCACCTACATCATCGACCGCAACATCAACTACACCAACGTCTGCGTCGCCGACTGCAAGTTCTGCGCGTTCTACCGGCGGCCCAAGCACCTCGAAGGCTACGTGCTGTCCTTCGAGGAGATCGGCCGCAAGATCGACGAGGTGAAGGCCCTCGGCGGCGTGCAGATCCTCATGCAGGGGGGGCACAACCCCTACATCCCCTTCGGCTGGTACCTGGATCTGCTGCGTTACATCAAACGCCACCATCCGATCCACATTCACGCGTTCTCGCCGTCGGAGATCGACTTCTTCGCCGGCCGCTTCGGGATGTCGATCGAGGAAGTGTTGCGGGAATTGATGACCGCGGGGCTGGATTCGATCCCGGGCGGCGGCGGCGAGATCCTCGTCCAGGAGATTCGCGACCGGGTCGCCAAGAAGAAGGCCGGCGCCGACCGCTGGCTCGAGGTGATGGCGATCGCCCACCGGCTGGGGCTCAAGACCTCCGTCACGATGATGTTCGGCCTCGGCGAGTCGCTCGCCGACCGGCTCGAGCACCTGGTGCGCGTGCGCGCCACCCAGGCGCAGAGCCACGGCTTCACGGCGTTCATCTGTTGGCCGCTGCAGCCCGAGCACACCGAGCTCGAGTACCTCGGTAAGACCGACGCGGTGACGTACCTGCGCACGCAGGCGATCGCCCGCCTGGTGCTCGACAACGTGCCCAACATCCAGGCGTCGTGGGTGACGATGGGGCCGAAGATCGGCCAGGTGGCGCTCCGCTTCGGCGCCAACGATTTCGGCTCGCTAATGATGGAGGAGAACGTCGTCTCGGCCGCGGGGACGACATGGCGGATGACGCTGCCGGAAATGCGGCGGCTCATTGCCGACGCGGGCTATCGACCCGTGCAGCGACGCCAGGATTACAGCCTGCTCGACGCGGCATGAAACCACCGAGCACCGACAACCGAGAACCGAAAACGTTTCATGCCTGACGTGTTGATCGTGGTGGGGTCCGAGAGCGACAAGTCCCGCATCGAGCCCGCGTTCGAGATCCTGAAGCAGGCGGGCGTCACGTTCGAGTTCCACGTGTCCTCGGCGCACCGGCAACCCGACCAGACGGCGGAGCTGTGCCGCACGGCGCGCGCCAAAGGCTTCAAGGTGATCATCGCGGGGGCGGGGCTGTCCGCGGCCCTCCCGGGGTACGCCTCGTCGCTGACGGATCTCCCGGTCATCGGCGTGCCGTTCGCGGCGGGGGCGTTGAACGGCATGGACGCGCTGCTGGCGATCGCCCAGCTGCCCCCCGGCGTCCCCGTCGGCACGGTGGGAATCGACAACGCCAAGAATGCCGCTCACCTCGCCATCCGCATCCTGAAGCGTCCCTGACATGCGCGTCGGGATCGGCTACGACTCGCATGCCTTCGAGAAGGGCCGCAAGCTCATCCTCGGCGGCGTCGAGATCGCGCATCCCAAGGGGCTGGCGGGTCATTCCGACGCCGACGTGGTGGCCCACGCGCTGACCGATGCGCTGCTGGGGGCCGCCGGCCTCGGCGACATCGGTACCCTGTTTCCCAGCGACGACCGGCGCTTCGAGAACGCCGACTCGATCCAGCTGCTTAATCAGGCGTTGCTCAAAGTGGTGGAGGCCGGGTTCACGTTCGCGTACGCCGACGTCACGGTGATCGCCGAAGCCCCGAAACTCGCGCCGCACGTGGAGCGGATGAGCGAGCGGCTGGCCGAGGCGTTGCTGTGCGCGGCGTCGCACGTCTCCGTCAAGGCGAAGACGAACGACCGCATGGGGTGGATCGGGGAGGGGAAGGGGATCGCGGCGTTCGCGGTGGCGACGCTCGAGGAGCCCGCGGTTCCCTGACCGACCTCCTCCGTTTTCTCGAATCCCTTCCCGCCGGCCCCCTCTACGGCTTGATCACCGCGCTTGCCGCGGTCGAAAACGTCTTCCCCCCCGTCCCCGCCGACACCGCCGTCGCCCTGGGGGCGTTTCTCGCCGGCCGCGGCGTGCTGAGCGCCTGGGGCGTATTCGTGCTCACCTGGGGCGCGAACGTCGGCGGCGCCGCGGCGGTGTACGGCCTCGGGCGGCGCTACGGGCGGGGCGTTTTCGCCGGGCGGCTGGGGCGGAAGCTGCTGTCGCCGGAGACCCTCGACCACATCGCGCGCGCGTACGAGCGGCACGGGACGGTGGGGATCTTCCTGTCGCGGCTGCTGCCCGTGTGGCGGGCGGTGGTGCCGCCGTTCGCGGGGATCGCCGGAGTGCCGCCACGCCGGGCGCTGGTGCCGCTGGCGCTCGCGTCGGCGCTGTGGTATGGCGCGCTGACCTTTCTCGTGACGACGCTGGGCACCAACTTCGAGGACGTCACCCGCACGCTCGGGCACGTCAACCGCGTGTTGGCCGTCGTGGGGCTGGCGCTGGTGGTGGTGCTGGTGGTGTGGCTACGGCGGAGGCTGAAAGGGTAGAAATGGAGGCCCCGCAGGCGTTCCGCCTGGAGCAGTTCCGCGATTATCTCGCCCTCGAGGCGGGGAACAGCCGCCACACGGTGGACAACTATCTCCGCGACGTGCGGCGACTGGCGGCCTACGCGGCCGGGAAGGGCGCGCGCGGGCCGGATCACGTCACCGCGGTACAGCTCCGCGAGTTCATCTACTTTCTCAAGGACTTGGGGTTAGCCCCCGCCACGATCCGCCGCCAAATCTCGGCGCTCCGGACCTACTTCCGGTTTCTGGTCGGCGAGGGGCACGCCGCGCGGGACCCCAGCGAGCGGCTCGAGACACCCAAGCAATGGCGCACCCTTCCGGCGGTCCTCACCGTCGCCGAGGTTGAGAAACTACTTGAACCCGCGACCGACGAGCCGCTCGCGATGCGCGACCGCGCCCTGCTCGAGTTCGCGTACGCGACGGGGGCGCGAGTGTCGGAAGTCGTGGGGGTGACGCTCCAGGATCTGGTTTATGAGGAGGGGTTGGTCCGCGTGTTCGGCAAAGGGGCGAAGGAACGCGTCGTGCCGATCGGCCGCCGGGCGCTGGGGGCGGTGGCGTTGTACGCGCGCGAGGTGCGGCCGTCGCTCGACAAGGGGAAAGGGAAGGGCGTCTTGTTCCTCAACGCGCGGGGGACGCCGCTGTCGCGGGTGGGGGCCTGGGGGATCATCAAGCAGGCGGCGCGCCGCGCCGGGCTCACGAAGCGGGTAACGCCGCACACGCTGCGTCACACGTTCGCGACGCATCTCCTCGAGGGCGGGGCGGATCTCCGGGCGGTGCAGGAGATGTTGGGCCACGCCGACCTCTCGACCACGCAGCTCTACACGCACGTCGACCGCGACTATCTGCGCACGGTGCACAAGCAGTTTCATCCACGGGCGTAGAACTGACAGGGAAGGGGGAAGCGTGTAGCGAGGCCGCGACACCAGGAGTCCTTGCGCGCATGGCGAAACATCGCGCACCTTCCTCGTTGAAAGGAGGTTGGATCCATGAACCTCGCATTGTTCGCCGCCTCACGCCGCCTCTCCCCGCTTCTGGTTCTCACACTCTTCGCCTGCAGCGACGTCAACGGCCCGCACCGGGTGCGCCAACCTGCCGTGCTCGCTTTCGGCCAGGACACGGCACAACTCACCGTGCCGACGACCGCGCGCGTTGATGAGCCGATCACCGTTGTAGTGATGAGTCTCAGCGGTGGTTGCACAGGGAAAGGAGAGACCGAGGTCGTCGTCACCGGATCAGTGGCGGAAGTTCGTCCCTACCGGTACGACCTCGTCGACCTTCCGCCGAACGAGTTCTGCATCTCGATCCTCCGCAGGGACAGCAACGTGGCAGTGCTCACGTTCTCGATCCCGGGGTCTGACACCCCTCGTCGACCTTCCGCCGAACGAGTTCTGCATCTCGATCCTCCGCAGGGACAGCAACGTGGCAGTGCTCACGTTCTCGATCCCGGGGTCTGACACCGTCCGGGTGATTGGGGTGCGGCAGCCTGGCGAGGTGCCGTACCTTGTCGAACGGCAAGTGACGGTGAACCCCTGATGGAGGTATCCATGAAACGCTGCCTTGTCGGCTTCACTCTCGTTCTGACGCTCGCCTGTTCAGCGCCGCTCGCCCCCGGTGATCTGTTGATCGGCACGTGGTCCGATGACAACGCCGCGTTTACCACAACCTTCGCGGCAACTCCGGCCGGGGCGAGCCTCTCTACACCGTGCACGACCGTGCAGTTCGACCCAATTCACCTCGATGACACGTTGGCGTTTCGAGCGACGGGCGTGGTCACGCGCGCTGGAGGCCTCGTCCTTGTTCGGGTCGGAGATTCCTATCCCATTACGGGCCGACTGCTCGGCGAGCGACTCGTTCTTGG
>WNFW01004616.1_pt1 | contig 16340 bp, 15 predicted proteins | sample 5400131 | NCBI WGS metagenome assembly WNFW01 (sample SAMN13153362, study PRJNA577476) | soil metagenome | isolation source: 20 cm soil or saprolite under grassland replicate 1 | place: USA:California | collected 2016-06-15 | reverse complement strand
GCGATTCACAGCGCACCGCAGGAACTTGCGAACCTAATCCCGAATGCAAAACGCGTTCTAGAGCAAAAACAAGACTTGAGCAACACGCTTCTGCAGACACGTTCGCTACTGCAGTGATGCTGAAAGTGCGGCCCGCTCTGCGTGGATCGCAGTTTGGGGCGACACGTCCGGTTGGTCGCAGATTTTTGGGCAGGAAGGGCGTTCCGTAGGGCTTCGGGTAGGCGGGCGGGAGTCAGAAAAAAAACGGGCCGCACCGAAGACGCGCGGCCCGCACAAATTATCCGGGTTGTTCTACTTGGTTGTTCTCGCCTTTGTCGGTTCGCGCCGTCCTGACCGACTGTTCGGCGAAGTCTTGCTCTTCTTCACCACGGCCTTCGCTTTTTTATTCTGGGTCAAGTCGGCTCGCACGGCAGCGGTCACTCTGCCCACGTCAATCTTGTAAAGGATTGCGGTACGTGCGAGATTGGAGTCCTTCGCAAGCGATTGCTTGGGGTTGTAGCCGGGGCAATACAGGTCGGAAACAAGAGCGCAGACGACGAGGAAACGATGCAAGTCGGCGGCGGTCATAGATTCCATTGCTGTCGCCGCGATCTTCTCGTAGTCTACGATCTGCGGTCCCCATGAAGCTTTGCTCTTCTTCTCCTCCCATGCGTGGAGCTTGGAGAGACGGCGGTGATTGTCGTGGCCCAAGCGCCGGTGGTGTCCTAATTTGACGCCAGGGCGTCGATGTCTTGACCACTTTCAAATGGGCAAGGCGAGATTTTAACTCCTCGATAACTTGCAGTTTCTTTCGTCCCAGCGCCAAAGATCTGTTTTTCCCTGTAGGTGTACGCCTCCAAGCCACACATCAGTGCCGCCTCTGCTTTGAATCCAGTCAGTTTTATATTCGAGCGCAATCCTACCGTTATAGCTGATCTGATACGAGTCCCCTGCCAACCGTTCCAGCGCAGGAGCGGAGCCTGCCGCTAGCCAGTCGAGGCGCAACCATACAGACCAGTCGCCCATAAATCGCGCCTTCTCGGCCTCCTGCGACCCCTGATAAATGTCTATGCGTCTCTGCCTGCCCGATGCAGCGGCGAAAAGGATTTGTCGCTCTGTCCGGGAGAGCCCATTAGACAAGGATGGATACTCCTCCAGGAAACGCAGCAGTGCATCCTTCAAGAAACCTAGAGCAGAAAGATCGCGGGCTATCAAGTTGAGCAACGCGACCGGTTCAGGTGCGCAGAACCCTTCCCACGCATCGTGGGCGAGCGACAATTGCTGCTCGGTCACAGGCCTTCGGCGCGGCAATAGTTCTGCCAGTTGCTTGCCGGTCAGTTGTCCGAGACCGTAAAAAGGCGTTACGCCGGGAAAGGCGTCAATGCTAACCAAGCTGAGGCGCGTCTTATTCAGTTCTTGGCTGCCAAACCAATGGAGGAGCTGAATCAGTTGCAGTTGATCGGTTAGATCGTGCTCGAACCACAAAACTACTTCGTCGTACTTTGGGAAGGATTTTAGAGTTTGATTTCGAGCAGAAAAACGTGCCCGGGTCTCGTCGTAGCCTGCCCATCCAACATCGGCGAGAAACCGGGCGCGAATCGGCGAGAGTTCATCGAGAGTGGCGCGAGAGACCGGGCCTTCATACAGCAAGTCAGCCCAGGATAGATAGTCACCCCTGAGCGCAGCTTCCCGGAATCCATGGACCACAGAATCGCCATTGGTGATATGGAGAACCATAGCTTCGAAGACTAGTTTATTGCGATCCTTGAACGCAACGACCATTCTTGCCGCCACCGAACGGAGAGCAGACAAATAAACTTAACGTTGCATAAGGCTTTCGCCCTCAAACTCAAATTAGGACACTACCCAAACGCCGGAAGTAGTCGAGGGCTACCATCTGCAAGTCTGGCCGGGACAGAACGTCTGGCAGCTTCTTGCGGATGGCTTCGAGGACGCGTACTCGCGACAGTTTCTCGACGCGCTCGGCAAGCGCTTCCTTGATTTTTCAGGGTTTGCAAGTACAAACCCTGAAACCCGCTTCCGTTGGGCTTTTTCCTGGGAAAATCAAGCCGCGCTGCATTAGTCAACTCTTATACGTCAAGACGGTGTGGGATCGACGCTTACTCGAATTCTGCCCACTCGCGAATAGGTTTCGTTTCGCGTGTCGCCATGCTCTTTGAAAAGCTGCTCTGCGCGGATATAGAGAGGCTCAGCCTTTGGCCAGTTGAAAAGCCATGCTAGGCGATTTGCCTCTGCAAGCAGAATTTCAGGATCGCTCGACGCTGCAGGGTCCCGCAATAAGTCAACGACGTCAACGACTTGCGGCCTGGGATCGCGCGCCCGCGTTAAGTACAGCCAAATGTATTTACGTGAAGTAACGACAAAGGTTAGGGCGAAAGAGAGGCAAAGACAAACGGCCAGCCAGCGTTTCGAGGCGCGCAACCGCACGGACAGATACCTCTGTGTTCATCGCCGCTGGGCCGTGTCGATGTCGATGCACAATGCTGTGTAGAGGTTCTATCACCAATTCGGCGAGAAAGGCCATAGTGCCGGCTAGCGCGGACGACATCGGGCGGCAGCCGATGGACGAAGGAAAAAATCATCATACGTAGAGGCGACCTATGAGGCTAGAATTGCCCGAATGGCACCGTCTGGCAGATCCGCGAGCGCACTTGAGGCATCGTACTCGCGAATCCTTTGGATGGGCTCTCTATAGTGCTTTCCGAGACCCAAGCAGCCGAGAAGCAGTACGAGCAGGCATTACAGAACCACTTTGAGTCTATTGGGAAAGCCGTGGGCGTCCAGAAAATGAGAAGGATATTCTTGGGGGCGAAAGCCTCTCTTCTGGGGGAAAGCAGCCTATCGAAGGAGATGAGGCTGAGGCAGCTCGTAACCCATAGGAGCGTGGAAAAGCGCCTGTTCGGGAGGATAGCGTCCTTGCCGGGGGAAGAGGAGACCCTGACGCAGCTAACGTCCAGCCTCCCGTTGTGGGCGGAGCAGGAGGGGCTGCCTTCACAAAGCGATGAGCTTTTGCATTTTTTGCTAACTCAAGAGGATTCGCTTGGGGATGCCGCGCGGAAAGCGCTAGGTTCTGAACTGCGCAAGAGAAGACTGAACTTTGTTGCACCGGCGATTGCCGAAGCCGTTCTGGGAGGCGCCATTGCATCCGCCCAAAAGATCGAACGGGAGTTTTGGGAGAAGGCCAGAAAACCTGGAAAGTTCAAAGACGAGCACTTCCAAGACATAGTTACGGAGTTTGCCTACGTTTTTCTTCATCTTTGTGGCCGTGATGCGGTTATTGCCATTTCTGACGCTCAAAAACGCGGCACCTTCCTACATTCTGTCCTCTATTACATCCTGCAATTTGGAAAGATCCAGCGCATGACAGACGACCATCCGCTGCCTGCGTTCACCGAGAGAAAAGAATGGCTCGAGCCCCGGCTGCTCGTCGTTAGAGATGGCATGGACTTTGTGAACGACCGGGAAGTGGAATACTCCCGTCTCGGGCTATTTGCGTCCCAGGGGGAACCACCGATTAAAGGTACTGTCTTTGGGGAATTTGGAAACTATGTGGAGAAAATTTGCGACCAATACGAACATGATCCCTCCATGCAGCTTAAGGCCTTCGTCGTCGCCTGCGATGGGTATATGGCGCTCGGTCCAGTCTTCATTAAGATGCATGAACCGCCCCAGAAGCCAGTCGGGTTTTTTCGCAAGCTATTCAAATGGCGGGACAGCAGGTTCACCGTCTAACATTCTCCTTAGACTGACGAATAACTGAAAAAGGCTCCGGTAACACACCCGGAGCCTTTTCTCAAAAGCTGATCAGAACGGCACCTCATCCGGGTGGGGATCAACTGTGGCCTTGTCCGGCACTTGTTCTCTCTTGGCCCGGTTGAGATTGCGGATGGAATCCGCCTTCACCTGCCAAGCCTTGAACGGCACGGCGATCTTGCTCTTGCCTTTGCCGAACTCCTTCTCGAAGGTGCTGCTGACCAGCGTGGCTTCGACGTAGATGTGGTCGCCTTTCCGCAGCTTTGTCGCTGCGTACTCGCCGAGGCCGTTCCAGGCAACGACGCGATGCCACTCCGTCTTGGAGTGCCATTCTTCGTCGGCACCCTTCCAGGACCGCTGAGTCGCCAGCGAAAGAACCGCGTATTTGCGGTCTGACGCCTTGACGGACTTGTACTCCGGGTTCTTGCCGAGATAACCGATTAGATGGACTACGTTGATGTGCATGACTTCTGCTCCGTTTCTGCCCTTGTAATGGGGGCACCCGGAAAGCGAGTGGATACTGCTCCCAAAGCGAGCGGCTGCTTTTTGGGAGGGACCCATGCGCTCAGGCGAGGAACCGGGAAAGCAAAGAGCCGAAGCTGCAGGGCGCAGGAATTATCCCGAAGCTGTGCCCAGAAAATGAACAGCAGAAAAAGGCTAGCTTACCGGACTCGACAACAATCGGCATAGGGGGCAGACTGAACATCAACGTCTGAGGCGAAAGAAAGGTCGAGGGTGTGCGCCTAGAGACAGCGTGCGCAGGAAAAAACAGCGCAGGGAGCGAGTGAAACGCAGCCGTGAATGGAGTCTTGGCATGGCATATCGCGATGACCAACACACTTCGGTGAGCTTGCAGGGCGAACATACGAAGCGCGCTGCTCCGCAGCGTAGCAAGGCGATCACTATCGTTGAGACCGTGCACCGTGTGGAACAAAACGCATACGTCCCTCGTATTGGTAGCATGAGAATATCCGCGCAGCGATTGTGTGTCTCGTGTATTGCTCTGCTGTTGGTCCCTTGTTTGCGAACCTCAACATCGTCGGCCCAATCGACCAGGGTTGACACGGTGAAACGTCGGGAAGGCCATCCTTTCGCGCCGACTGCTGACGCGGTTATGCCTGAGCTCCTACGGGAATTTGCTGTACCAGGCAGTGCGGTCGCTCTCATTCGGAAGGGCAAGGTCGTCTGGATGCAAGGCTATGGTTTCGCCAACGCTGCCAGTGCAGCACCTATCACACCGGAGACGGTATTCAACGTTGGCTCGATCTCGAAGTCGCCAACCGCATGGGCGGTCATGCGGCTCGTGGATAGCGGAAAGGTAGATCTGGACCGCCCCGTCGATTTCTACCTGAAACGATGGCACCTGCCACCGTCCGCCTTTGACAACACTCAGGTCAGCGTGCGGCGGGTGCTCAGCCACACGTCTGGAATTTCAAACCATGATTTTCATGGTTGGGATCCGGAGACCGCGCTACCCCCAATTGAGGACACTCTCTCAGGAAAAACTGGAACCGGAGAGGTGCGGGTGGTATCAACGCCCGGCTCGGGTTTTCACTACTCCGGCGCGAACTATGCCATTCTTCAGCTCCTCATTGAAGAGGTGTCCGGCCAGAGCTTTCAGGAGTACGTAAAGGCGAATGTCTTTCAGCCGCTGGGCATGTCGAATAGTCAGTATGGGCTGCCGCCCAAATTTCAGGATGTGATGGCTACGCCATACGATGGACTCGGAGGCGCACTGCCGATTCTCCGGTACAACGAGCTTTCCGCCGCCGGGCTCACAATGACTGTTCGCGACTTGGCGGCATTCGCCGCTGCGGGACTAAAAGGGCCAAGCGGTGAGCCTCCTGGTCGTGGAGTGTTGAAAGAACAAACCGTCGCGTTGATGCAAACTCCAGCGCCGGCCTCACGTTGGGCGGATCGCGACCCTTATGGACCCGACCCGCAATACGGCTTTGGCTACACGGTTCGCCCCGCACAACTTGTTGGCAAAGTCGGAATCGGGCACGGCGGGTCGAACCGCGGTTGGGAGAGTTTTTTTCAGATCGTGCCCTCTACGGGCGACGGTATCGTGATTATGACGAACAGTTCCAACGGAAGCGCATTGATTTCATCGCTGCTCTGCTCTTGGCGAAAATGGGCGGCGGACCAAAGCGCTGTTGTGGAGTGCCCGAAGATCGACATTCGTGCGGTTCTATACGGAGTTTACCGATCGAAAGGCGCAAAAGATGCCGTCGCACGTTACCGTGAGCTGCGCCGCAACGCTCCAGACAAATATGATTTTGCTGTTTGGCAGTTGAATTCCATGGGCTACGATTTGCTTCGCAAGGGCGACACCGTTGCTGCCATCGATGTTTTTCGCCTTAACGTTGAACAATTTCCTCAGGATGCAAACGTATACGACTCACTTGGGGAGGCGTATCTGAAACAAGGCGACAAGACGCTGGCCATCGAAAACTACAAAAAGTCACTCGATCTGAATCCTCAAAATGACAACGCTCGTGAAGTACTGAAGAAACTGGAAGTGCCAATCGGATAAGCCCGCTGGCCACTGCCTGCACTACGGCCTAGGCGCGCCGCCTACGGCGTCGCAGGCCTCCGTTCCGAGAGTGCCCAGCGAAAACAAATCATGCCCTAATGACGGAAGCGTCGGCGAGCGACCGCACTCCGAAGCTATTCCACTTAACATATAGGTGTAAGACATAGCTGAATTGTCTCCTTTTTCTTGCCCCATTTTCTTGGGGCACACAAAAGCGAGGGCTGCTGCTTCCAAAGCGAACGGCTGCTTTATGGCAACCGCCGCGGGAGCTGCAACGATGGATGCTGCTGCTGCCATGAGGTACAACGCGGCGCTGAAGTACGCGGCATCACGCCCGAATTATCTCGGCGGCCAAGGCCTCCTCAACGTTAACAAATTATCTCGGCGGCCAAGGCCTCCTCAACGTTAACAAATCGATCCCATACAACAAGATTCTCAAGGGCAGCGCACTCAAGAATCTGGGAGAGGGCGGATTGGGTTACCTCGATGGTGCCATGGCCCAGGGTTTGCTTGCCGAGGCTGAAGCGGCCTAAAATGGCAATTGTCACTAGATTCCTAACACGCTACGGCTGCGATGACTAAACACGAAGAGCCATCTCACAGATTAAGAGACTTTTTGCTCTACATCGCTATTGGGGTCTCCATCGCGGCTTCCGTTATTCTACTTGGGGTGCATCTAGCTAAGACCGGGCAGAAGCCCGAAGCTGGAACCAAATGGATCGGGTTCTTCATCCTGACTCTTCTGCTGTTCTGGTGGACGATTCGTGCGTATGTGCCATTTTGGAATAACCCTAGGTTTTGGAAGTTTCTGGTCGCTTTTGCCGTCGTCCACCTGGTCTTGGGAGTAGGCATACTGCTCCGGACAACTCGAGCGTCGCTTCTTCCCTTCATGGTGATTACGCCGCTCGAACACTACGTTCTGTCAGCATATCTCTCTCACCTCCTCATACCGAAGGAAGAGTTTGGCGAGAGGAACACAAATCAACCCTAGGACCGAATCCCGGTACATCGACGGCTCGTTGACCGAGCCAACCCGTACGCGACAAGGAAGTTGATTCACCGGACAAACACATGGTTGGAGACGGTGGGCTTTGCTTGGCGCTGCAAGGCGTCAGGCTACGCCGATCAGCTCGCAGACCCGCCGCTCTACAGCTCTACGAGCTCCACCCGTCTTTTCAATCACCTCCTTTAGCATGTACTTGTCCAGGCTGAGATCCGCCTCCAATTTCTTTAGCCGCTGATTTTCATCCTCGCATCCTCTAGTTGCCGCAGCCGTGACGCCTTGCCCACCGTCATCCCGCCATACTTCGCCTTCCACGCTTAAGTCGCAGGTCTTCGCTACGGGAGGGGCCAGAGAGACGCACGACATCCTTTAATGGCTAAACCGCTGGCGAGCAAACCACGCTCGAAGCTATTCCACTTAACATGAAAATGTCTCCTTTTTCTGCCCCATTTTTCTGGGGCACCCAAAAGCGAGGGCTTCTGCTTCCAAAGCGAGCGACTGCTTTATGGGAGGGAACCCAATGGTGTTAGGGAGGAACCGGCAAAGCAGAACACGCGAAGCTGCCGGACGCAGGAATTAGCCTGAGGCAGTGCCCAGAAAAATGAGCGACAGAAAAAGAGGGCTCTTGCCGGGCTCAGTCAAAAAAATCGGCGAGACGGGCAGACTTGGCGTCGAGATCAGGCCAACAGACGTGGGGGGTACGGGTAGGATTCATGGAGCGTGACACGCGATACTTACGTACTACGTGCCCTCCACATAAAGAGCGAGCCGGGGACATATAAAAGTATGCCCGCGCGGGCGGCGAAATTGGCCAAGGCAACCGAAAATAAATTCCACTCCGAAGTGTTGCAGTTGTGTTATAGAGGTGTGAATCGGTGCAGGCTGGTTTGATCCCCAAAGAGATTTGGCTGGTCCAAGAAAAAATGAGTCTAACCAAGCCGTTTGGGCTGCAATCCGAAGACCTCTTCAAGCTCTCCGACGAAGAGCTCATGCAGCATGTGGCGAGCGGTCACCACGATTCGCTCGCCATTCTATTCGAGCGGTATCATCGGCTTGTTTTCGACGTGGCAGTACGAATCGTGCGCGACCCTGGCGAGGCGGAGGAAGTCGTTCAAACTGTTTTCCTCGATATTTTCCGCGCGATGGCGAATTTTGACTCTCGCAAGGGCATACTCAAAGTGTGGATCCTGCAGTATGCCTATCATCGCGCTCTACACAGGAAACGGCATCTTGCTTCGAATCACTTCTATCGCTGGGAGGAACTGGAAGCGGCGATCGAGGTCGGCTCGGGTCGAGCGTTGTGGGGCGAGTTGCCGGAAACCCTTCGGCTCGCCGAGGAAATGCTGGGAAACCTGAAATCACGGCAGCGTGCCGTTGTTGAAATGACGTATTACGAAGGACTGACCGCAGAAGAGATTGCTCGTCGGCTAGATGAATCCCCACACGTGGTTCGACACGACTTACACCGCGGCCTCACAGCTTTGCGGGCAATGTTTGGGAACAGCCATGAAAAAGAATAGGAAATTCGTGGACGTGGCGAGCAGACTCTGGCCCGTGACGCACCGACGTTTTGAAGAAATGTGCTCCCTCGCCGTGACCGGACAGCTTGGCGGCACGCAAATGTGCGAATTGAACGAGCACATAACAGCATGTGAATCATGCCGCAAGTTCTTGGAATCAGTTGCCCAGATAAGCGCGCAAGCCATGCCGCTGCTCGTCGACAAGCATGCACCGGCAGGCAACGTTGCCCCACCGGAAGGCATGCGCGAGCGCTTTCTCTCTCGGCTCGCTGTGGAAGGCATGAACGCAAGAGACAGAGTGACACAGCGTCCGTCGCCCATTCTGGTGCGGGAGTCGATCTCCCTCCCACTCGATGAGCGACCTGAGGGCGATAGGCGCAAAAAGGCGCTAGCTACAGGCGCACGACCGGTGTCGTTTTCTCGGCTGTGGCGCTCGCTCGCCGCCGTGAGCGCGTGCGTGGTGGTCGCCATTGCCGGATATTATGTGGGTAAGGGGAAACTCAGGCAGACGCCGCCGCAAGTGACGAAAGCGCCTCCCTCAATCGAGCCTGCATCTGACCGCAATCCCCTGGCCATTGAGTCGGATCATGTGAGTCAGCTTGAGCCGCAAAAGAAAGAACTAGAAGGCGAGCTTGTCCAACTGAAAGAAAGGCTCTCGAATGCGGACGGTGAACGACAGTCTCTGCGAGAGGAATTGGCGGCTGCCAAAGAAAAGCTTGCGGCGTTGACAATGCAGGCCCAGAGTGCCTCGCAGAGTTCTTTGGTGGAAGGTCAGGAAGCGAAGAATCAAGTCGCCACTCTGCAAAGCCAGGTCGACCGGCTCAATCAACGGCTGGCCGAGTCCGAGGTCAAGCTAGATGTGCAGAGGCAAACAAGCGAAGAAGTTAACGCCAAGCTCGAAACCACGACAGCAGACCTTCGAAGGGAGCTCGACCTGAAGTCGGCCAAGAGCGAGTTGGGGGATGTGGTGGCCGCCCGTAACCTGCACATCGTGGATGTCTACGATGCAGACCCGAACGGAAAACGGCAGCGTTCCTTTGGGCGCGTGTTCTATATCGAAGGAAAGTCCCTCGTGTTCTACGCCTACGATTTGGATGATCCGGGCCGGTTCAAAGCCAACATCGTCTTTCATGTCTGGGGCGGAAAGGCCGGAGTCAAGGAAGTCACCCAAAGCCTGGGTATCCTCCGTAAGGACGATGGCGGCCAGAACCGCTGGGCGATGACTTTCGACGATCCGAAGGTTCTGGGCCAGATCAACTCGGTCTTCGTAACCGCAGAATCTGCCAACAAGCACTACGACGAACCCCACGGCAAGAAGGTCCTGTACGCCTATTTCGGGAGCACGGCGAACCATCCATAATCTTTCCTCCTCGGTAGCTGTTCCGCGCCAGGATGCGAAGTGGCCTCTACTGTCGTTTGTCCAGGCCACACGTCGGCAATTTTAAAGAATGTTTACCTTGGTTGGCGAATTTTCCCAACTTCGCGGGCATACCAGAGAAGGGGGTGCCCGACGATGACAATGACGCGCTTAATGCGGGATGCCTGCCGTGTAGTGCTCGCTGTATTGTCCTTTGCCTGTGGGGCGATGGGCCAAGCGGAGACGGCGACAGTCTCCGGCCTGATTACGGATGACACTGGTGCGGTGGTGCCCGGAGCGGAAGTGAAGCTGCAAAGTGTCGAGCGTGGAACGGTTGGGAATTCCAAAACCAACAACGCAGGGATCTACGTATTCGCGAGCGTTCACCCCGGACAGTATCAGCTCACCGTGCAAAAACCCGGCTTTAAGCAGGTGGATTTCCTCGGTCTGATCGTCAACGTGCAAGATCATATTGAACAAAATTTTCGCTTACAAGTCGGCTCGGTCTCGGAGAGTCTTACAGTCACGGCAAACGGACTGAATGTAAATACTACCGACGCAGCAGTGAGCACAGTGATTGATCGCAATTTCGTCGAGAGTTTGCCGCTGAACGGGCGCAGTTTTAACACGTTGCTGCAGTTGACTCCAGGCGTTGTCATCGCTCCAAGCGCTGCGGGACCTCTCGGCCAAGGCTATTTCAGCGTCGCGGGGCAGAGAACAAGTTCCAATAATTTCCTCGTTGATGGAGTATCAGCAAACTTTGGTGTGGCGCCGACCGCTGCCGTTGGAACATCAGGAACTGGGTCGGCACAGGCGTTCAGCCAGCAAGGGGGGACAAGCAGCTTGGTTTCGGTCGAAGCGTTGCAAGAGTTCCGAATTGAAACTTCGTCATTCGCACCCGAGTTCGGCCGCGCACCAGGTGGACAAGTGCTTTTGACGACTCGCTCTGGGACAAATGGTTTTCACGGCGGGATCTACGAGTACTTCAGGAACAACGTTCTTGACGCAAACGACTGGTTTGCCAATCAGTCGGGCCAACCGCGTGCTCCGGAGCGCCACAATGATTTCGGCGGGTATCTTGGAGGACCGATCCAGAGGGATAAAACTTTCTTTTTTATTTCCGACGAAGGCGCGAGGCTCAGGCAACCTCAAACTCAACAAAGTACGGTTCCGTACATTACCCCTAGTGTGCCTTCCTGTTCGGCGCCCGCAGCAATTGCTCCCTTTCTGAATGCATATCCAAAGCCGAATGGACCAGTTTCCGCAACGACTTGCACCGGACAGTTCACCGGAAGCTATTCCGCCCCCTCCACACTTAACGCTGGAAGCATTCGGATCGATCACACTTTTAGCAGCGCATTCAGCATCTTCGGGCGTTACAACGAAGCTCCTTCGGAGGGGGCTGTGCGTACCAATAGCCTCAGCGAACTTCTTATGACGACCGTTGGGACGAGAACGCTTACTCTCGGCGCCACGATGGTCCTTAACCCTCAACTCACAAACATGGTTCGTGGAAATTATTCTGTTCAAAATTCGAGTTTGATTGCGAGCCTGGACTCGTTTGGTGGAGCTGTCCCGCCAAGCTTAAGTCTTCTAGGTCCGAACCTGCCAAACGCGAAAAACTCAATCTTCACTTTCGGTACATTCGATACAAGCACTTACGTCGTTGGGCCATCTTCGAGAAACCGTAGCACACAGCTAAATTTTGCTGACGATCTGGCTTTTTCACATGGTGTGCATCAAATAAAGATCGGGGCAGACTATCGCGCCATCTACCTGGATGTGCGACCATTCGAGGCATTCGTTGGGTACTCCGCAATCAGCGTTACCTCATTCCTGTCAACCGGACAGGCGGATGCTGGCATTTCCGGTGGGAGGGTGAAGTCGTCGTACCTTCGCGCACAGGCGACGTCCATATATGGTCAAGACACTTGGAAAGTGACGCCCAGACTAGCAATAACCTACGGTCTCCGCTGGGAACTCAGCCCCGCGCCGTCACCTAGGTCTGGAACAACCCTTGCCGCGTGGGAGAACGTCAACACTCCCGCCCAACTTGCGCTCGCGCCGACTGGGACACCTGTGTGGAACACCACCTATGCTAACTTCGCCCCACGGGTCGGCATGGCCTACAGCTTGACATCAAGAGGAGACTTTGTTTTACGGGCAGGTTGGGGGATGTTCTATGATCTGGCCTCCGATGCGATAGGGAATTTGGCAGGCAGTTTCCCTAACGCGGCGAGCGGGTCTTTTCCTCCTGCTTCCCTGCCTGTCAGCGATGCGACACAATTTGTTCCTGCCCTTTCACGTCAACCTCCCTTCCCCAACGGAACCACGGGTTATTCTCCTAACCTGAAGCTTCCGCGCTCCTACCAGTGGAACGTTGCCCTCGAAAAATCGTTCGGGGGCAAACAGGCAGTCTCCATGACCTACGTGGGCCAAGCAGGCAGAGATCTTCTCAGACAAGAGGGGATAAATCAGCCGAACGCAAACTTCTTGGGCCCATTCGGTTTGACGCAGACAAACGCCTACTCCAACTATGCTGCTGTGCAGGTACAGTATCGGAGACCATTTTCGAGCGGCTTTCAAGCCTTGTTGAACTATACGTGGTCGCATTCCCTCGACAATGCCTCGAACGATGTCCTGGCGGCCGTCTCGAACATTGTTATCTCAGCCGCTAACGACTACGCCTCTTCAGATCACGACGTTCGCCACAGTTTCTCGGGCGGACTTGTGTATGCAGTTCCTGCGGCTGCCAAGAACGGCCCGTTAGGGCGGCTAACGAGAGACTGGTCCATCGATGCGGTGATAGTTGCCCGAAGCGGATTCCCATTTAATGTGTCTGCACCTGTATCCTTCCAATCCGGGAGCGCTTCGCCGCGCCCGGATTTGATCCCGGGACAGCCTTTTTGGATTCGCGACTCGACCGCTGGCGGCGGTAAGAGCTTGAATCCGGGCGCGTTTGTGGCATCGGTCGGTCAACAGGGTACGGAAGGACGAAATGACATTCCCGGCTTTGGGTTGACACAAGTTGACTTATCACTCGGTAGGAAATTCGTGATCACGGAACGGCTCAATCTCCAGTTTCGCACCGATGCGTTCAATCTTTTCAATCACCCAAACTTCATAAATCCCCAAGCCGTCTTAGTATTCGGGTCCATCTTCGGATTGAAGTCACCTTCTATGCTCAATCAGGGGCTAGGCGGATTGGGCGCCCTCTTTCAACAGGGCGGCCCGAGGTCAATGCAACTCTCGCTGAAGCTGACTTTTTGATAGTTAGTCCAACGTCGCGGGCAAGGGGGCTCACACAGAACGAGTCTTACGCTTTGAGCCAAAGTGTTTGGCGTTGGCATTTGATCTGGCCGGAGGTCAAGTTGGGACAGTTGTTCTCCAAGTCTTTGATATCGCTGTGTTTGGGAGCGTGCGCCTTTCCGAGTTCGGCGACAGCTTCGCAGAAAAGGCCACTAACGGTGGAGGATTGCGTTCGAACCCGCCGACCCGTTAGGGGCGAGCTTTCCATATCGCCGGATGGAAATCGAGTAGCGTACATCGTGAAGGCGCCCGATCCCGACACGAACAAAAACAACTATGAGCTAATTGTTCGCGACCTCCGGCAAACGAGTTCACGCGAGAACGGGCGCTTACTGCTGCATTCCGAACAGTTGTCCAGTGTACGCTGGTTGGCGGACAGTAAGACCGTCGCTGTTCTCGCCCAAGATGGTCAGGAAATGAGCGTGAGTCTTCTTGGTGTGGTGACGGGGAAGCGCGAGATCGTTGCGGGACCTGCAAAAAAAATCAAATCATTTGGCATCGATGATTTAGGCAACGTCGTAGTCTTCAGCGCTGGAGTCCCTTCGCAACCGGAGACGACGTTACAAGAGACAAGAAAGTTGCGCGGGTTTCCAGTTATTCCGGGTACGGCAGCAATCGACTCGGATTATTTCCAGGATCAGCTTCATGATTCTGAACTTTTCCTGGTGAAACGAAAAAAGGACGACGAAAGGGAAACGACGAGACTCCGTGCTATCGGGCTAGCAGCGCAGCCGATCGACAGATTCGTTGGAAACGTGAACAGTCTCAATGTGTCACCCGATGGCAGATATTTGGCCTTCGAATATGTACCAGAGACCACTCCGGACAGTTGGCAGGCGAGCTTCTTTGTCAGGGCAGTGGAGGCGAACGGTATCAAATCTCCTGCTTGGGGTCTCATGGAAATCGCAACGGGTCATTGCAAGCTTGCGATAAACGCACCCTCTACAGGCTACATGCCGCTTACCTGGGCGGAGGACAGTAAGTCATTTGTGGCGAATACCCTTGCACCTATCGGAAGTGTGTGGGAGCAGCAAGATGCGGCGGCCGGCTTCCACAGTCTTGCGGGATGGGATTCCTACCTCCACCTGTTTGCAGTAAACGTGAGAACAAATGTCGTATCTGAGGTAATCTCGAAGTACTTGGGGTTCAACAAAGGAACAATACTGTGGAAGAAGAGTGATGGGGAGATGTTTGTCCCCACCGACAACGGCATGGTCTTGCGAATGAAGCAGATTGACGGCGTTTGGAAAGAAATCAATCGCTCCGCTCGACCGTCGCTGAAGAATGGCGAAGCTCATGATGTCATAGTGAGTGGCAATGTTCTCATTGGGATCAACGAAGACATCCAAACACCGCCCGATCTTTTTATCTACGATGCTAAGAGTGTTCAAACGGTTGTTCTTACGGACTTGAATCCGGAGTATCGTGACATTTTCCGTGGAGACATTGAAAAACTGAATTGGACCAATAAGTACGGAGTGCCTTGCGAGGGCCAACTCATTTGGCCTGTCGGCTACCAAGAGGGCAACAAATATCCCCTAGTAATCATGAATGCGCCGACACCCGGAGTCTTTATTAGCGACGGCACTTACACAACAGCGTTTCCGCCGCAATCGCTAGCCAATGCTGGTTTCTTTGTCCTAATGGCGGAGTACACGCTAAGCGATGATCTTATATCTAAAGATTTTCCGGGACACCTCGCCGAGGCTTATAACTACATGGCGATGATTGAAAGTGCGATCACAGCTCTGGTTGATCGGAGAATTGTTGAACCAACAAAGGTCGGCATCATTGGTTTCAGCAGAACAAGTTGGAAAGTAGACTTCATGCTGACTCATTCCGATGTGAAATTTGCGGCCGCCTCCTCTGCTGACGGTGGTCTTTATAACTATGGCTCTTATTGGCTTTGGAATCGCGAGGAAGCAACGTCTGATTCGGAAACGATGCTAGGCGGACCGCCGCACGGCGAAAGTTTTCAAAACTGGCTTAAGTACGCACCAGCCTTTAACGCTCAGCATGTCCAGACGCCCCTGCTAATGGAATATGTGGGTTATGGCCATCTCCCTAGCGGGCCTTTGCAGGCATATGAGTTTTTTTCTGCTTTATATCGGCAGGGCAAACCAGTCGAGCTTTATTTCTATCCCAAAGGGGATCATCCTCTTGACACTCCTTTTGAGCGAGTTGCTTCACTGCGGCGTAACGTCGACTGGTTTCGATTCTGGATACAAGGTTGGGAGGGATCACCTCCGACTTATGATCCTGAGCAATATGTTCGTTGGCGAGCACTGCGCAGGCGGTACACGGAACAGAGTCCATAGCCTGTTCCGTAATAGAGACATCAGCAACTATTCATCCGCCTCGTACGCGCTGACAGTGGCATTTCGCGTACCGCCCACGTCACTCTCCCTGGGATCACAGCCGCGCCAAAGCCGCCCAATACAGGCGCTGGAGGGACCTGAACAAGACGTAAGAGGAAAACGACCGCAGGGCGAAGGCTGCGGCAGCCAATTGAGGAGGCTTTGGGGGCGACCGAAGTACTAACAGAAGTGGCTGGTCGCCAGGGGTCAGTGAGAAGCGCGCGAGACGACAGAAGTAATTGCGCACGCAGCGCACCGCTTTGCTTGCCACTCGCCACCGTATTTTTCTAGGATACGAACGGAACCCCGGATTTGCTAACAGCCCGCTGGCCTTCACGTGCGACTGCATCGCGCGGGCAGGACTGTAGTGGAGCGCTCTGCCATCGGCGATTACGCGCGAACAACGACGTGGGGTCAAACGAAAGTCTGGCGTAGCTCCAGTCACTCAACGCAGCAGGTCCAAGTCCGAACGCCACATAACGGGTTTGGATACATAACGCGGATT
>WNFW01001695.1_pt1 | contig 16340 bp, 15 predicted proteins | sample 5400131 | NCBI WGS metagenome assembly WNFW01 (sample SAMN13153362, study PRJNA577476) | soil metagenome | isolation source: 20 cm soil or saprolite under grassland replicate 1 | place: USA:California | collected 2016-06-15 | reverse complement strand
GCGTTGCAAGAAAAAGATCGCCAGTATAGCCCTAAAGTCTTATACGCAAACGTGTGCACACATGGCAAACTTGCCACCGAGTGTCGAAAACTCCCCGATGAACCCCATAAGCTTATGAACTGTAAACAATCCACCATATCCATCGGAACTCGCGTCGTCGCCGCTGCAACGTGCCTCGCGTTTTTTGCCAGTTGTGCGACGGCGCCGCAGACAGCACGTGGTCCCGAATATGCGCAGACCGCGAGCATCATGCGCGAAGCGCGCTCCGCGAGCGTTCCAGCTGAAACAAGAGCTGCCGATTATCTGCAGGCGGCTTCCATAACCGCTCCAATGCTTGGAAGCGGAGCCTCGCCAACACCAGCCCTTGAGACTTACAACGCAGCGTGCGGCGAACTCACTGTTCTGCTGCGCTCCAGTGAAGGAGGACGGCTGTGGAATCATCCGATGACTCTTACGGGTAACAACACGACTTATCATCTACGGCTTGAACCCGCCAGTAACGCAGTCTGGGCCCCGAACTACTTCACGTCTTTTGTGCCAGAACAGCAGATCAAAGAGAAACTGATCAGAAAAGAAAATATGCACCAAGGTGTTGGCGGCGCGCTTGTCGGCGTGCGACTCGTCAATCCACCCGAAAAGTTCGCGCCGAGGAGGGGAATCACCGCGCCGGTCACGGCCACGCTCGATTTCCACGCCAAAGATGCGACGCTCGCGCTGCGCCGTCCGGCAAAGCAACTGACAGCGAGTGTTGAAGGAAAAGTCCGCCCGTTGGCTGCCAATTTTTCGGCGCCGCTCAGCTACTACCCGCCTCCGGCCAATCTGATGTTTACCGGATTGTTCGGTGGATTCAATTCGAAGAGTTACCCGGCCCCTATCGGCCTCTATTTCCTCCAGCCGTACGACCCCGATCGAATTCCGCTGGTATTTGTGCACGGGCTTTTCTCAACACCCTGGACGTGGGTAGAGACGATCAATGGAGTCCAAGCCGACCCGGAGATCCGCAAGCATTATCAATTCTGGATCTTTGCGTATCCAACTGGCAATCCGATCCTCTATTCCGCACTGCGGTTACGGGAAGAATTGGCCAAGGCCGATCAACTTTACCCGAACCACAAGCCGTACGTCGTGGTCGGCCACAGCATGGGGGGCATGTTGACTCATGACCAGGTAGTTACGGTCAATGAAGGAATGTGGGAGAAAGCTCTGGGGCAAAATGCCAGGAGCATTTTCAAGGAAAATTCCGGGAATAGTTTGATTGTTCGCGCGATAAAGTTTCGCGCGAATCCCCGGATCAAGCGTGTTGTCTTTATTTGTACTCCGCATCGCGGCAGCGATCTGGCCAGCAATGGAATCGGAAAAATTGGAATTAGCCTGATTACTCTCCCGGCCAGGCTTGCCACTACTATGATGGACTCGCTCACCGCCGCGGACCTCACGCAAATCACGGGAAGTTCCAAGCGTCTGCCCATCGGCATTCCCTATCACTCAATCATTGGCGATCGGGGGAAAGACCATTGCCCGGACTGCACTGACGGTGTCGTCGCGTACTGGAGCTCTCACCTCGACGGTGCACAATCCGAGAAGATCGTTCCCGGCCCGCACGGGTCGTGTGAACTTCCGCAAACCATCGCCGAGCTTGATCGGATTCTACGCTTACATCTGGGGATGGGCAGCACCTCAAGAACCACCGTCGCTCAGGCGGCTCGTTGATCACGTCAGCAGGAATTTCGGTCAGGCGATTTTCTTATTCGGCTCCGCCTGGCGGCAAAAGATAAAGCGCTGTCGCGAAGATCAGATAAACCATGAGGGCGAGGACGCCGACGAACCACGCGGAGCGACCGGACGCAGTCACTAGGGAGGCCGTGAGCGTTGCGAACAAAATCATTGCCACTGCTCCGGGCCAGAAATTCAAATCCATTGGCGCAGGGCCAATCAAATAACTGAGCAGCACCAGAACCGGAGCAACGAAGAGCGCGATCTGCGCGGCGCTGCCCAGCGCAATGCTCACGCTCAAATCGAGACGGTTTTTTTGTGCAGCGGAAAATGCAGCGGCCATTTCGGCGGCTGCGCCCACCAACGCCACAACAATGAAGCCGACAAACGCAGGACTCATTCCGAAGGCAGTGGCGGCGTACTGAACCGATCCAACAAACACTTCGCTCACCAACGCCACCAAAATCGTAACACCCGCGAGCGTGCCGACCGCCAGCCCAATCGGCCACGCCGCTTCATGTTCTTCCTCTGCGCCGGTGAATAATTCGCGGTGAGTGTTCAATGAAAACCAGAGACCAAGCGCGTACCCGACCAAAAGCAAAAATGAAAGTGCCAGGCTCAACTTTTGAGTCAATCCCGCTTTGCCTAACGCCTCGTGCTCCGCGACAGCGGAGGGAATTAGAAGCCCTATTGTGGCGAGAAAAAGCAAGCCAGCCTGAAACCGCGCGGCGACACGGTTGAATTCCTGAACGTGATACCGCAGCCCCCCGAGCAGGAAAGATGCTCCCAACATGAACAAAGAATTTGTCACGATCGCGCCCGCGATCGACGCCTTTACCAGTGTGTATTGCCCGGCCTGCAAAGCAGCGATGGCGATGACGAGCTCGGTTAGATTTCCAAGCGTGGCGTTCAGCAAACCGCCCACCGAATCACCCGTCTTCGCCGCGACTGATTCCGTGGCATGACTTAGCAGAACAGCCAAGGGCAAAATGGCGAGGACGGAAAGAATGAAGTGTAGTGTGTGCGCCTCGTGATTGAGTTTCTCCGCTACCAGGGCAATGGGGACAAAGACAAGCAGCCAGAGCAGTGGATTACGACGGATCTCTTGAAGGAGCAGCTTCATGGGAAGGTGATCTTTAGTTTCCACGAACACTTACGATCAGGAATAGGACTAAAGTCCAATAGGCTGCTCGGGACGAAGTTGGTTAGAAAGATCAACGGCTCGTCTGGCGAACGATACTTAACTGAATAAGCTCAATCCCATGCCATTCGAAATATTCGATCTTGAGAACCTCGACAAAGAGCGCCGCAAGGCCCTCGCCAAATCGATTCGTACAATCAGCGTCGAAGAATTAAAAAAACTTGGGCAAGATCTGTTCCGTTTCGCCGATGATCCATGGCGCGAGACCTTCTTCCGATTCATTGCCGAGAACCCCGGCGCTACATTCCATCACGCAGTCGCCAGCGACGGCGTCAACATTGTTTACTGTCGCGACCAGGATAAGGGCATGTGGTTCCTGCCCGGGAGTGGCATGGGGCCGCTGCAGGCGACAGGCCGTCAAGTGATGAAGGACTTGATCTCAGGAGGCCATTAACTGTAGCGCCGCTCGTGATCCAGAAGCCATTTCTTCCGCCACAAACCACCTCCATAACCGCAGAGGGTTCCGTCGGCGCGAATGACGCGATGACACGGAATGATAATGCAAATCATGTTCGTGCCGTTCGCACGGCCAACCGCGCGGCGCGCATTTTCATCGCCGAGTCGCTTCGCCATCCAGGAATACGAACGCGTTTCGCCGACTCGAATTGACTGCAGAATTTTCCAGGCGCGCAATTGAAATGGCGACCCGACCGGCGCCAGCGGAACGTTGAACTCCAGGTTCTTGCCCGAAAAATAATCAGCAAGCTGCTGGCGGGCTGCCGTGAGGTAGCGATGCTCGCCCGGAACGATGTTCGTTGCCAAGCGCTTGCGCAGAATCGCTAATTCGCGTTCGGTCCCACGCCGGTCGATGAACTCCAGCAAGCGTAAGCCTTCGTCGTCGGCGACGGCAATCATCGCGCCGAGCGGAGTGTCAATTCGCTCTGCGAACAGCGGACTAAGCGTTCTAGCAAGTGTCGGTGGGTCACCAAAAATTTTCGTGAACGCTTCGCGGAAACCGCTTTCCGATTCAAAACCGCTGCCGTTTCTTGCTTCCTCCACGCGACCACCTTTGCGCACTTCGCTTAACGCTAGGCCCATCCGACGCGCGCGATGATACGCCTGAAAGGTCATGCCATAATGGCGTCTGAATTGCCGCCGTGCTGTGGAGGGATCGATCGACATTGCCGCAAGTTCTTTGTCTGTCACGCGTCCGCCGGGCGCGCGCTCGACTTCATTGCGCAAGCGCTCGAGCAGTTTCGGAGGATGTGTGCTTGGCTCCATCGGATGACAGCGCAAACAGGGACGATAACCGCCCCCCAACGCTTCGCTCGCCGTAGCGAAGAAATTCACATTCTCTCGCGCCGGCTTTTTTGCCGTGCACGTCGGCCTGCAAAAAATTCCCGTCGTGCGCACCCCGACAAGAAATATGCCTTCGAAGCTCGGATCGCGATTTACAAGCGCGCGATACATCGTTTCGGGCGGCGGCAGAAGTTCGGGCGTTTTCATGCGCGTTCGATGGCAAACGTATAACAACCGTGCGTCAGACTCCGAGCATGCACAAATGCAGTCTCGGGATTGTCGAAGAGGTTTCTAATCACGACTTCAGGCGCGGTCCCGTTCGCGACCTTCGCGTCGATGATTCGATTGTCACTATTGTAAGCACGAAAAACGCGCCCATTGCGGAACTCAGATGGATATTCATCCGTCGCCTCGTAACGGCGGCACGGCCCCGCATGGACAAAAATCGGGCCAGTCTCTGAATATGGATAGCCGGGAGGAATTGCCGCGTACGGGAACAAAACTACTTTTTCACCCGGTTGCGCCCAACGCAGGCAATGTCGACAGGGAAAAGCCTGCGGCGCATCCGCCGTCACAATAACGTGATCGTGCGCGCCAGCCGAAGCTTTTCGTCGCGCCACTTCCGTGACTTCAGTCTTCACAGGAACTATCCGAAACGTTGAAGTTTTCATGATCAAAGCTAAAGCCAGGCCTTCGAACTGCGCATCGACGAAATTCGGGCGTCGAATTCCCAGCGCTCTCGGCGAACGCATTTAGCTACAGGAATTCGCCCGCCACAATCTTTGCTACCTCGGCGATGGTTGCCGTGCGATCGTTCGCGCTCCCTGTTGATCCTACTGAATAAATGGTCAGCAGGATCGGCGCGCGATTGGGCGGACGCATGATGGCAATATCATTCGTCGCGCCGTTTGCCCCGCGACCTGTCTTGTCGCCAACTATCCAATTTCCGGGAACGCCGGCACGAATCATCGCCGATCCAGTCTCGTTCGCGCGTAACCACGCTTCGAGTTGCTGACGGGAGGATGCCGACAACCCATTTTCCAGGAGGAGCTGGTGCATCTCGGCTAACATCGAAGCAGGCGTGGTAGTATCACGCTCGTCGCCTGGCCCAGCGCTGTTCAATTCCGGTTCTTTGCGGTCGAGCCTCGTCATGTTGTCGCCGAGATCACGCGCGAAATTCGTCAGGCCAACCGGTCCTCCGATTGCGTACAACAGTAAATTGCCGGCCGTGTTGTCGCTTTGCGCAACTGCCGCTCCGCACAGCGCGCCCAGTGTCATGCCACCTTCTTCAAGATGAGTTTTCGTGACCGGCGCATATTCGAGGATGTCCTTCGCGTCATAAGGCACGAACCGCTCCAGTTTCTCTTGCTTCTCATCGACGCGTTTCAATACCGCTGCGGCAGCGAGAAATTTAAACGTGCTGCACATCGGGAAACGTTCTTCCGACCGATAATCGAGATGTTTGCCGCTGCCTGTGTCCAGCGTGGCGACGCCGATTCGACCGCGCGTTTGCGCCTCGATGGCCGCTATCCGTTTTGCAAATTCAGTCTGTGCAGTGGGTGTGCTCGTCGCAGCAAGTCCGCTCTCTGCAGCAAGCAACAAAACGAAAACAGCTACCATCGGTGATATGCCGGATGGCCTTCCTTCACGGCGACGAAAATTCCGCGACACGTAGCGCAGATTTTTCCGCCGGCGCTCAATGTTCCCTCCACGACCGCGCGATCATCTGTGAGATCGACAACTCTGGCCGACAGAAACACGGAATCTTTCGTCGGAGTCGGCCGGAGCATTTTAATCGAATATTCAGCGGTCACAGTGCATGGAGGCCGATCCTCGTTTGCATGTTTCATTAAATGATACGCCGCGGTCCAATTGCACTGGCAGTCAAGCAACGTGCCGATGATTCCGCCGTTTAGGACTCCATTGAATGCTTCATATTTTTTCTGCGGTCTCCATTCAGCGACGACTTCGCCATTCTTCGGAAAACTTCGGATATGCAATCCATCGGGATTCGCCGGGCCGCAACCCCAGCAGACGTTGTTCGGAGCGTACTTTTCCTGAAGTGATTGGCCGGGATTCATCGATTCCTGCTCTTCCGCTGCCTCTCAGTCTTCATCTCATCTCAAGAGCGAAAAAGCAGAGGAAGAGGTAGCGGAAGACTATTTTGACGAATCTGGATAAGGGCGCAATGCAGGGCCGACGTAAAGCGAGCGTGGCCGGATCAGGCGATTGTTATCGTGTTGCTCGGTGACGTGTGCGCACCAGCCGGCGACGCGTGACGCCGCGAACAGAGGCGTGTTCAACTCTGGCGGGAAGCCGAGCATCCAAAAAACCGGCGCGGCGTAAAGGTCCACATTGGCGCAAAGATGTTTCTCGCGGTCCATGACTTCTTCGAGCTTCTCGCAAATTGGCACCCAATTTTCCTTGCCGGTGCGCTTGCCCAGCTCACGCCCGATCTCTCGCATCACCGGCACGCGCGAATCGCCTTTCTTGTAAACGCGATGACCGAACCCCATGATCTTGTCCTTGGTCTCCAGTTTTTTCATTAACCATGCTTCCGCGCGATCGGGTGTCCCGATTTCTTCGAGCATCTTCATTGATTCCTCATTGGCGCCCCCATGCAGCGGTCCTTTGAGCGTCGCGACCGCAGAAGTGACCGCAGCATAGATTCCCGCTAGGGTTGAAGCCGTCACGCGCGCCGCAAACGTGGATGCGTTGAATTCGTGGTCTGCGTACAAATTGAAAATCGTGTCCAACATTCGAATTTGCCAGTCCTGCGGAACTCTGCCCTGTAGCTTGTAAAAGAAATTGCCGGCCTGTGTGAGGTCCGGCCTTTCCGGCAACGGCTGTTCGTCGTGCGAAATGCGCCAGCCGTCCGTGATTAAAGTGGAAACGCACGCGATCAGCCGGATCGATTTGCGGATATTGGCGTCGTGCGAGTTGTCGCTCAGGTCTTTGTCGAACGCGCTCAACATCGACACACCGGTGCGCAACATGTCCATCGGATGAGTCTCGCGTGGAAGCAACCGCAGCATTTCCGTCACTTGCCCCGGCAGTGCGCGTTGCGCAGCAATCTGTTGCCTGAAATCGGTCAACTGCTTCCCATTGGGCAACTCGCCGTTCAGCAGCAGGTACGCGACCTCCTCGAAACTCGCCTTCTCCGCCATTTCATGAATGTCGTAACCGCGATACATCAGCCCGGCATTTGGATCGACCCAGCAGATCGCGGTTTCGCCGGCGATCACGCCGGCTAACCCTGGGCTGTACTCTGGTTTGCCTTCAGTAGCCATGTGTCAGATTCTTTACTCGTGAATCGCAAACGTTCAAACGCTTGCGGGTGCGCTAACGCGTGAACATTTCGTCATCGACGCTTCAACCAACTTTCGGCGCCGGGATCGTAATCGAGCAAGTCATAAAGTTCCTGCCGCGTCTGCATCTTGTCGAGCCACTCGGATTGCGTGCCGGTTTTTTTTAGCGCTTCGAAAAACTTCTCACTCGCTTTCATCGAAACGCGAAACGCGCTCTGCGGAAAAATCACCATCCGATAGCCTAAGTCCGCGAGCTGTTGAAAGGTTAACATCGGGCTTTTCCCAAACTCAGTCATGTTCGCGAGCAACGGCCGATCAATTTCCTTCGCAAAATCGCGAAACTCCTCCGCCGTTTGCAATGCTTCCGGAAAAATTGCATCGGCGCCAGCGGCAAGATATTCGCCCGCCCGTTCAACTGCGCGATCGAAACCTTCTACGGCGCGCGCATCCGTGCGTGCGATAATCATGAAATCTGGATCGTGGCGCGACGCGACCGCTGCTTTGATTTTTCCGACCATCTCCTCGAGATCCACAATCGATTTCCCGGCAAGATGGCCACAACGCTTCGGAAATTCCTGATCTTCAATGTGACAACCCGCCAGGCCTGCGCCTTCGAGTTCACGAATTGTCCGTGCCACGTTTTCTGCGCCGCCAAATCCGGTATCAGCATCGACAATCGCTGGAATATCTATTGCCTTGGCGATGTAACCGGCTAACTGCGCCACTTCCGATAACGTCAGCAGACCGATATCCGGCACGCCAGCGGTTGCGTTTGCCATTCCCGCTCCACTGACGTAAACGGCATCGAACCCAAGCCGCTCCGCCTGTCGCGCCATCGCAGCGTTCGGCACACCCGGCAACATGATCGCGCCTTTCGCAATCAATTCGCGCAACCGAGCCGCTTTGTTGTTCTTTGTCATATGGAAGGAGGTCGAGACATCGCTTGCTATTTCTTTGGCACTTCGATCGCCCGTATCAGCTCATCGACGTTTTTCGCTTCATCAAGTTTCCACACAATATCGATAATCTTTCGTGCGCGCTCCCTGCCGAATATTGGATCCACAAGAACGTCAAACTTTTCTTCCACCTGCGAATCTTTCAGCGGATTCTTCGCGTGTCCCATCGGATAATCGATCCGCTTCGTCAATCGCCGTCCGTCGGCAAGATCAACATGAACAATGTTCGCTACCGCATCCGGATACAACGCGCTCAACTCCGCGTTGCGTTGCACCTTCACATTCTCCAAGAATTTCCAGGTCTTCGGATCCTTAAACCGCTCCGGCTGAAATTGCTCTTCGGTCACTTCGCCATCGATCAGCGCGATCGCAGTAATGTACGGCAGACTATGATCTGCCGTCTCTCGCGTCTTCGGTTTCCATTTTGCCGGCTCGCTCCCAATGATATCGACCGAGGCGTCATGGCTTTCGATGGTCATCGATTTCACTTCCACGCCCTTACCAATCTGCTGTCGCAAAAAAAGCGCTGCCTCAATAGCGCTCTGACTATGATATTCGGCTGGCCAGAATTTTATGCTCGTCCGCAAAATCATTGACGCCGGTCCCTCGCCATTCTTTGCCAACGGCACGGCAAATTTTTCGCCGACGTTGCCTAATGAAACGCCCAGCTGTTTTTCAAATCCCATTTGTCCTTCAAAGATCGGACCCGGCCCAGTCATGCCGGCACGAGCCAGAAGCGCCGAAAAAACTCCGTGCCGCGCCGCAGTCGCGAACGCCACGCCTTTCCAGTGAGAGAGCTCGCCTACGCGCGCCTGTCGCATCGCCGCGCCTGCAACTCCGGCGATGTTCACCGCATGGCGTGTGTTTTTCGGGTCGAGCTTCATTAACTTCGCTGAAGCGAGCGCAGTCGAAAAGGCCCCATAGGTCACGTGATCCCAGCCGCGCGCACGAATGCTCGCAGCATCACAGAATCGGCATTGCACTTCGTACGCGAGCGCGATCGCCGTGATCAGCTCCCGCCCACTTGCGCCGACGCTCTCGGCCACCGCCAGCGCGGCAGAAATGTTGTCACTCGGATGCGCGGGTTCCTTGGACAGATATGTGTCGTTGTAATCGAAGTAACGGATGCCGCAGCCGTTCGCGAATGCCGTCCAGTCCGGCGGGGCTTTGTGATTCGTCCCAATGATCGTCGATCCCTCTTTTGCCGAAAAATCCGAAGCGACTTTTCGCGCAATAACGCAAGGTTCTTCGGTCCACGCTCCCAGCGCGCAGCCCAAGGAATCGATCACGCGCCGTTTTACTTCATGCACCACGTGCTTGGAAAGATCCTCAAATCGAAGCGCGCGTGCGTAATCGGCAAGTTGATGAGCAAGCGATTTTTTCATGGAAAATGAAATTCCAATCTGCCGACGATTTCGGCGCGAGCAAGATGCGACATTGTAGGGCAGGCGCTCCGACTGCCAATCACGGCAACCGAGGCGGTTGCCCTACAATTGGGAATCGCGCACAATCTCTGCGTGAGCGAATTTCATTTCGGCGGCGAATTTGTCTGGCGCCCATCGCCTGAGCTTATTGCACAATCAAATTTACAGCGGTTCATCGAGAAACATCGGCTCGGTTCGTACGAAGAACTGCTGCGACGATCGACGACCGACATCGCCTGGTTTTGGGACACAGTGTTGCTCGAACTCGCCATTCAGTTTAACAAACCGTACTCGCGCATTGTCGATCTGACTCAGGGTAAACCGTGGGCGAAATGGTGCGTGGACGGCGAAATGAACATCGTCCACAACCTGCTCGATAAATACGCCGACACGCCGACCGACAATAAGCCCGCGATCAAATCCGAGACCGAGGACGGTACATCTCGCACGCTCACGTACAAGGAACTGCGGGAGCAAGTCGATCGCATGGCGAATTCCCTCCGCACTCTCGGGCTCGGCAAAGGCGACGCCATCGGGGTGTTCATGCCGATGGTTCCGGAAATCGTAGTCGCCATGCTCGCCATCATTAAGATCGGCGGAATTTTTCTGCCGCTCTTTTCCGGGTTCGGCGCAGCGGCAATTGTATCGCGATTAAACGACGCTGACGCGAAAGCTCTCTTCACCGCAGCTGGAACTTATCGGCGCGGCAAATTTTGTCCGATGAAACCAATTGCCGATGAAGCGGCCGCACAAATTCCAACGCTGCGCGATCTGATCGTTCTCAACCAAGCCGGCGAATGGCTCATCGAAGATCTCAGACCTGGTTCTGGACCACCGATAACTTTGCCCGGCCCATTCGATGACGCGCCGACCGAACGCACTTCGGCCGAGGGCCCGATGATGATCATCTACACCTCGGGCACAACTGGAAAACCAAAAGGCGCAGTGCACACGCATTGCGGGTTCCCGATTAAATCGGCGCAGGACATCTGGATGGGTCTCGATTTGCACGCTGACGAAACCCTTTTCTGGATGACGGACATGGGCTGGATGATGGGACCGTGGGAAGTCTTTGGTACGCTGCTTCTCCGTGCGACCATGATGCTTTACGACGGCGCTCCCGATTTTCCGGGACCGGATCGTGTCTGGTCGTTGGTGGATCGGCACAAAGTGACGGCGCTCGGCGTCTCACCGACGTTAATTCGCGCACTGCGCCGTTATGGCGATGAGATTGTGCATCAACATGATCTTTCTTCGCTGAGAAAGTTCGCTTCGACTGGAGAACCATGGAATCCGGAGCCATGGATCTGGTTGTTCCAAAATGTTGGGCGCGGAAAAATTCCGATCATCAATTACTCCGGCGGCACGGAAATCTCCGGAGGAATCGTGATGGGCAACGTGCTCACGCCGATGAAACCATGCGCGTTCTCAGGGCCGCTTCCCGGAATGGCGACGGACGTTGTAGATGAAAACGGACAATCCGTGCGCGGACAAGTCGGCGAATTGGTGATCCGCGAGCCGTGGATTGGGATGACTCGCGGTTTTTGGAAAGATCCTGAGCGTTACATTGAGACATATTGGTCCCGTTTTCCAGACGTCTGGGTCCACGGCGATTGGGCTGCAGTGGATGATGACGGGCTCTGGTACATTCTGGGCCGCTCCGACGACACGATTAAGATCGCTGGCAAGCGCGTCGGGCCAGCCGAGGTGGAGTCAGTTCTGGTTGCTCACGCGCAAGTGAGCGAAGCTGCGGCGATCGGTGTTCCTGATTCCATCAAAGGCGAAGCGCTGGTCTGCTTTTGCGTTTTGAAAAAAGACGCAAACGGCGATGTCGCGCTGGCAGCCGAATTGAAACAAAACGTCGCGCGCGATCTAGGCAAGGCGCTCGCTCCGCGCGAAGTGATTTTCGTCGACGACATACCAAAAACGCGAAACGCAAAAGTGATGCGCCGCATCGTCCGCGCCGCGTATCTGGGCGAAAAACTCGGCGACACCTCTGCGTTGGAAAACCCGGCGTCGCTGGACGACATCAAGCGCGCAGCGCGGTAGCCGTCGCGCGCAACGTGCGGACTGCCCGCCGTGCCAACATGCGTCCTACTTATTCGCTACAGCCGGGTGTGAGCAGGCCATTGTTGTAGTCACTACTTCTGTTCGCAGCCGACCTTCGCCACCTAGCGCCGCCAAAACATCCACCATGGTTTTGATGGTGTGGCGCTTGTGCGCGGTGGCGGCGTTGTTGGACGTGGCCTAGGCGTCGGTGATGGCCTCACCGCCACCGGAGTAGGCGTTGAGGTTGCGGTCGCAGTAGCCGTTGGCGTTGGTGTGCGCGTAGCTGTGGCAGTCGCTGTTGCCGTGGCTGTCGGCGTGAAGGTGGCCGTTGGTGTCGGCGTTCGCGTCGCTGTTGCTGTAGCCGTCGGCGTGAACGTAGCTGTTGGGGTTGCGGTCGGCGTACGAGTCGCTGTTGGGGTTGCTGTAGGCGTGAACGTTGCCGTCGGCGTTAGCGTTGGTGTGCGCGTCGCCGTCGGCGTTGCAGTAGCTGTAGCCGTCGCAGTAGGTGTAAACGTAGCAGTAGCTGTGGCTGTGGCCGTAGGAGTGAAAGTGGCCGTGGCCGTAGGTGTAAATGTAGCTGTTGCTGTCGCGGTCGCTGTGGCTGTCGGCGTGAAGGTGGCCGTCGCCGTGGCGGTTGCAGTAGCCGTTGGTGTGGGGGTGCGAGTAGCTGTAGGAGTCGAGGTTGGGGTGAATGTCGCCGTCGCGGTTGCGGTGGGCGTAGGCGTCGGCGTGCGCGTCGCTGTGGGAGTAGGTGTAGGCGTCAATGTCGCCGTGGCCGTGGCGGTAGCTGTCGGAGTCGGTGTTGAAGTTGCCGTCGGCGTTGGCGATGGAGGCTGAGTTGCAGTTGCAGTTGCTGTAGCCGTTGGTGTCGGCGTCGGAGTAAACGTAGCTGTTGGCGTAGGAGTAAACGTAGCCGTTGCCGTTGGAGTAAATGTGGCTGTTGGGGTAGGCGTCGGTGTGCGAGTGGCTGTCGGAGTCGGTGTAGGCGTCAATGTAGCTGTGGCCGTCGCAGTAGCTGTAGCAGTCGGGGTGAACGTCGCTGTAGGTATCGGCGTAGGCGTGAACGTACCTGTCGCGGTCGCCGTAGCTGTCGCTGTCGGAGTAAACGTGGCTGTTGCTGTCGGCGTGGGTGTGCGAGTAGCTGTTGGTGACGGGGTGGGCGTAAATGTGGCCGTAGCGGTTGCAGTGGCAGTAGCTGTTGGCGTAAATGTCGCCGTGGCTGTAGGCGTCGCTGTCGGGGTAGGCGTGGGGGTCGCGCAGGTGCCCGGTGTGTAGATAAAGTAAGCACCTGATACTACACCATTAGGTGGATTGGTGCCTGAAGGATCACATCCTACCTGGGTAAAATTAGTCCTGTTCTGTTGCACGCCTACTGTGAGAGCACTATCTGTGCCTCCCGTGTGTCTACCTACCCGTTGGTACGCTACGTCGTAACGTCCCGGGAAAGGAGGCGTCTCATACAGGATGACCTCGTAGTCAAGGCTCGGAGTCGGAGGCGGATCGTCCGAGTAATAAACATTGCGCCACTCGATATAGAATATACGGTGAGGCGAAGTGCCCGTTATGGCGGTGAACGCTCCACAGGTGGGACAGGCAGAAGTAACCGGATACTGATCTACCCAGTAAGGTCCGATCGAATAGGTGGCAGAGTCCACCGGCATACAGGTGACGTCAAAGAAGTTGTAGGTGGTGCCGAACGCTAACGTGCCGTTAGATCCCACTATTGCGGAGGTGAAGCTCTGGCCGTACAAGGTGACCGGGAACGGCAGGGCGATAGGAATACCGCAATCGTCGCAGTTCATGCCGAGATTACTCGTGCCTGGGACAAACGTGCCTGTGCCTGTCGTGTACGTGTAGGGAGGGGTGCACGTCGCCGTTGCCGTTGCCGTAGGAGTCGCCGTGGGTGTCGCGGTAGGCGTTGGACATGCGGTGAGTGTGTACATGAAGTAAGCACCCGAGGCTACGCCAGCAGGTGGATTGGCCCCGATCGGATCACACCCTACCTCTGTGAAACTTGTGGGGTTCTGTTGCACGCCCACCGTAAGCGAACTGAGTGTGCCTCCAGCGTGGCTGGTTACCAGATGGTAGGCTACGTCATAGCGTCCAGGCGATGGCGGCGTCTCGTACAAGACTACCTCATAATCCAGGTTCGGAGTGGCATTGCCGGGGTAGTAGGCATTCCGCCATTCCACAACGAATTTTCGATTAGGCGGTGCCTGGCCTGTAATGGCAGTGAACACGCCACAAGTGGGGCAAGTAGAAGTGACCGGAAACTGATCCACCCAGTAAGGTGCTATTGAATAGGTGGCAGAGTCCACCGGCATGCACGTGGGGGCAAAGTCGTAGGCGGTACCGAACGACAACGTGCCGTTAGATCCCACTATAGCGGAGGTGAAGGTCTGGTTGTAAATGGTGACAGGGAACGGCAGGCTGATGGGAATACCGCAGTCGTCACAGTTCATGCCGAGGCTAACAACGCCTGGCACAAACGAGTTCGCTCCAGTGGTGTATATGTAGCTGCAACTTGCCGTTGGCGTCGCCGTAGGCGTAGGCGTGGACGTAGCTGTAGCCGTAGCCGTTGCAGTAGCCGTAGCCGTGGGAGTAAATGTAGCTGTCGCAGTCGCAGTTGCCATCGGAGTTGGCGTTGAAGTAGGAGTAGGAGATGCCGTTGGAGTGGGGGTCGGGAAACCGAACTTTCCGATGACCGTGCCCCAGAATGAGAAGTTACCCCCAGTAGCGTACTGGTTTACGTGCCAGAAGCTAGTGCCATCGAAAGGATCAACCGTAGTCATGGTATAATCGCCCCAGCGTGAGAGGGAGTCCTGGTAAGTAAAGCCGTCGTGCATTGTGGCTTCCCCCTGGGCGAGGTTATTCGGCGGGTCAGCGGCAAGGCGCCCGGCATAACGAATACCTGGGTATATGGATGAGCTGGACACGGAATAACCAATGGCCATGTTACCGTATATATCGACAGCTATACTGGGCATCCAGCGCCACAAACCATCGTTGCCGTTGGTCCAATGTTGCTGTTGCACAGGCGTCGCAGGGAAACTGCCGCCTGTAACATCGAATTGATACCAACTGATCGCAGTCGTCCCGTTCCCGATTACCGTGTGAGCGGCCCATAACGATTCGGTGCCGTTGCGGTTTTGGTAAACGACGGGCGTCATGAGTCTATCGCCCAGGGTATCCAGCTTTACTGCAGTATTCCCCTGAGGCACGGCGCGTTCACCGCTCTCGACAAACGAGCTCACCGTGATCGCGGCGTTTGGAGAGTGATTCGCGCCCATGCCGAGAGTTGAATTTGCCGGCGTGCCAAAATCGACATGGAAGCGCCAGCCCTTCACCTTGTTCAGGGCCCCGGGCGCGGCGTCGATGGCAAGCAGAAACTCGTCCTCTCCCGTAGGAGGCGCACTGCCGTTGCGAAAATTAGCCGCAAGCAAGCTTTGGGAAGCGCCCAGACCGGCTGGAGGGATGGTAAAGGCGATGGCAGTAGGGTTTGGTCTTCCTGTCCCGGCCAGCATCGCCGCGCGATCGAGCGCGAAAACGCGCACACCTTTAAAGGTGTTGTAATCCGTCCATAGGTCGACCGTCAGGAAATAGGCATTTTGGGCTGGGCTCCCGCCAGAGTTCCACATCGCGAACTTTGGGTAATCGCCGAACTGGTTCGGGTTCGCTCGATCTACCTGGAGTGCGTAAAGGAACCAGCCGCCGCTGACGGGATCGTTGGTCTGGGACACGCCGATGCACTCCCAGAAGGAGTCGCCTGGGAATCCGGTCCCCAAGGCAAAGTCGCTTATCAGCCAGCGATCTGCGATCGGATCATAGAGAGTAAAAGGGTCTCCCTGATTATTGAAGGCGCAAGGAGTGCCCGCCAACCCCGCAAAGAATGAATCGTATGAGTTGCCCGATAGGGAATCGCCGTTCTTGTTAAAGATCACGAACGATCGATTGACCGATTGGACGTAATGGTTCAGGCCGACATCGCCATCGTTGTCGGGCACTGGATTGAAGCCGTCGTCGGACAGTCCATCAAACGTCAGCAGAGGAGGCGGCATAGTGGGCGCCGGCCGCCAAGCGTTTTTGAGTAAGTTCTGAACGTTCGCCAAGCCGGCGGATCCGGATCCTGACGGGGCGCTTGGCTGGTTCGTATCGACGTGTGGATAGCGCGTCAGAGGACCTCTCTCCTCGAATTCCTTCTTTGGCGCAACGTAAGGCAGGCTTCGCAAGTCCTGGTCCAGACGGACCGGACCGATCATCCTCACCACGTCTGGTGTCTGAGTGCCGGGGGCATCCTGATTGGTTTTTGCCCCTTTTGCCTGGGCGAACACGTTCGAGAACGCGCCGATGCCAGATAGCGCTACCGCGACGCCGGCCAGGCAAAAAACAGCAGCAAGTAAAATGCGAAGATTAAAGAAGGCTGATTGTGAAGTGGATTTCTTTTTCACAG
>WNFW01003647.1_pt1 | contig 16346 bp, 12 predicted proteins | sample 5400131 | NCBI WGS metagenome assembly WNFW01 (sample SAMN13153362, study PRJNA577476) | soil metagenome | isolation source: 20 cm soil or saprolite under grassland replicate 1 | place: USA:California | collected 2016-06-15 | reverse complement strand
CAATAATCTTCTCCACCTCCTCGGGCCCCGTCATGAGCAACGGGGCAAACAGCATCTTCGGCGGATTTGCCGGTCTCACGGGCGGCGCGATCCTCCTCTCGAGCACGTCGAGCCCGGTCATTGGCACCAGCGAGAGCTATCTCGGCGGGTTTGCCGGCGTAAATCTCGGCACGATCCAATTTGCAGCGGCGCTGGGCCCCGTCACCGGAAACGGCAACCACGACTTCGTCGGCGGCTTCGTTGGGGCGAATTTCGGCAGCATCGATTCCTCGGCCGCAGCCGGCTCGGCCAGCGCAGGCGCCAACAGCGCCCCGCCCGCGTTTCCTTCGGTCGTCGCCGGCTGCACCGACCAGGTGTGCGGCTTCTTCAATACAGGCATCCTGCCGCCCGGCTCGTCGTCGACGCCGTTCCTGACCGACCTGCTCGCCTCGCTGCCGGGGCCGGTGCAGGTCATCAACAATCTCGTTGGCATCGGTCCCACGCAGCTCTCGGCGCTCAATACCGCGCCGGTGGTCAACATTCCTCAAACCGGGGGCGTCACGCTGCCGCCACAGCAGCAGCGGCCCTCGCCCTCCCCCGGTGCGCAGAACCTGCCGCCGGGCTTCGACCGACGCATCATCGACATCCCGCCGCTGACGGAGACGAACCTGATCAAGGACGAGGCGGTGGTGCACATCGCCACCGCCACCGTCACGGTGGAGCGGCTACGGGCTGCCGTTGCGCCGCTGGGTTTGGAGGTCGTGGCCTCGGAAAACATCGCGATCACCGGATCGACTGCGGTGCGTTTGCGCTTCACCGACGGCCGAACCGTCCAGGACGTCATCCGGGCGCTCGCGGGAATCCAATTCGTCGCGGTCGCGCAGCCGCAATACGTCTACAGACTGCACCAGCAAGGCGGCGATACCACGCCTGCGTCACGTGGCGACGACAGCAGCCCGAAAGGCGACCCCGCGCAATACATTCTGGAGAAGCTCAAGATCTCCGACGTTCACCGCATGGTCAGGGGCACCAATGTCACGATCGCGGTCATCGATTCGCAAATCGACGCGGCGCATCCTGACCTGGAAGGCGTCATTGCGCAGCGCTTCAGCGCCGTCGGCGCGCCGGAGAAGCCGCACTCGCACGGCACCGGCATGGCCGGAGCCATCGCGTCGCACCAGCGGCTTCTCGGCACGGCGCCAGGCGCGCGGCTGCTTGCCGTGCATGCCTTTTCCACCTCGGCGGCGAGCCCCGAGAGCACCACGTTCAACATCCTCAAGAGCGTCGATTGGTCGGTGCGCGAGGGTGCGCGCATCATCAATATGAGCTTCGCCGGCCCGAAGGATCCCTCGCTCGAGCGCGTGCTCAAGTTGGCCTACGACAAGGGCATCGTGCTGATCGCCGCTGCCGGCAATGCCGGGGCCAAATCTCCGCCGCTCTATCCCGGCGCTGACCCCAACGTGATCGCCGTGACGGCGACGGATGCCGAGGACAAGCTCTTCACCGGCGCCAATCGCGGCAAATACATCTCGGTGGCGGCGCCCGGCGTCGAAATTCTCGTGCCGGCGCCCGAGGGCGAATATCAGATTACCACGGGAACGTCGGTGGCCGCAGCCGAGGTGAGCGGCATTGTGGCGCTCTTGCTGGAGCGCAATCCTAAACTCACGCCGGCCGACATTCGCCGCATCCTACAGATGAGCGCAAAGCGGCTCGGAACCGGCGAGCGCAACGACAATTTCGGCTCCGGTCTCATCGATCCGCTGCAGGCGCTGCAACTCGCCGACCCGAGAACTGCAACCACGACACCGCCTCCCGCCGCTACGCGCCCGATTCGGCAGCGCTAGCGCGACCCGTTGCGCTGACATGGGCGAACGCCGCGCGCTGGTCTGCCACGTGCATCCAGCACAATGAAAATGCCTCAACGGCCGTTCGGCTGGAAGTAGACGTCGACCTTCATTCCGACCGTAAGCGCATCCGGCTGCGCCAAATCGACCAGCACCTCGACCACGTCGACGTCGGTCACGTTGCGTTGCCCGCGCGCATTGTTGATGCGTGCTCGTTCGACGATCGGCGCAATGAAGGAGACCTTTCCCGCAAACTCGCGTCCACGAAAGGCGTCGGCCCGGATGATGGCCGGCTGACCGAGCTTGATCTCGCCGAGATCGCGCTCATCCAGTTCCGCCCGCACGCGCAACGCGGACATGTCGCCGATGACCAGCAGCGGCTGCGCGTTGCCGGCGAGTTCCCCCGGCTTGCCATTGACCTGCAGCACCGTCCCGGCGATGGGCGCGCGGATCGTCAATCGTTCGATTGCCGCCGCCGCGGCCGCCGCTTCAGCGCGTGCAACGTTGACCTGGCCCTCGGCAAAGGTCGGCAGGGGCGTGCTCGGATCGGCTTCGATGCGGCGCAGCTCGGCTTTCTGCTGCTGCTGGCGCTCGCGCGCCCGTGCCAGCACCGCGCGCGCCGGCTCGATCGCCGCGTTCGCTGCTGCGCCCGAGCGCCTGTCGACCACGGCTTTATCGAGGGCGGCCTGCGCCTCCATCACAGCTTTGTCGGCATCGGCGAGCGCGTCCTCGGCACGCCGCCGCGCGGCGGCCTTATCGACATTCACAGCCGCGACTTCGCCCCGGCGCGCGGGAGCCGGCCGCGGTGCTGGTCGCGCGGGTCTCGCGGGCGAGGCCGCCGGCGCGCTCTCCTCGTTGCGCGCCCGCAGCCGAAAGGCGACTTGTGCCTCGGCGGCAGCAAGCCGCGCGCGGGCTTCGGTGTCCACCAGGCGGATCAGCGGCTCGCCGGCAAAGACCTTCTCGTCGACCTTGACCAGCAACTGGGCGATCAGGCCCATGACGGGAGCCGCGATCTTGATCGTCCCCGAAATAGGCTCGACCCGCCCTGGCGCCACCGTTTGCCAGCGTTTGCCATCCGCCGATTCGGGCCGCCCCGCGCGCGCACTTTCCTGCCCGCCGGTTCTCGCCGCGGGCACCGCCAGCACCAATGCGACGGCGACGGCACCGAGGACGGCCGATTTAGTTTTCCATCCGGTCAGGCTTCTCGGCGTCATGATGGGCGGCGCACTCGCCTTGGTCTTTCTTGAGCGCGGCATCGCCGCGCTCCTCGCGAATGATGCATCCGTCCTCGATGTGAACCACTCGATCGGCAAAGCGCAATATACGCGGGTCGTGCGCGACGACCAACACCCCGCGGGAGGGATCCTTCGCGATCTCGGCCAGGAGGGTCATGATTGCGTTGCCGTTCTCGCCATCCAAGGAAGCCGTGGGTTCGTCCGCGAGAACCGCCGATGGCTCACCCACGATCGCCCGCGCAATTGCCACGCGCTGTTGTTCACCGCCGCTGAGCTCGAGCGGAAATGCGTCGGCCTTTCGCGCCAGGCCGACCATCGCCAACGCGTCCTTGGACTTTGCGATCGCGCGGGCGGAATTATCGCCGCGCACGTCCAGTGCCAAGCGCACGTTGTCGGTCGCCGTCAAGGTCGGGAACAGATGGTAGGACTGAAAAACGAATCCGACGTGCTCGCGCCTGAGTTTCGCCAGCTCTTCGGGCCCGGCGCCTTCCGTCGAGCGGCCCCCCAAGCGAACGGTTCCGCGCGTGGGCGTAAGCATGCATCCGAGAATCGAGAGAAGCGTGGTCTTCCCGCTGCCGGAGGGACCCATCAGCAGCGTCAATTCGCCGCCCCGGAGTGCCAAGCTGACGCCCCTGAGGGCTTGCACCTGCGCCGCCCCCTTTCCCAGCCATTTGGCGATATCGACGGCCTCCACGACGGGCTCGCTCATCGCGTGAACACCATAACAGGATCGATGCGCGTCACCTGCACGATCGCAGCGACCGCCGAGATGACGCACATCAGGAGCGTCAGCAGGAATAGCACCAAGGTGAGCGCGGGCGTCATCACGATGGGCAACGCGGTATCGGCAGTGGCGGCAACGACGATCAAGCCGATGCCCGCAGCGAGACAGAACCCAATCATTGCACTGATCAGCGCCTGACAGACGATCACCTTATGGATGTAGAGCCGCGAGGAGCCAATGGCGCGCAGCGTCGCGAACTCGTTGATGTGGTCTTTGGTGCTCGAATAGAGTGTCTGAGCGACGATGACGGTGCCGACGATCATTCCGAGCAGCGCGCCAGCGAACAACGCGAAGCCAGCGCCGGTGCCGAACAGCCAGAAGGAGCGGCTGCGGTCGCGAAACTCCGCGGTCGTGAGGACGTCGACGTCGGAAAGTTTCGCCGTGAGACGACGGCGCACGCTCTCCACGTCGGCGCCAGGAGCGACGCGCACCAGAAAATACGTGACCTTATTCGCTGGCGTGCCGGTGAAGGCGCGCCCGCGATCGAGCGTTGTAAAGACGTAAGGCGTGGTGGTGAATGAGCGGATGCCATTGGTGACCGCCCGCACCTCCACCTTCTGCCCACGAATCTCGGCGTTTGCCCCGACTCCGTTGATGCCGAGCCGGTTGAAGTAGGACCGGTCGACCGCGACCGCGCCCGGAATCGCCAGCGCCTCGAGGCTTCCTTCGACCACATTCCAGGGCAGCAAACCCTCCTCTCTAAGGTCCGACGCCACGATGAAGACCGGGAAGGTTCCGCCCGCAGGTATTCGCCACTCGGCATAGCCGATGACGACGGGCGCGGCCTGCAGTACGCCATTGATCGAGAGCGCTTGAAATCGCGTGCGTTCGTCGAGGGTCGAGGGATCTTCGAAGCACTTCGTTCCCGGCGGCATGATCCAGAGATCCGCGGATGCGTGGTCGATCATCGTGGTGACGATGCGCCCGAAGCCCAAATAGAGCCCCAGCTGGACGGTCACGAGCACGACGGAAAAGACGATGCCGATGACGGTCGCGATGAAGCGCAGCCGGTCGTGCAATAAGTTGCGAGATGCGAGTCGGTAAATCAGCGGCATGAGGATGAGTGCCTGGGCTTGCGTGCAATCTACCACTTTCGGGACATTCGCTGCGAGGAGCGCAGTGCAGTTCATGAGGCCGCGGACCGGCCGCAAAAGCGGTGAAATCGCTGTTAGAGCCGAGATTTTTGCGGACCATGGCGGTATTGCGACGGAATCCGTCTCTGTGCGTGACGCAAGCGGATTGCGCTGCACCGGCGCGCCCTGAAATGGGCATATTGTTGCGCGATGGCGGTTGAGCCTCACAGCGGGGGATTGCGCCTTTGAAAACGCGGATTTCGATACTGCTCATCGCGAGCATGGTGGCGTTCACGAGCGCTGCACTTCCGATCCAAGCCGCAGAGCCAACTGTTGCCGGGCTATGGGAGAAGAAGGACGAGGCCGGCAAGTCGGTGGGATGGTTTATCTTCGTGGAGCGCAAGGGGGTCTTCGAGGGGGCATTTGCAAAGCTGTTTGCGCGTCCGGGCGACGATCCGCATCCGACCTGCGCCAGGTGCACCGACGACCGCAGGAATGCGCCGCTGCTCGGCCTCTCGTTCATCAGAGACATGAGGCGCAACGGGTTGAGCTATGAGAACGGCAATATCCTCGATCCGCGCGATGGCACCATCTACCGCGCGATGATGACGCTGAGCCCCGACGGACAGGTGCTGACGGTGCGCGGCTATCTCGGCATTCCGCTGCTCGGCATGGACGAGGTGTGGAAGCGCTTGCCGGACAGCGCCGTGGAAGAGGATTGCTGGGTCAAGCCGGTCAAGGCCCGGCAATGACGTCATGCGCGCATTCTGCGCAAGCTTGACTGCGTGCCGGGCATGACGCCCCACTAAACCGTTATTTATCGATCGGAATCGGTGCTCTCGCGCTACCCTTCCCCGCAGCGCGGATCGCCTGCCAAACGCGCTGCGGCGTGAGCGGCGGGTCCATGTGCTCGACGCCGAGGCCGGAGAGCGCGTCGATGACCGCGTTCATGAGCACGGCCGAGCTCGGCGTGATGCCGGATTCGCCACCGCCCTTGACGCGCAGCGCATTGCCCTTTGTCGGATCTTCGGTCAGCGCGACCTCGAAATGCGGAAAATGGTCCGCCCGCGGCAGGGCATAGTCGAGAAAGCTCGCGGATAGCAGCTGGCCCGAGCCGGGCTCGTAGACGGCCGTCTCCAGCATTGCTTGGCCCACTCCCTGCGCCACGCCCCCGTGCACCTGGCCATGCAGAATGAGCGGATTGATCGGCTGGCCGCCGTCGTCGATCGAGGTGTAGCGGCGGATTTCGATGGCGCCGCTTTCCGGGTCGACCTCGGCCTCGCAGACGGCGGCGCCAGTCGGGTAGGCCGGAATCCGCCCGGTGAAGCTTGCCTCCGCCGCAAGCGGACCGCGCAGGTCGCCGGGCAGCGAGGAGAGCTCGTCGGCGGCGCGTGCAATATCAAACAGGTTCAGCCGGCGATTGGTGTTCGGCGCTACGAACAGACCATCCGTGAAGGAGATATCGCCTGCGGCGGCCTCGAGCATGACGGCGGCGATGCGGCGCGCTTTTTCGACCACCGCCCGCGACGCCTCGACCATCAGCGATCCCGCAAGGCGCATGGAACGGTCGGAATGGGTCCCGCCGCCGGAAGCAAGCGCCGCGCTATCGCCGCTGATGAAATCAATCGCCTGCGCGTCGACACCGAGCTGATCCGCAACCACTTGCCGGAAGCTCGTCTCGTGGCCCTGTCCGCTCGATTGGGTCCCGACGACGAGCACGACGTGACCTGCGGGCGAGACCTTGATGGCGACACGCTCGTGCGGCATGCCCACTGGCGTCTCGACGTAATTGGCGATACCGAGCCCCAGCAGCCGGCCGCGCCTTTTCGCCTCCTTGCGGCGCGCCGGAAAGCCGTCCAAGTCCGCAGCTTCGAGCGCGCGAGCGAGATTGCCGGCGAAATCGCCGCTGTCGTAAGTGAGTCCGGTTGCCGTGCGATGGGGCAGCTTATCGTGGCGGATCAGATTGCGCCGGCGTAGCTCCAGCCGGTCGATGTTCAAGCGACTTGCGGCGATATCGATGAGCCGCTCCATGACGGTGGTCGCTTCGGGCCGGCCGGCGCCGCGAAAGGGCGCCGTCGGTACAGTGTTAGTCATCACGCCGCGCAGGCGTACCCATGCGATCGGCACGTCATAGACGGTCGGGGCAACCCGATAACCGTTGCTGAGCGGAACGTAGGAGACGGTGTGTGCTCCGGTATTGGCGGTGAGCTCCAGTGCCAGCGCGAGCATACGGCCGCGGCGACTGAAAGCGAGCCGCGCACGCGTGACTACGTCGCGCGCGGTATAGTCGGCGAGGAAGGCTTCGCTGCGCTCCCCGGTCCATTTCACCGCAAGACCAAGACGGCGTGCCGCCCACACCACCGCCACCTGCTCGGGATAAATATTGAAGCGTGATCCGAACGCGCCGCCGACATCGGGACAGATCACGTGCACGCGTTCTTGCGGCACTTTGAGGCAACCCGCGAGCGCGTGTCTTAAGCGGTGCGCCCCCTGGCATCCCGAGATCAAGGTATATCGCGCCTCGGTGGCATCGTAGCTGCCGATCGCCGCACGCGGCTCCATGAACGCGCTGAAAGTGCGCTGATTGCGGATCGTCGCGTCGACGACGAGGTGCGCGGCGGCCATGGCGGACTCGACCGCGGCGCGGTCGCCGAAAGCGCAATCGAGCGCGAGGTTGCCAGGCGCCTGCGGCCAGATCGCTGGCGCGCCGTCCGCGAGCGCCTCCATGACGTCGGTCACCGCCGGCAGAAGTTGGTACTCGACAGTCACTGCCTCGGCAGCATCGCGCGCGGCCGCCAGCGTTTCCGCCACGACCAATGCGACCGCCTCGCCGACAAAGCGCACGCAATCGACCGCAAGCGGCAAGTGCAGCAGGTCGAGGATCTTGCTCTCGGGCGTGGGCTGGAAGCTCGGGATCGTGATGTCGTGGGCGTCGGCTGGATTGGGAAGGTGCGCCATGCCGACGTGGCCGTCGGCGAGATAATCCTCTCCGACGAGCACGGCGATTACACCCGGGCTGCGACGCGCGGCCGACGTGTCGATCGACATAATGCGGGCGTGGGCGTGCGGCGCGCGCACGAACGCGGCATAGCTCTGATCCGGCAGCGAGAGGTCGTCGGTGTAATTGCCGCTCCCGCGCACGAAACGCAGATCCTCGAACCGCGGCATGGCGCGCCCGATGAAGGGACCGGTGCGAGCCGAAAGGTTGGTCAGCATTGCACGATCGCCCGCTGCAGCACTCCATCTATTCCGGATCGAGCCTATCCAAGCCTGCGCGGCGTTGCCAATCGGCCGCCGCGGCCGTTTGTGGTCCACCGAACACTTTTGGCTATAATCAACCGCGCCGCCACCCTGATCGACGCGACGCCGAGGTAGCCTGTTTGGGCAAATCAAATGAGCGCGTTCATGGACGGCGAGGGAGAAATTGCATGAGGCTTCGGCGCATTCTGTTTGCCTCTATCGCCATCATTGCCGGCGACCTCGCGGTCAACGCCCAGGAGGTCACCGTTAAGGTCGGAACGGTACGCTCGATTTCCACCGCCACCATTCTGTGGGGCGTCGAAAAGGGCTACTTCAAGGAGCACGGCATCAACGTGGTAACCGAGACCCTCGACACCGCGGCCAATTCGATTGCGCTATTGGCGCAGAATCAGCTGCAGCTCGTTGAGGGGGGCATTTCCGCCGGCTATTTCAACGCGCTAGAAAAACATTTGCCGGTTACCATGGTTCTCGATCGCGTCTCGAGTCCGCTCGGCCACAACCTGATGCTGCGCCCCGACCTCAAGGGCCAGATCACGCAGTTGCGGCAGCTCAAGGGTAAGACCATCGCCACGAACGGCCAGGGGGCAGTCTCGACCTATGAAGTCGGCAAGCTCCTCGAAAGCGACGGCCTCACTCTCAACGATGTCGACATCAAAGTCATTCCCTTCACGCAATATGCCGTTGCCTTCAACAATAAGGCGATAGACGCGGCAATCACGATTCCGCCCTTCACCGCGCAGTTGCTCGAGGGCGGGCATGCCGTGAACTTCAAGGACCCCGATGACGTCGTAAAGCCGCACCCGCTCACCATTGCCGTGAGCATGATCAACACCGATTTCGCCAGCGCCAATCAGGAGTTCATACGCAATTATTACCTCGCGTATCTGCGCGCCATCCGCGATTATTGCCAAGCCTATCACGGCGGCTCGATCCGCGCCGCGTTCATTGAGCTGGCGATCCGCAGCGGCACCGAAACCCGCCCGGAGTTGCTGCACAAATATCCCTGGCCGGCCCGCAGCCCCAACGGCACGATCCATGTCGCGAGCATGCTGGACATGCAGGCCTGGTTCCACACCAACAGGATGAGTAATGCCGAGTTTCCGGCCGATAGGGTCGTGGACAAAAGCTACGTCGATTACGCGCTGGGCAAGCTTCCCCCGTTCGTGCTCGAGAACAAGCAGAGCACGCTCGCCGGCTGCCGCTGACGCAGCGCGCCACGGGAGAAACGACGAATGGCCGGCGAGCGGCGCGGCGCGGCGATCGATATCGCAGGCTTGCGCAAGCTTTACCTGAGCGGCCCGGCGCGCCTGGTTGCACTCGACCATTTCGACCTGCGCATCGCTCCGAGCGAATTCGTCTGCATCGTCGGTCCGTCGGGATGCGGCAAGTCGACCCTGTTGCGCATCCTCGCGGGTCTGACTGCGCCGAGCGGCGGCACGATCAAAGTCGACGCGCCGAACTGGGCGGTCGAGAATGCCATGGTATTTCAGGAGAGCGGCCTATTTCCCTGGATGAGCGTCGAGGCCAATGTCGGCTTTGGCCTCATGACGCGCGGCGTAGGCGCTCACGAAGCGGCCGCACGCGTCGAGGCGGCCCTGAAGCTCGTCGGCCTCACGAGGTTCCGGCAGCACTATCCGCACCAACTCTCCGGCGGCATGCGCCAAAGAAGCGCGATTGCCAGGGCTTTTGTGACCGACCCGGCCATGCTGCTGATGGACGAGCCTCTTGCCGCCCTCGATGCCCAGAATCGCATCATTTTGCAGGCCGAACTGCTGCGCATCTGGGAGCAGACCCGCAAGACCGTGATTTACGTCACCCATTCGATCGAGGAAGCGTTGTTGCTCGGCGATCGCACCGTCGTGATGACCGCCCAGCCTGGCCGCATCAAACAGATCATCGACGTGCCCTTTGCGCGGCCGCGCGATCCCATGACCTTGTCGGCCTCGCCGGAGTTCGGCCGGCTCAAGCTCGATATCTGGCGTGTGTTGGAGGACGAGGTCACGCGCGCGCGCCACGACGAGGAGAAATGAAGTAGTTGAAGCTTTGGACGGCGCCCACTCTGCGGCATCTTCCCTTATCTTTTGGAGCGTCCCCGCTTCGCTTCTCTCGTTCGGCCCAAGCCAGAAACCGATGGTACCGATGGTACGAACGGTTCTCCTTTCAACTCGGCCAACCGTTGTGTGCGCAGGACAATCATGTCCTGGATGGTCTCCTCGTCGCTTTTGTAATTTGGCCCACGCCCGAAGCTAAAACCAAGCCTGCGGAAACCGGGCGGCCCTATCGAGGCACCTATAGGAAGGAATTGCGATGGTTGCCGTCTATCGGTTGCAACGGACGATGGTCGATCAATAGTGCGGGTGCCGATGATCCATATCAGGATCGCCACAACCAGCGCCATGACGATGATGAGCGCTGCCATGAAAAGGTCGCTGGTCCAGACATAAACGAGGATGGCAAACAAGGGCGGGGTGACGACGAACGCTATTACACAATAGACGTTCGCTACGCGGTCCCATCGCGCTATGAGGGCTTGACGCGATCGCAAAATCTCAAGCTCACGCTCGATCTGAGTTATTTCGTCCGCCGTTTCCTGGTCGGTCATCGGAACATCACCGCAAGACCTTCAGGCACGTTGCAAGGCATGCGCTGGCGTCTGAGCGATGCCGCATAGTCATCGAGTACCATATAATGGGTGGAAGAGCCTTTGATCCCGATCAATGCGCTCGCGGCAGAGACTGTCTATGAACGTGCGGCCGCCGAGAAGTGCCTATGATGCATTGGTTGGCCTGGCTGTTGTTCGGCTTTCGCGGGCGAATCCCGCGCAAAACGTACTGGCTCGCGCAGGCAATCCTCCAGGTGCCAGCGATTGCGAGCGTAGCGGGCTATCTCATGGTCAACGGGCTAGCGCTGCCACCGCCTGGACCTGCTGCGCTGCCAAGTCTGCTCTGGAGTTTGGCGCTTTTGTTTCCGGCGTTCGCGGTGGCCGTCAAACGGTTCAATGATCGCGGCCATCCCTTCTGGATCGCAGGCATCTGGCTGGGCCTCGCCTGCGCCGGAGCTGCGTTCGCTTTCATTGATCCCTTCGCCGATCCGATGGATTGGGGGCGCGGCCACTGGGCGGCGCTCACCCTCTTTGTCATCGTCGGACTCTGGTTGGTCATCGATCTTGGAATGCTGCGCGGCCAACGCGGTCCGAACCGCCATGGCCCCGACCCACTCGACCCGGCAAGTGATGCTCATACGGCACAGCCACAGAGCCAGCGGCATCGCTCCCTTGGCGAGAATATTCGCGACGGTGTGATCGGCGCGCTGATTCTGATCGCAGCCTTGAATTTCGCCAGTCCCGATCTTTCCTACAGCGCTTTCCGCTGGCTCGTGATGCCCAATATGTCGAACATTTGGGAGGAACGACGAGCCAACGAACCCGCATACAATGCACAGCAAGCTGGCGCCGAAGCGTATAGAGCACGCGATTACGAGGCCGCGGTTCGGCATTACTCCCGCGCAATCGAGCTGTATGGCCCGGAAACGGTGGCTGCCGCGTGGTCCTATCGTATGCGCGCCTACGCGCTGGCGAAGGCAGGGCGGATGCAGGAGGCGCTTGCCGATCACAGCAAGGCGATCGCGATCGAACCCGATTTCACCGGCGGCTACCGGTATCGCGGGCTCCTTCTCGCCGACATGGGTCGCTACGAGGACGCGTTCAGGGATTTCGAGACGGCGCTGCGGCAGAACCCGAACTCTCAGTACACACTGACCGCCCGGGGCGATGTGCTGGAAAAAATCGGTCGTCACGAAGAGGCGCTCGCAGACTATGCGCAAGCGATCAAGTCTGCTCACGATTCTTACGACAAGCTGATTACCGGCAACAAGCTGTTCGACAAGCTGATAGGAGAAGCCAGAATGGAGGAGTCGCGTAAGCGATTGGTCCGCGACCGGGACGCGACCCTTACCAGCGCGCATATTCGCCGCGGCAACATCTACAGTGCGCTAAGGCAATATGAAAATGCGATCCGGGAATACGGACAGGTGCTCGAATTCGACGCGCGCAGCGCCCTTGCGCATTACAATCGTGGCACCGCTTACGACGGTCAAAGCCGGTATCATGAAGCGATCACGGACTATACCTCGGCTATTGAGCTAAATCCGCGATATGTGAGTGCGTACGTCAATCGCGGCCGCGCTTACGACAAACTCGGATCACAGGAAAACGCACTCGCCGATTTAGATCACGCGGTCCAACTCGACCCTCAGCATTGGACTGCTTACAGCAATCGCGGTTGGGTTTATGAACAGCAGGGCCGCCTCGATCTCGCAGGCGCCGATTACGAACATGCGTTGACCCTTTCGCCCGATGATGAGTGGCTCAAAGGCGCGTTGGAGCGGACGAGGTAGGAGCTATTTCGATCGCATCGTTCAAACGCGAGTCCGTTGCATAGAAGCGCCTCAGACGCGTTATGGATACAGACAAGATGAAGTGCTTGGCTGCAATCTCAGTGCTGATGCTGTGCTCATTGGAAAATGCCCACGCTACTGAGCGCGACGCGTCTCTTATCAACTCATTTCAAGTACTCTGCACCCTTGTGGCACCCGTTTTTGAAAAGATAGAGCAAAAAGCGATGGCCATGAGGTTACCGGTCCGCCGGGATATCGGCCAATCGAAGGAAAGCGGTCCATTTGCGCACAGTAAATCGTGGCTGGTGACGCTGACGACCGGACCGCACGAACTCACCGCCGCGGAGGCAAATGGTCCGCACGGCTACGTCAAATCTTGCGGCATCAGCGCGCCGGACGCGAACGGTGAGTCCTTCAAATCTGAGTTGGTCTCAGTGATGAAGCTTGGACGTCCATCATCAGAGAACATTTCTAAAGATGGCATCATGCGGGCCACAGAGTGGAAGGACGCGTTCGGAGCAGGGACATCGCTCCAATTGGTCGATGCAACTCCTAAGAATAAATCCGGCGCGATGCTATTTTATATCGTCCGTGAAGCTAGCAAACCCTAAGCTACGCCCGGTCGCCGGGCAGCTATTGGTGCGGGAAACGTGGTCGGAATCGCAGCGGGTCACGCGCCGTTACTCGCCGAGAGGGAGTTACTCATGCGCATCGAGATGTCCAGCAAGACGCGCGAGCGGTTGCTGTATCTGATCTCGCCGATCGCTTTCCTCGTGATCTGGCAAATCCTGTTGATGGCCGGGATCGGCGACCGCCGCTTCGTCCCTGCGCCGAGCGATATCGCGCGGCGTTTCATCACGCTCGCGGGGACCGGCGAGCTCGAATGGCACGTGGGCGTGACGCTCTATCGCGTCTTTCTCGGCTACATCATCGGCGCGGTGCCCGCGGTGGCGGTCGGGCTGCTGATGGCCATGTTCAAGCCGGTGCGCATCATGGTCGACCCGCTGATTGCCGCGCTGTTTCCGATCCCAAAAATCGCGCTGATGCCGCTTTTGCTGCTCGCCTTCGGCTTCGGCGACGCCTCGAAGGTCGCCCTCGTCGCCATCGCCGTGTTTTTCCCAGTCGTCGTGAACACCTATGTCGGCGCCGCGAACATCGAGCGGATCTACTGGGACGTGGCGAAGAATTACGGCGCAAGCCAGATCGTGATGTTCACCCGCATCGTTTTCTTTGGGGCGCTGCCGACGATCTTCGCTGGACTTCGCATTGCGCTTGCGGTCTCGTTCATCGTGCTGGTCGCATCAGAATTCGTCGCCACCAAGAGCGGCATCGGCTACCTGATCTGGAATTCGTGGGAATTGCTCCAGGTGGACGTGATGTTCGTGGGCATCGTTACTATTGGCATTCTCGGGCTGATTACTTCGGTGCTGTTCCAGGAAATCGAGCGCAAAGCCGTGCCGTGGAAGACGGAGTAACGGCGCGTCGGGGCCGCGGGGACTAGAGTCCCTCCAGCGGATAGCGCGAGAAATCGTAGCCTTCCTTGACGACGACCTCGAGTAAAAACGGCGCGCTCGTTTCGGTCACGCGCACCGCGTCCTTGATTGCCGGCGCGATGTCGCCGGGCTTCTCGATTCGCATCGCGGCGACGTTGAGGCCCTCGGCAACTTTCGTGTAGTTGCCGCCGATGGTCAGCGCACCATACTTCTTGGTTGACAGCTGGAGCACGTCGCGCTCGGCCGCCATCACCCCGTTGTTGAAGACGATGGTGAGAATGCCGATACGGTTGCGCGCCGCTGTCTCGATGTCCATGCCGGTCATGCCAATCGAGGCGTCCCCCATGATGTTGACGCAAAGCTTCTCGGGCGCCGCGAGCTTTGCGCCCATCGTGATACCGAGCCCATAGCCGAGCTGGGTCGACTTGCCCCAACCCATGTAGGAGCCGGGCACCGTCGTCTCCCAAAACGGGATGAGCTGTTCGCGCGGCCCGCCGGAATCATGCGTGATGATGACGTGGTCGCGGTCAACGCTGCGCATGAGATCGCGGATCACGCGGTACTGATTGATCGGCATTTCCTCGGAATCGAGGTGCTTTTCCCATTCGGCGAGCCAGCCTTTTTTCGCGGTGGCAACCTCCTCCTTGAGGGAGGCGAGCGCGTTGGCCCCGCCCGCGCCCTTTTGCCGGCCGACCTCGGCGATGAGGGCATCGAGCACCAGCGCGGCATCGCCGATCACGGCGTGGTCGACGCGGTATTCCTTGTTGATATCCGAGGCGTCGTTGGTCGAATGGATGATTGTCTTACCCGGCGGCACTCCGGGGCCGAACGGGGTGCGGGTGAGGCTCGACCCGATCGCCAGGACGAGGTCGGCATTGGCCATGAAGTGCGTGACCATTTTCGGCCGCGAGCGCGTGGATGCGCCGAGCGCGAGCGGATGGTTTTCGGCGATGGCGCTCTTGCCCGGATTGGTGGTGATGACCGGCGCGGGAATAAGCTCGGCCAAGGCTGTGAGGCGATCGCTCGCGTCGGCATAGAGCACGCCCTGTCCCGCCAGCAGCAGCGGAGCCTTGGCCCTGAGCAGCATGCGCACCGCCGTCTCGACCGCGTCGGGATCGGGCGCCGCGCGCTGCACCGGCACCGGTGCGTAATCGAGCTCGCCCGCGTACTCCGCCTCCCACACCTCGGCGGGAATCTCGATGAGCACCGGGCCGCCCTTCCCGCTGCGCATGGCGTGATACGCCCGGCGCATCAGGTCGGGCAGCTCCTGAACCGAATGCGCCATGGCCGACCATTTGGTGATGGGCCGATAAACGTCGGCAGCGCGGAACACAGGCCGCACGTATTGCCGCGCCAACGGCAGACCTGCAGGGATGACGAGAAGGGGCACGTTCTCGGCAAAGGCCTGCGCCACGCCCGGGAAGGCGTTCTCGATGCCGGGGCCCGCCTGCGCAGCGAAGACGCCGTTGCGCTTGCCGCGCTTGATGCGGGTATAGCCGTCCGCCAGGCCGACGCCGACGCGCTCTTGCCGGCACAGAATCGGCCGGATGTCGAGCGCCGCGCAGGCCTCGATCAAGGGGTTGCGCGGATAGCAAGAAAGAAACTCGGTCCCCTCGCGCCTGAGTATTTCTGCAACAATTCCAGCACCGTTCATGGATAGTTCCTCCTCCCCACGTGAAGCGGCATTGTGCCATACCCTAATGCCGTGGCGCGCGTGGCGAGCTTTGGGCCCCACAACTCTGAATTTCCATGATTTTAGGCCGTGTTGGCGCCGGGCCACATGGGCGCCGCAAAAGCAATTTGCCGTAGGCCGCGCGTTGTGCGCACGGGCTTCGCCATGTTAACGAGGGCTGCACATTGTCGGTCGATATTATCCCTCGCGGGGAAGTCAGAGGGGGGCAGATGAGGGATTGGCGCGCCGCAATGGCCGCTCTTGTGGCTGCGCTGTCGATTCCCATGCTGGCAGCTGCAGCCGAGGACAATCCGCGCACCTATGCGCCTGCGCCTACGCCGCCGGCCTCGGCCTATGATTGGACCGTCACGCTCGGTGCAGAAGGCCGAGAAGAGCCGCTGTTCCAAGGCTCGAGCCGCGAGCGGCTGCGCCCCTATCCCATCTTCGCCGTGCGCCGCTACGGCACGCCTGAACCCTTCCGCGCTCCGCGCGACGGCTTGGACATCGCATTGATCGATGGGGGCAACTACCAAATCGGTCCAGTCGGCCAGTTCGTGTGGTCGCAGCGTGAAAAGGCCAGCTCCGAGGCGGTTCACCGCCTGGGCAACGT
>WNFW01001475.1_pt1 | contig 16349 bp, 10 predicted proteins | sample 5400131 | NCBI WGS metagenome assembly WNFW01 (sample SAMN13153362, study PRJNA577476) | soil metagenome | isolation source: 20 cm soil or saprolite under grassland replicate 1 | place: USA:California | collected 2016-06-15 | reverse complement strand
TTGCATTTTTTTCTCGTCGTGCCAGCGCTCATCCTTTTCGGCATCTTCCTCGATCCTCGCAAGCATGATTGGCTGCAGCGCAGTTTCTGCCGCCGCATCGCGTTTCTTTCCGGCGCGCAGGTCGAGGTCCGCCGCTCCGGCGGCTTCAATGCCAACCGGACTTCTTTCTTCATGTCCAATCACGTCAATCTTTTCGATCCTTTCATGCTTTACTGCGCGATCCCGCAGTTTGTCCGCGGATGGGAGCTGGAATCCCACTTCAAGATTCCCGCATACGGATGGCTGATGAAGCGCTTCGGCAACGTCCCGGTGCCGGATGTCCGGCGGCCGTCGGATTTGAAGCGCATGTGGCGGCTCACGAAGGACGCCGTCGACGGCGGCACCAGCCTCATCATTTTTCCCGAGGCGAAACGGACGCGCGACGGGCACGTGGATCAATTCCAGGATGGCGGCTTCCGCGTCGCGCAGCAGCTCGGAATTCCCATCGTGCCCGTGAGTCTGATTGGTTCCTTTCAGCATCACCGGACGGGCCACTGGATGCTCTGGCCCGCGAAAATCACGGTTCTTCTGCACGACACCATCGAGACCAAGGGTTTGAGGAAGGAAGATGTGCCGGCGTTGCGCGAACGCGTTCGCGAAATCATAACCGCGCCAGTGGAAGAAACCTTGAAGAGGGAGCAGGGTGATAGTAATACAGGAGCCGACCCGCCTTAGATGGAGGGAAGGCCGAAGCTGGTGGAACGGTACGAGCGAACAAGTTCCATCAAACCTGTCGGGGTATTGGTGACGGCATGTAGGCGAAGTGGATCAAGCGCAACACGGGAAGTCCCAGCGGCTACGGCGATTGCGTGAGTCTTCTCCGAGAGCCGGATAGTGAGGCACCGGCACCGAGAGGGCCGGCAACAGATAGGCCAAACCTAACCCACCGCGCCACATCTCGACTCTACAGAGGTTGCGGGAGGGCAATCAAAGACTCAGCTTGATGCCCGGAAGGACGCGGCCTGCACGGGTTTCCTGCCAGGTGTAATAAATGCGGTGGATGACGGTCAGCGTTGAAACGACGGCGATAACCCAAAGAACCGGCCCCATGCGATTGAAGAGCCCGCCGATGATCAGCAGTACTATGCGTTCGGGGCGCTCCATAAAGCCGACTTTACACAAGGAAATGAGGGACTCGGCGCGCGCGCGCGCGTAACTCACCATCACGGAGCCGGCCGTGGCGACGGCGGCCAGCACGACATAGGGAGTCCGGCCGGTCACGGAGTAGTAGACCAAGAGGCCCATGTACAAGGCCATGTCCGCGTAGCGGTCGAGCGTCGAATCGTAGAACGCACCAAAGGCGGTAACGCGGTTCTGGCGCCGCGCCACTTGCCCATCCAAAATGTCCAGGAAGCCGGCGAAGAAAATAATCAGGGCGCCGACGAAGAACCGGCCCACTGCAAAAAAAGCGGCGGCGCCAAAATTTACGACCAGTCCAAGGAATGTCAGGAGGTTGGGATTGATTCCCGTGGCGGCGATCGCGCCAACTATTTTGTCAAGCAGCCATTTGCTGCCGGATCCAATTGCCCCCGATAACGTAGCCATAAGCGCTTAATAGTGTCTCAGAATCACCGCGGATTCGCGAAATTGAAAGAAGATTCGGTGGTGGGTCAGCCGCTTCCGGATTGAGCGTTTGAAGGTAGCCGCTGGCGCGGCGGACGCTTCGCGTGCTATGCTCCGCACGTCATGCCCCAGCGCAACGCATCGCATTGCGGTTCTCGCACATGCTCATTTTATAAGTACAGCAAAACCAATAGCTTACAGATGGGCGAAAAGATTGAATTCCCATAGCCATTAGCCCGCAACCGCCAGCGGCCACCTTCAAACGGCTTAATCGAACGCGCGCAGAGCACCGCGCCTACCTTCACGTATTCCCGAAAACGCGCGTCCCATTAAGCACTAGCGTTTTTATCAGAAGTTGGGCAAGTTGGTTGGTTCCAGGGAATTGACTTGCCAGTTCATAAAGACGGCCGCAGACCGCCCCTGACGGTCGCGATCAAGTGAACGATGAATCTGGGTTACCACCACGGATACAAGGGGCACAACCGCACGCTCGGGACAGTCGAGAGAATCGAGCCTCAGCGTCCCCACTTTCTTCCGGGGTGATATGTGACGGTCGACTCAGCTACCGCCGCAATATTTGCCGTAGATCCGCAGCGCCGCGGCAAGGACCCAATTGCGAAGTGGCCCCGGCTTCAGCGCTTCGACCTTGGTGATGAAGTTGGGGAGCACTTGGCAGAAACTGGGCGTGCTGGCAGCAATTGTGGCGCCGGGACTGGCGGCGTACGCCACCGTATTCGCGCCCCCCAAGCACAAACAGCCCGCAAGCAATCCAACGAGAACCAAAGTCGCCGCGAAACATCGTATTGATTTCATATGTCCGCCTCCTTGAGGAAACTTTCGAGAAGTATATAGCAGACCCAGCGAGCGCCTTCTTTGCGCTAGGTCAAATAGCCTCCCTGTTATTATGGAGGGCACAGAGGATGATACACCAGAACGCTCGAAACTCATCGAGGCATCCTATCTCTATTTTCCAGGCGTTCTGCGTTGTGAACGCTTGGATTCCTTCCGATCTTGATGCGCTATAAAAATAGTCCAGTCCGAATGTCGGACAATTGGAAACTAACTCACTACTGAAGATTGCGAATGCCGGACATCCTCTACCAGCGGGTTCTGCCCGCCAAACCCTTCCGCTCATGCGGACTTTGATAGAGATTTTGAATCGCGTACTTGCGTCAATTGTTCTTGACGGAGAATCGGCTTCATCCTAAAGTCGGCAAGTCCGAGAATTTTTGACCATTCCCTATGAACGAACTCAACCGCCGCCATTTTCTCCTGCGAGCAGGAGCAGGTCTCAGCGCCGCGTGGGTTTCCGCGAATTGGCCTGCCCTTCTGTCCGCCGCAACGCACGCGCATAACGCCGCGAAGGCGGCCACGCCGCCAAAATCTGAATTCTTCACTCCGGAGGAGGCGGCCGAAGTCGAGGCCATCACAGCGCGCCTCATTCCGACCGACGACACTCCTGGGGCCCGCGAAGCCGGTGTCGTTTATTTCATCGATCGTGGCCTGGCCACCTTTTGGGCCGACGACCAAAAGACGTACCGCGAGGGTCTGCCCGATTTGCAGGCGAGAGTGAGTGAGATGTACCCGAGCGTCTCTAAATTCTCCGGCTTGGCGGCTGAACAGCAAGACGCGGTTTTGCACTCCTTCGATGAAAACACCGATGCACCGAGGAGGGCGTTTAGGGCGCGCCCGGGTGCGCAGAATTTTTTTGAGACGCTCCGCCTGCATACGATCAACGGATTCCTGATCGACCCTGATTACGGCAGCAATCACGATGGGGTCGGGTGGAAAGTCATCGGCCGCGAGCGCGAACATATGTTTCAGGCACCGTTCGGGTACTACGACAAAGAGTATTCCGGCTGGCAACCGGAGGCGAAAGAAGCGGACAAGAAATGACGGTTGACCAGCCCAAGTACAAGACTTCCGACGAAGTGGACTTTGTCGTCGTCGGCTCCGGTGCAGCCGGCGGGATCATCGCCAAGGAACTTTCGACGAACGGGTTTCGCGTCGTGGTGCTGGAGCAGGGCCCGTACCTGACGGAAGCCGATTTTAATCACAACGAAATCGAAATTCTGGCACTGGACAAGCTCACCAACCATCCGAAGCTTCAGCCGAACACCTTTCGCAAGACGCCGGGCGAAAAAGCAAAGCCGCAGCGCGCGCTGGTTTATGGGCGATGCGTTGGCGGGACCAGCGTGCACTTCACGGCGAATTTCTGGCGATTTCACGAAATCGATTTCATCGAGCGCAGCAAGATCGGCGCGGTTTCCGGCACCGGACTGATGGATTGGCCGATCACCTATGCGGACCTCGAGCCCTACTATACGAAAGTGGAATGGGAAATCGGTGTTTCCGGCCTTGCCGGCGCCAGCCCCTTTGATCCGCCGCGGTCGAAGCCTTATCCGATGCCTCCGCTGCCGGTGAAATCTTCCGGCGTGATTTTCGAGCGTGCCGCGCGCAAGCTGGGCTGGCATCCTTTCCCGGCACCCATGGCGATTCTTTCTCAGGCGCGAGCCGGACGAAGCGCTTGCATCAATTGTGGTTTTTGTCTCTCCTTCGGCTGCGAAGTCGGCGCGAAATCCAGTTCGCTGGCCACCGCCATTCGAATGGCGGAGCGCACCGGCCGCTGCGAGATTCGTCCCAACTCCTACGTGCATCGCATCGAATCGGACGCCAATGGCCGGGTAACCGGCGCCATCTACTTCGATGAAAAGCACAACATGCATCTACAGAAAGCCAAGGCTGTGGTAGTTTGCGCGAACGGCGCAGAGACCCCGCGCCTGCTATTGCTGTCTGCCAACAAACAATTTCCCAACGGTCTGGCGAACTCCAGCGGCATCGTCGGAAAATATCTGATGCTCAACAGCGGTGGCGTGGTAATCGGCCAGTTCGAGCATCCGCTCAATGACTACAAGGGATTCGCCGTCAGCCGCGTGATGCACGATTTCTACGAACTCGATCCACAGAAAGTTGGATTCTACGGCGGGGGCGGGCTTGATGCGCGCTTCGATTTCACGCCCATCAGTTTTCCTTTCGACGGTCTACCGCCCGAAACGCCCCGCTGGGGCAAGGACTTCAAGGCCGCTCTCGCCCAGGATTTCAACCGTACTATGGAAATCTTCTGCCATGGCACGTCCCTGCCTCTCGAAAACAACAGCTTCTCGCTCGATCCCGATCTGAAGGACGCCTGGGGACTGCCCGCGCTCCGCCTGACCTACACGGATCATCCTGATGATTTGAAGCTCGGGAATTGGATGTTCGCACGCGCCCATGAAATCTTTGACGCTGCCGGCGCGCAGAAAAAGTGGAGTTTTCCGGCAAGGGAGCAGCAGTTCGCCGTGCATCTTCTCGGCACCTGCCGCATGGGAAAAAATCCGAAGACGTCGGTGATCAATTCTGACCACCAGACGCATGACGTCAAGAATCTTTTTCTTTGCGACGGCAGCAGCCTGGTGACTTCCGGCCGCGGCCAGCCCACCATGACCATTGAGGCGCTGGCCTTCCGCGCCGCTGACCGCATTACGAAGCTCGCGAAGGGCGGCGAAATCAGCGCCTGATCTTGCGTTCCATTCCCAAGGATTCAGCAGGTTCTTGTAACCGTACCGCGCGGACTTTCGTTACATCACCTGCGAGGATTAATTCGATGAATGGGAATCGTCAGAAACTCTGGATTGCCGTCTGCGGAACATCGCTGGGCCTCTTGCTGGCGATTGGCGAGGCTTGGGCGCAGTCCACTGCACCGAATCCGCCGGCGGCCCCGGCGAGGCCTAAACTCGCAGAGGAAGAGTTTAAGAATATTCAAGCTCTCAAGGGAATCCCGGCCGATCAGGTGATCCCCTCGATGCAGTTCATTGCCGCTTCTCTTGGCGTCGAGTGCGAATACTGCCACGTCGCGCATGCGAACGAAAAAGACGACAAAAAGCCTAAAGTCACCGCGCGGAAGATGATCAACATGATGATGGCGATCAATAAAGACAACTTCGAGGGCCCTCGAGAAGTTACCTGCTATTCCTGCCACCGCGGCTCAAGAGATCCTGTGGCCACACCCATCATCACTGACGAAGATGCCAAGCCGGCAGCCGAAGGAGAGAAAAAGCCCGGCGAGGCAAAAGCCATGTTGCCGAGTGCGGAGCAGCTACTCGACAAGTATCTCGCCGCCATCGGCGGGGCCGAGGCGCTCCAGAAAATCACGAGCCGCGTGCAGAAGGGAACGATCACTGCATTCGGCGGCCAGCATTTTCCCGTCGATGTTTATTCGAAGGCTCCGGACAAGCGGCTTTCGGTCATGCATCTCCAGGGCGGAGACAGTTTCACTGGTTTTGATGGGAAACAGGGGTGGCTCAGTGTTCTCGGGCGTGTGCACACGATGTCGGCAGCGGAAAACGCCGCCGCGCGCATCGATGCCGATCTTTACTTGCCGGCGCACCTGAAGACGCTGTATGAGAAATTCCGCGTGGACATTGGCGAAAAAATCGATGGTCATGAGACTTACGTGGTTGCCGGCCGCACCGTGGGCCAACCGCCGCTCCGCTTATATCTGGACAAGGAATCGGGCCTGCTGCTGCGACTCGTGCGCTACGCCGAAACTCCTCTCGGCCGTAACCCAACGCAGATCGACTATGCGGATTATCGCGATGCGAATGGCGTGAAGGCGCCATTCCGCTGGATGCTTGCGCGCCCCGGCAACCGATTCACCATTCAGGTCGAGCAGCTTCAGCAGAATGTTGCTGTGGACGACTCCAAATTCTTGCCGCCCCCGCCGTCAGCGGCCCCTAAACCTTCGGCTCCCTAGAGCTTATTTCGAAAACCGCGGAAAACCGCGGCGGTGCACGTAGCTCAGCGGTTAGAGCAGCGGACTCATAAACTGTGGCATAGCCATTTGAACAAACGACAACATGGCTGAAATTTCAAGGTTTAGTTTCCCATTACTGCCCATTGCTGTCCATCGTTTCCGAACCTGGGACACAAAAACGACGCAAGAATTGTGGGGGCATCGATAAGTGCGAAATCGCGAGCATCTGATGGAATCTGCTGGGGAGAGCGAAGGCTACGACACCAGACTGCCGAAAAGTAGAACCTCGGTCAGTTGACTGCAGAAATGGGCGGTGGGCCCCTACCATAAGTCCCGTTGAATCCGTTGGCCTTGCCCGCCAAGACTCCCTGAATTCATAGCGCAGAGGGGGAGTTGGACTCTGCCGCAAATCGGCAGAAGCCTTAGCCGAGGACGAGCCAAGTAATCTGAACCACCCTTCCCGAGCTTCGGAGGTGGATTCGATCCCCACTCTGGACTCCATTTTCTTCCTTACAAGTCAATAGGATACAGCCATTTGTCTGCTGTTCTCCGAAATCGGCCGCAACATCGTTGCACGGTAGCTACGGCCTCTCATCCCTTGATTCCAGCTCAGACTGAGCCGTACATTTTGTCTCGAAAAGATATAACCGCTTGAGCGTTTGCTTGCGGCGAAGTGCGGCAACTCCCGCGTCGTCAACGGCGGTCGCGGTCAGATTCAGCGATTCCAAACGGCTCAGGCGGGCAAGAATCGGCACGCCGGCCGACGTGACAACCGTGTGCGCGAGATCAACGACACGAAGGTTGGAAAACGTCGCGAGCGTTTTCAGTCCAACGTCAGTGACCTTCGTGCGCGCCAGTTCAGCATCCACGATCAGGATCCCGATCACTTTTAGCCGAGCGACTGCAACATCATCGCAGCGCTCTGGCGCGCTCACGGTGCGCAATATCAATCCATCCTCAGGATTTCGTGAGCGGGGAACCAGGCGCACGCCCAGCTCGTGCTCGAGTGAAGTGATCAGTGGCAGTTGCGGACGATAGTCTCTGGTAAGGGGCAACACAGGCAGCTCGGAGACCAGAAGAGGCGGAGCTCCGCGCACCTCAATTGCAGGCAGGCTGCTCGATGCGCCCGAAGCGATCCATAACTCGATGACTCTGACTTCCGAGGCCGTCAGCGGTGGTTTGCCGTCTGTCGGCATGAAATCCTTTTCGTCCGGTGACAAGTTGATGCGGCGGAACAGTTCGCTGTGCTTCGGGTCACCGGGTCTTACAACGATGCCGTCCTTTCCGCCGCGCATTACGTTTTCAAAGCTATCCAACCGGAGTTTCCCTTTTCTTTTTTCTGCGTTGTGGCAATTCGAGCACTTGTTCTCAAAGATCGGCGCCACTCGCGCAGCGAAAAACGTGGGGGATGGCGCCAGAGTAGCATTTACGCTTGTCGATGTTACGCTCGCTTCCTTGATCGCCCGCACTTTGTTTGGTATGGCCCGCACGCGTAGCAAGGTCTGCAGCTTGCCCGGCATGTGCCGCGTCATGAACGTTTCGCCGTGCGTCAGCTTTCCGCCCTTATCGCTGGTCCAGGCCAAAAGAACCAGTGTGGCAAGAAGCGCGGCGCCGTAAACACGTTTGTCCCAGGCACGCAAGACAAAACAGAGCAGCACAGCAACGGCCAACGAAAATCCGCCCCACATGTGACTGGTTACCAGTTTTCCTTCGTAGCCTCCGCTCCAGGCCAGGAGCCAGCCCAAAAACACTGCCACAAAGACGGTGATGGCCGCGAGGGTAAGAACAAATTCCGCCGACTCTCGCACACGATTCGACCGGCGAACCGGGCCCGCACATTCCAGCAACGGAACCAGCAGCAAGAATGCGATCGGCAAGTGAACTACCAGCGGATGGAAGCGCCCTACAAATTGGCTCAGCTCGCCGTGTTCGAGGCCGTCAGGAGCAGCATGAAGCAAGGGCCAGAGGAGAATTAGGAGGAAAGCAGCGCCGATTCCAAACAATACCAACCGGGTGCGGAAGAGCATTCAGCAGCCTCAGACTCGTCGCAAGAGCGTAATTCGCCCGATTGGCAACCACTCGGCCACCAGGATGTTTCCGTCACGCAGGAAAATGGCCGCATGTGGCGTGATGAACTGTCCTGGCGTAAATTCGCGTCTCGATTGATTTCGACGAGAGCCAACCTCTCCGTTTGCGGTTTGGCCATCGCCTAGCTGGGCGATCACCTTGTACTCCCGATCCAAGATGCACACCTGGCTGTCAAGATCCGGGCAAACCATCCACTCGCCCTGAACGTGAAAGTGGCAGGGCATTCGCAAATGTGCTTCATCCTTTATGGTGCGGATATGAGCACCGCTGAGCGTGAACGTTTGAATGCGCCGGTTCCCGCGGTCGGCCACTAGCAGCACGGGTTCTTTGCCTCGAGGATCCACCCACAAGCCGTGCGGCGTATCGAACTCTCCGTCTCCATGGCCCGGCCGGCCAATTTCGCCCAAAAACCTGCCGCTCAGCGAAAAGCGCAGCACGTGATGCGAACCGTATCCATCGCCAACATAGAAATCGCCATTTGGTGCAAAGGCGACATTCGTCGGGACAAAATCGATAGGCCGTTCGGCATAAGCCGCATCTTCGCGAGGATAGCCATGCGACCAGAGAGTCTTTCCGTCGAGAGTGGTTTTCACGATCTTGCAGCGGTTGATATCGCAGTGATATAGAAATTCGCCGTCGCCCTCGCGGCGTAGGCTAAGGCCATGAGCCCCGCCCCGAAATTCCTCCCCAAATGCGCCTGAAAAGCGGCCATCGGCGTCATAAACGACGACCGACTCGCCACGCATGCTCGACTTGTTGACCGTATGGGCTACATAGATGCGCCCTTGCTCGTCCTGAGCTAGTCCGTGCGTGTCTCCCCAGACCAGCCCATCAGGTGGCGTGAGCCAATCATGCACGCATTCATAAGTGTGAAGGCCCGAACCAACCGCCGACAAACGCTGGCCGGACTTGTCCGATGCGTGCACGTAGAAAGGAGGAATTGCGGCGGCAGCAGCCAATGCCGAGCAGCGAGCAAGAAAAGACCGTCGAGAGGAAGATTTCATGAGATTAGTTCCGGCACGATTTTCGCCGGAATGACTCCCGTCAATTTTTGTTCCAGACCCTGAAACTTGAACTTCAGCTTTTCATGATCGATGCCCAGCAATCGAAGCACGGTTGCGTTGAAGTCACGCACGTGGACCGGGTCCTTCACCACGTTGTAGCAAAAATCGTCAGTTTTACCGTGGACGATCCCGGCTTTAGCGCCCCCGCCTGCCAACCATATCGTGAAGCAACGCGGATGATGATCCCGTCCGTAGTTTTCCTTGGAAAGGCCGCCCTGGCTGTATACGGTGCGTCCGAATTCGCCGCCCCATAGTACCAACGTGTCATCCAGAAGCCCGCGCCGCCGCAAATCCGTGACCAGCGCGTACGAAGCGCGATCCGTCGCTGCGCAAAGCTTGGGCAAATTGCCGACGGCATTCGAGTGCACATCCCATCCGCGCTGATATATCTGTGTAAAGCGGACCCCGCGCTCGGCCATGCGCCGGGCCAGCAGGCAGTTGTACGCAAACGTGCCCGCCTGTTTTGCTTCGTCTCCATACAACGTCCAAGTGCTGTCCGGTTCGTCACCCATATCCGTGAGCTCCGGCAGCGAAGTTTGCATGCGGAACGCCATCTCGTACTGGTGAATGCGCGCGTGAGTCTCCGGGTCACCAACTTCTTCAAACGTCATTTGATTGATTGCATTCACAGTGTCGATCAGCGTGCGCCGGGTTTCTCGACTCATGCCCTTTGGATCGCCAAGATAAAGCACCGGCTCCCCTTGAGAACGGAATGCGACCCCGGCATATTCGTTTGACAAAAATCCGCTGCTCCATAATTTTGGCGAAATCGGCTGTAAGTCTGTGCCGGGTAACGTCAGTGAATTCAATACTACAAAAGTGGGCAGGTTTTCGTTCATACTGCCAAGCCCGTAGGAAAGCCAGGCGCCCATCGACGGCTTGCCAGGCACCATATTCCCGGTATTCATCAACAAGATTGCCGGTTCGTGATTGATAGCATCCGTCTGCAGCGAGTGCACCAGTGCCAGCTCGTCCACCAGCCTTCCTGTCCACGGAAGCAGGTCACTCACCCAGCGCCCTGATTTGCCCTGGCGAGTGAAACCCCAATGCGATGGCGCAATCGGGAAACGCGCCTGGCCGGAGGTCATGCCCGTTAACGCCTGGGTGCCCCGCACAGAGTCCGGAAGATCTTTATCAAAAAGGGTCGCGAGTCCCGGCTTGTAGTCCCATAAATCCATCTGCGGGGGCGCACCGGACATAAAAAGATAGATCGCGCGCTTGGCCCTTGGCGCAAAGTCCGGCACGTAGTGCGTTGGCGAAATTGCCTGCGAATCGCTTGCCGCGTGGACGACTCGCGGTGTCACAGCGCCGCCAAACAAAGTGGAAAGGCTTGCCCAGCCAAGCGTCTTGCCCATGCTGCCGAGGAAATGTCTGCGCGTTGCCAGCAGCCGCCATTCCTCACGAAGTTCGAGCGGGATCGGAAGGTCGTAAACGGTGGGTCCCACGCCCCCATGATCACAACAGCCTCCGCAGTCCTTGTGAATGTTCGATCTCATTTGTTTAACACCGCATCGAGATTCATCGCTGCGCTGGCTACCAGCATCCACGAAGCCAGTTCATCCGGACGGATCCCGCTGTCCCGGTTGCTCTCGCCCACCTTCAGAACTTCCTCTGCCCGGGACGGGTCATGCGCATAGGCGCTCTGAAACTTCATCAACGCATTTTCAAGGACCAGCTTTTCCCGTGGTTCCCACGCACGAGCGAGCAGCACTTCGCCAAGATAATTGAGCCGCGTACCGGTCTCGGACGATTGATGGATCACCCGCTCTGCCAGACGCCGCGACGCTTCCAGCCATTGCGGATCGTTCATCAAGACCAAAGCTTGCAGCGGAGTGTTGGTGCGTTGGCGGCGGGTGCATGCGGCATCACGCACGGGCACATCCAGGGCGTCCATATCGGGCATCGTCGCCATTCGTTTCCAAAAAGTGTAAAGGCTGCGCCGGTACAAAGACTCGCCATGGTCTTGCGTATAGCTTTTTGTGTCGCTGCCTTGATGGCTTCCTGCTTCCCACACTCCAGCCGGCTGATAGGGTTTTACGCTGGGGCCCCCAATTTTTTCTACCAGCAAACCGCTGGCCGCCAACGCCGTGTCACGAAGCATCTCGCCATCCATCCGATGCCGCGGGCCACGCGCCAGCAGGCGGTTCTTCGGATCGATTTCGAGCAACTGCGGAGTCACTCGTGCGGATTGCCGATAGGCCGCAGACAGCACCAATTGCTTGTAAAAACGTTTTACGTCCCAGCCGTTCTCGCGAAAATCTAGCGCCAGCCAATCAAGCAGTTCCGGATGGCTGGGCCGCCCACCCATCACTCCAAAATCCTCTGTAGTCTCGACTAGGCCTGTGCCAAAAACCTCCGACCACATCCGATTGACGGTCACTCTGGCCGTCAGTGGATTTGAGGCGCTGACTGTCCACTCCGCCAGGCCCCGCCGGTCAAGCGGCGCATTCGCAGGAAGCGCCGGCAAAAAGTGCGGCACTCCGGGCCTTACGCGCTCCGTCCGGGCCCCGAACGCTCCACGTGCCAGTACGTCTGCGTAGGGTAGCCCCGGCCCTTCTTCACTCACCAGAGTGATCGCGCCATCTTTCGAAAGTCGATCAAGTTCTTCATTCAAAGGTGCGATCTGGGCGTTGAGCTTTTGAGTCGCTTCATCGCGCTGCGCAAAGTAAAACTCGCTAACCGTATGAAATTCATCCTCCGACCAACCCGACATCGGTTTTTGCACGATTTCCGCTACATAATCCTCGATGGGAAGTCGTGCCGCTTCCCGCGCCGAGAGTGCCCGCTGGAAGAACCGGAAATCCTGAAAGGCGGACTGGCGCAAGGGATCCGCGTCCGGATACGTGCGGCCAAATTCCAGAGGCGCGCTGGTGTGCGTGCTTCCTTGCAGAGAATCCTTGGTGACTGCCAGCTCCTGCGGTCGTCCGTCTACATACAGCGTGACACCTGCGGCCTTTCCTGAGCCGTCATAGGTAGCCAGTATGTGATTCCAGCGGCCAACCGCTAACATTCTCTGCTTGGTCTCCACTTGAATAGCGTTATCCGGCATTTCGTGCGCCAGAACGAATCCAAGCTTGCCCTTGCTCACTCTCAGTTGCCAGCCGCGCTGCTTTTGTCCCGCATCCGCGGCCGACAGAATGACTCCCGCAGGCTTTTCTTCGTCTTTTGCTTCCAGCGATCGCAAATGGGGTCGCAGCCACGTTCCCACACTGAACGCCTGATTTGCCTCTACACCACCGGCATTCGGCAATTCCAGCCTAGTGCTGATTTCCATACGCATATACGGCCAGAACCAGGTGCCTTCGCCCCAGACTACCGGCGCTCCCGTTGCCGAAATATGTTTTTGCGATGTGCCTGGCGCTGAATCGACGAACGTCGATCCATTCTGCTCGTCGAAGCGTAACCTCACCGCGAGGCCTTCCGAACTTACAGAAACTGCGATTGCAGTGCGCACTGGCTGGCCAATCCACGCAGCAATCAGTTCGCGAGCCTGTTCGCGGCGAAGCGCCAGTTGCCGCTCGAGTTCCGACCGTTTCGCCAGGGCTTGCTCGTAAGCTTCGCGGTTCTCTATTTTCGGAAGCCGAAGAAAAGGCGGCCAGTCATTGCGATCATCGTTCGACGGGACTTCTGTCAGATTGTTAAAGAAGGCGGTCAGCCGGTAGAAATCTTTTTGCGTGATGGGATCAAACTTGTGGTCATGGCAGTTCGCGCAGCCCACCGTTAATCCAAGAAACGCCGCGCCATAGGCCTCCGTCCGTTCTCTTTTGTTGTTGACCCGCAACTCTTCAATCAGCGTGCCGCCTTCACCGCTGCTGATTCCGGCGCGCAGGTATGCCGAGGCCGTCAAGGTATCAAGGGTTTTCACCGGTAGCATGTCTCCGGCAAGTTGCTCCCGCACAAACTGATCAAAAGGTTTGTTCTGGTTGTACGCCCGGATCACATAGTCGCGGTACGCCCAGATACTCCTGAAATTATCCAGATGCAGGCCGTGCGTGTCGCCATACCGAGCTACGTCCAGCCAATAGCGCGCTCGATGCTCCCCGTAGCGAGGACTGGACAGCAACTGCTCGACAACCTTCTCATACGCATCGGGCGCGGAATCAGCCACGAACGCTTCCACTTCTTCCGGGGTCGGCGGCAACCCTGTCAAGTCATAAGTCACCCGCCGGATCAAGCTCCGCCGATCCCCTTCAGGGGAAGGTGTCAATCCTCCTTTTTCCAGCCGCGCCAGCACGAAGTTGTCGATTGCGTTCCTCACCCATTCACCGTGCGTCACCGCAGGAATCGCCTGATGCTTTAGCGGAAGGAATGACCAGAGCTCCTCGTACTGGGCCCCCTGTTTCACCCACTCTCTCAGCAGCGCGATCTGCTCCGGCTTTAATGTCTTGTGCGCCTCCGGTGGCGGCATGCGATCCTTCGCATTCTTCGTTTCGATCCGGTGGACCAGCGGGCTTTTGTCCGGGTTGCCGGGAATAATTGCCGGCCCATACTTCTCGTGAGTATCCTGATGAGGTGCAAAAGCAAATTCTCCACGGTCCAGCCGCAGGCCCGCTTTCCGCCCTCCCGGATCCGGACCATGGCATGCATAACAGTTTTCCGACAAAATTGGTTGGATAGTGTCATTAAAGGAGAGCTTTTCGGCGTTTTCTTCTGGAAACGGAGTCGACTTTGCTTTGCCAGACTGAGCAGCAGCGAAGAGGCTCAGGCACAGCCATCCCCCCAGCAAGCATGAAACGCCTCTGTCGAGAAGCGATATCAGTCTTCGACCGCGCTGATTCAGCACCACATACTCTCCCCGGGCTCTCTACGGCTGCGACGTTGCGGTTCGCCCACTATATTACACCTACGCTCATCCCATTTCCGCAGTCTCTCGCCAAAACCCCGGACGACTGTGAAATCAATAACACAGCTGCCGGGTCTCGCCAGCGTTCTGTTATAAATCCGTATAGTCGTACCTGATTCGCTTAACCAAGTTGCGTGGGCTACCACGTTGAGCCTCATGTTAGAATTCGCTCGCGTCACTTGCTGCGTAGCGCAAGCATCCTTTTGGTTTGCCGATGATCTTTGACGGATCGAACTTTAAAAGTTTTGTATTTTGACTTGCCGGTTTGCTCGCAATTGGTCTTGTTTCTCCCGCTTCTCTGGCGTTTCCTTCGCAGGACACTTCTGCCGGCATGCTCAATCTCCAGGTAATAATGCGTTTTGTGCGACTCGGCCTGCAGGACCAACGGTCATTTCGCGTTTTGCCGGAGGTGGCCTTGGCAAGCGGCGCGTCGTGGAGTAGCGCCAGGGAGTAGAGGTATCTGATCGCCCGAAAAGTTGGCAAATAGTTGGCAAATTGATTTTCAGAGTAAGATCCCGGAAAGAGGAATAGTGCGAATCGCCGCGTATTTAATCTTGCCAAATCCGGGGTCTCGACTTCGGTTCCCGCGAACGTGAAAGAAAGAGGTGAATCGGTGAGCAACCTCGCGTAGTCGGGGTGTATGTCCTTATCGACATGCGCCCCACCTTCCTTGTTTGCAAGGGTAAGAACGACATGCTTTCTGCGATAAATCAGTTGCGTCCCGATTCGTGATTGGAAAGTGAAAACAATGGCGTTCCACCACGCACCAGCGGAACTGACAGTGTGGTGGGATGAGGCGAGGTCCACGGCAGGCCTTGTGGAAGAAGAGCGAGATGGCCGGTGGGCCTATTACCGGCTCAGAGACGCCAAGCATCCTTTCTTCAACAACATTCGTTGCTGCATCGAGGCGGTCTGTTGTTGTGCCGATATCCAAGTGGACTTGCGGCGGCTCCGGACACTCCTGAAACTCCGCCGGGGCGGCAGGTGTGTCGTAGGGTTTCGGCGCTGATTCGCGCCTGGAAAGGAGGCCCGTTATGAGTCCATGTTGTCCTGGGCTCTGTTGCCCGCATGACGGCTGCTGCTAAGCAGTTGTCGTAAGGCCGAGCCGGCCAGGGAGTGGAGCGGCCGATCCTCTCCTCGCCGGTGGTCTCATCACTTCTGCCGCAGCAAGATGGAAGGCAGGCGGGCTCAGGAATGACGCAAAGCAAGAGAAGCTTTTGAAACATCGGCCAGTTTGCGGGATCAATGTTGACTGAGCGCAAGCAAGCGATGGCAAATTGCAGAACAGCGTCGCCGGGATGCTCGTTGTGAAGGGAGAAAGCCTTGCTGAAATAGTTTGACAAATCCGCAGCTGAAGAGCCTCAGCTCTGTCGCCCATGCGAAGATCGTCAATCTTGTCCATGATCCGCTTTTCGAGGATCGGCTAGGCAACAGTCCGCGCAAGGCTGCCCGTCAAAGTGTGACCTGGGGAGAGCCGAGAAGCCTGCTGCCGCCGGAAAATTCAATTCCGCGGGTATTCGATTCGCCCGCCCTTGCATCAGCCAACGACGCAAGGGTGGGGCTCCCAGCAGTATAAACGGACTTAAGCGGCCGGAGGTTTCTTTGGAAACTCTTTAATCGATTCCCCAATGAATTCGAGATAACTGCGAACATGGCCTTCCAGCTGACCCGTGAAATGGCTGGAAATCTCGGCAGCTCTTTCTTCCAGGTTCTTATTGCCTTCGTCCGTAGCCGACGCGATCATGTTCTGTGCGCTATCTCGCGCAATCTTCTCGAACGCTTGCGAAAGCTCAAGCATCTTTTCGTTACACTCGTTCACAGCGGAAGTGGAGTTTTTCTCCAACTGGTCCTGAGTCTGAAGCAATCGTGCGTTCGCGTCACTTTCCAGTTGGTCCGTGACTTGCCTGTAAATTGCCAGCGATTCTTCCTTGAAAACGGTCTGAGATGCCACCAGTTTCTG
>WNFW01001593.1_pt1 | contig 16350 bp, 15 predicted proteins | sample 5400131 | NCBI WGS metagenome assembly WNFW01 (sample SAMN13153362, study PRJNA577476) | soil metagenome | isolation source: 20 cm soil or saprolite under grassland replicate 1 | place: USA:California | collected 2016-06-15 | reverse complement strand
CCGCCGTCGGTCTCAATGCCCTCTTTTTCAATACTACGCCAACCGGAAATACGGCCCTAGGCAGTAGCGCGCTGCAAAGTAACACTACCGGCGGCACCTTTGGCGGAGGCGGAGTTGATGAGTTGGGTCCGAATACCGCCGTCGGTGGTAACGCGCTTTTTGCCAATACCACTGGCAGCTCCAATACCGCTGTGGGGTTTGGGGCCCTGGCAAGCGCCGACACGAAGGATTTTAGTACCGCCGTGGGTTTCAGAGCCCTCGCCCTTACAACTGGGAATGGCGCTAATGACGCATTCGGATACAAAGCGCTCGCAAACGACACGACCGGCGACCACAATACCGCGATTGGCGACCTCGCGCTGTTTAACAATAACAGCGGGTCTAACAACGTCGCATTAGGTGCATTTGCAGGCCAGAATCAAACCACAGGCAGCGGCAACGTCTATATTGGCGAGAATGTCAGTGGCGTTGCTGGCGAGAGCAATGCCTGCTACATCGCAAGCATCTTTGGACAAACCGCGGTCAGCGGCACCCAGGTTCTGATTAACTCATCCAGGAAGTTAGGCACAGCGACGTCCTCAAAGCGCTTTAAAGAAGATATCAAATCAATGGAGCGAGACAGCGAAGCCCTGTTCGCACTTAACCCAGTCACGTTCCGTTACAAGAGTGAGATCGATCCGGAAGGCAGATCTCAGTTCGGTCTCGTGGCTGAGGATGTGGAAAAAGTGAATCCTGACCTGGTGGTGCGCGACAACGAAGGCAAGCCGTATAGCGTTCGATACGAGCAGGTGAACGCGATGTTGCTCAATGAGTTTCTGAAAGAACACCGCAAAGTGGAGGAACAGCAAGCGACGATCACGGAATTGAAATCAGCGATGGCGCAGCAGCGTAAAGATTTCGAAGTGGCCATGGCTCAGCAACAAAAAACAACGGCGGCTCTCATGGCGCGGTTGAACGAGCAGGAAGCGCGAATTCAGAAGGTGAGCGGCGAAGTTGAAGCGCGTAACTCGGTGTCGCAAATGCTCGTTGAAAACCGGTAAACCCATGTTCATCTGAACGCGAAATCCTGAATTCTGAAGCTTCTTCTTGCGGCTTGTCTCAGTCTGGCTGTTGCTGGCGCCCCGGAAGTCTTCGGGGACGAACAATCTACTTCTCCCTACGCGACGGCGGCAGACTTTGCCAAGTATGCGATGAGACTGCGGGAGCAGGCCCTCCTCAAAGTGGAACCGCAAGTTTTCATCCCCACCAGTTCCCGCCCGGCAATCCAGCGTTACCCGTGGAAAACGAACATCGTAACGACCGTCTTTTGGGTTGGAGAACAGGCTGCAGGCAATAATCCCGTCCCCAATTACAGGAGTTGCTGGGACTTTAATTGGACCACGAATTACGGTGGATACGATAATCCCGACGCGAGCGCGCGGCGAAATTACATCCCCGTGGCGTTTGTTCCCAAGCTGAATCCCTTCTACTGCGCGTTGCCATACAACGATGTCACGCATGGCCAGTTTAAGCCGGAAGCGGCGCTCGTTATTCCGTGGTTCAAACAAGCGTATACAGGGCAGGGACAATCGGTATGCCGGGACCATTGGATCGCCATTCGTAAAGGCAATCGCACCTGTTATGCTCAATGGGAAGATTGTGGCCCATTTCGCACCGACCATTTTCAATACGTCTTTGGCAATGAGCGGCCAAAGCCGAATCTTAATCATGGCGCCGGGCTGGATGTTTCGCCGGCTGTGCGCGACTACCTCGGATTAGCGCCGACCGACGTGACCGATTGGCAGTTCGTCGAAGTACGTGATGTGCCTCCTGGGCCTTGGCGCAGCTACGGCGAAAATAACCACTTCGTCATTGCCCGTAGCAAGACCGAGCAGCGAATGGCTGATCGGAATCTTGACGCCGCGAAAAAGTAGTTTGTCCCCGGCGGCCTATGGGGTTGTAGAAGGCTGCTGCATTGGCGTGGCCGATGGTGATGGCGAAGGAGTGGCGCTCGCCGGTGGATTTCCGCCGCCCTGTGGACTCGGATGCGAAGGTTTCGGCGTCGCCATACGGATCAATTCCGATACCGTGACGAATTTGAAGCCCTTGGCCTCGAGCGCGTCAAGAGTAGACGGCATAGCTTCGATCGTCCCCGGATGAATGTCGTGGGATAACACAATCGAACCGGGCTGCGTCTCCTTTAGAATGCGGTTACGGACCACCGGCGGTCCGGGCCGTTTCCAGTCAAGCGGATCAACATCCCAAAGGATGACTCGATATCCGAATTCATCATGAATCCAGTGTTTTTCGCGTGGCGTAATCGATCCGTAAGGGGGTCGCATCAGGGTAGGACGACTGCCGGTAGCGCTTCTAATGGCATCATCAGTTCGCCGCAATTGGCTACGAACGCTGTCGTCCGACATTTTGCCGAAGTTGGGGTGGGACCAACTGTGGTTTCCGATTTCATGTCCTTCCCGGGCAGCCCGCGTAACGATTTCAGGATGTTCCGCGACGTTTTCGCCGATCACGAAAAAGGTGGCCTTGATGTGATGCGCGGCAAGCAGATCAAGCAACTTGGGAGTAAGGGTCTCGCTTGGTCCATCATCAAACGTCATGGCGATGTAAGGGCCATCGACATGCACCGAATTAAACGTAATGCCCGGATCTTCAGGGGTGGCTTGGGTTTTGTGCGCCGTACGGCGCGGCGCCGGCGTGGGATCGGCGGCAATCGCGACGGCGACTGACGCCAAGCAAATGAACAACAAACGGTAAACAAACATGAGCACGAAAGTGGCACACTGAACGCGTGTGTCTAGCAGAGGCCGGCACTTACACAGTAGCCAGGCGATTGGCTTGGAGATAAAACTTGGCGAACTTTGCCCCTGCGCAGAAATCAATCCGACATCGGGCGAGTGCGCGTTTACCCTTTCCGCAACTTTTGCAGCTCTTCGATGAATGCGTCCGGACCGCCAGAGAAGTAACCCTCGTATTGCCAGAGTTTCTGCCCGTCGCTGTTGACTGCAATAATGGTGGGAAACCCGACAACCTCGTACTGCATCGCTAGTTGCCGATTCTGCTTTCGCACCTCGGCACTTTGGGCCTTGGCGCGGGGAAAATCGAGTTCTACCAGCACCAGGTTGTTATGCGCATATTGCTTGAACTGCGGTTGCGACAGAACTTCTTTGTCGAACTTTATGCACCAGCCACACCAGTCTGACCCGGTGAAATTGAGCAGAAGGATTTTGTTACCCGCCTTGGCCTGTTCCTGCGCTTTTTTGTAATCATTCAGCCAGTCAGATTCTGCACGCGCGGATTGCCCGCAGGGAAAAATAAAGGCCGCCAGCGCGACAAGAATCAGTCGATACATTTTCACCTCATCAGGTTCGATGCGATCACACCCCGGCGCAAGGCGGTACTGCGCACCGCCAGTGCGATAATCTTTCTTTTACCAAGTTCCGCAAATAGCCCGGCGAAACAACACCGGGCTATCAACGAATACCGAAGATCTAACGCAGGTGTTTCGAGACGAGCTTTGTCATCTCGAACATGCTCACCTGACTCTTCCCATTAAACACCGGCCTTAGTGAGTCGTCGGCGTTGATCATGGTCCTCTTCTTCTTGTCCTGACAACCGTTCTTCTTGATGTAGTTCCAGAGCTTTTTGGTAAGCTCGGAGCGTGGCAGCGGCTGCGACCCAACGACAGCAGCGAGCTTATCATCAGGTTGGACCGGTCTCATGAAGGCGGGATTCGGTTTGCGCTTGGAAGTTTTCTTTTTGGTTTTCGGCATGGACGCTTGACTAACGTTTCGCTTGCAAGAGAGCAAGATTAAATTTGTGCAAAATCCAAAAATTTTATTGGCCGCCCATTCGGCGTATGGCCAGCACCGTCATATCGTCCGGCGAAGTGTTGGCAGAGCCATCCGGAGCAGCGTGCGCTAAAACCCCCGTGAGCAACGCCTCGGCGGTGGGTGCAGAGTGATCCAGCATTTTTTCGAGCTTCTGTGGAGTCAGGCGGTGCCGTTCATCCTTTGTCCAGCGAAACAGGCCGTCTGTGTACAGAAGAAAAGCATCCCCTGGTTGGAGGTCGATGGCTGTTTCCGAAAATTCCGGCTGTTCGATCAAACCCAGCGGAGGCGCAATCGAGGCGACCGATTGGGTCATGCCGTCACCGCGCGTGACCAAAAGCGGAGGATTGCCTGCCCCTACAACACTGGCGTTTCCGGTTACTGGATCGAGCGCCACGCACATTGCCGTCATAAATGAGCGCGAGCCAAAGATGCTGCGAAAGTCATGGTTCACGGCTTCCATCACGGTGGCGGGCGTATCGTGCTCGGCATGGCCATGGTGAAAGAGAAGTTTTGCCAGCGTAGTAAGCAACGCGGCCGCGGCGCCGTGACCGGTGCCATCTGCGATCCAGAACAAGATCCGCCCGTCTTTCATTCGCAGCCAGCCATAGATATCGCCGCCGACCTGGATCACCGGGCGATAACAAGTTGCGATCTCCCACCCCGGCAGCGCCAGTGGTTTTTGCGGAATCAACGATTGCTGCGTTAAACGAGCCGCTGCCAGATCGCGCTCAAGATTTCGGCGCCATTTCTCGAGTTCATCATTTTGCCGTTCCAACTGCCGCCGCATGGAGCGGAGGCGAAGCTGGGTCTCGATTCGAGCTTGCAGCACTGCGGCATTGACTGGTTTTGTCACAAAATCATCCGCGCCAGCCTGCAGACACGATACCTCGCTTTCTTCACTCCCGTGGGCGGTCAACATAATCGTGGGAATCTGCGCGACTGCCGAATGCCGATCCGAGCGCAGGCGTTTTAGCACTTCGGCGCCGTTCAACCCCGGCATATCGAAATCAAGCAGCAGAACCGACGGGGGCTTGGCTAGAACCGTTTCCAGAGCTTCGGACCCGTCCTTGGACACACGACACTCGTAACCAGCAGCCGTGAGTAACTTCGAAAGCACACGGCGACTCATCGGGTCATCATCGACGACCATAATTTCTGCACGAGAATTGTCGTACATCTCTTCTTCCGATTCGGATTAGACATGCCGTATCATTGTATTGCGACGCTGTTTCTCGAGACGCGCAGCGGTCGCAGAAAAAAATGATTTAATGATTGGCAACGATTGGGACTCCGGATACGATTGCGGGAGTCTTTACACTTATGAAATTTTCATCGTCGCTTGCGCTGGTTGCGGCCTTTGTCCTCGTCTCCTGCTCTGAAGAGCCGCCGCCGCCAACCACCCACCACAGACCCGCGAGGTATCCCGCCCAAACCGCGGAATATCCGCCGCCGCAACAGCCCTTCAATCCGAACGGGCCAGTTCAGCCCACGAATCAGCCGCCAGTAGAACAGCCGGCGACCACGCCTCCCCCGACAGCCGCGCCGACCAAAGTCGCGAAGGGAGATTATCCGTATGGAGTTCCGGTCCCTGGCAAACCGCACCTGGTGGAGAGTCCTTATTCCCCTGGAAAATATATCGATGTCGAAGGATTTCCTCCGGGAACCGAGGTGAAGGATCCTTACACCGACAAGATCTTTCTCGTGCCGTAACAGCCTGCATCCTCGATGATTTAGCCGGTTGTGCCGATGCTGGGTCGTATATACCGGATGCCGGATTAGCGCGGTTCGTGCTTTCCATTGGGCAGCATTTAAGCATCCTGTATCGGTTCCTTTTTTATTTGCCATGGAGTTACGGGTAAAACGAGCGCCGCGAATCGACATCGAAATTACTGTACCCGGCGATAAGAGCATTTCGCATCGGGCGGTGATCGTCGCCGCGCTGTCGAATGGGGTATGCACGCTGCGGGGATTTCTTCCAAGCGAAGATTGCATGCACACGGTGAACGCCATGCGCGCCCTGGGCATAAAGATCGAGCAGCCTGAGCCGGCGACACTAATCGTTCACGGGAAGAAGCGAGTTCTGACTGCACCAAAAGAGGAAATCAACTGTGGCAATTCAGGTACGACCATGCGGCTGCTCGCGGGTCTGTTGGCAGGGCAAACATTTGAAAGTCGGCTGGTCGGGGACGCTGGACTGTCGCGACGTCCCATGGATCGGGTTATCGCACCGCTTAGCGAGATGGGCGCCAGCATTGTTGCGGAAGGCCCCGACGAGACTGCGCCACTTCGTATCCGTGGTGGTTCGCTGCGTGGAATTCATTATCGCCCACCTGTGGCAAGCGCACAGGTGAAAGGTGCGTTGATGCTGGCGGGCCTTTTTGCCAGAGGCAAGACTACCGTCGAAGAGCCGCTACCGACGCGAAATCACATGGAAAAAATTTTCAATTATTTCCTGGTGCGAACGGCAGCTGACGGTAATGGCAGTGTCAGCGTGTTCGGCGATCAGGTTCCGGAGTCGCGCGACTTTGCTATTCCCGGCGACATCTCCTCGGCGGCATTTTGGCTGGTTGCCGCCGCAGCGCAACGCAGAGGCCATCTGCTCATTCGCGACGTTGGTCTGAATGACACACGAACTGCATTGCTTGCCGTTGTGCTTCGCATGGGTGCGCAGGTGCGCGAGGCGGTTGAGGATGTCGATCAGGTTGAACCGCGCGGCATTGTAGAGGTCACTGGCTCCCCGCTCAAGGGAACCGTCATCCAGGGCAAGGAGGTACCACAGCTTATTGATGAGCTACCGATTTTGTCTGTTGCGGGCGCCTTGGCAAACGGCAAAACAATTATTCGGCATGCAGAGGAGTTACGCGTAAAGGAAACTGATCGTATCGCGGCAATCGCGCACAATTTGCGCACTATGGGCGCCCACGTTGCTGAGCTGAGTGATGGGCTCGAAATCCATGGGCCCGCTCCGCTGCACGGTGCTCGCGTGGCTAGCTTCGGCGATCACCGCATTGCGATGGCGTTTGCCGTAGCCGGTCTTTTCGCTGATGGCGAAACTGTTGTTCAGGATGCGGAATGTATTCGCGAGTCTTATCCAGGATTTGAGGCGGTGCTTGAAGAGTTCACGAATCCGAAACGGATGCAGGTCAGCACCCCCGTGATCGGTTCACTTACCCCCACTGCCCCAGAGCCAGGCTAATTAACAGGAGCCGCGCTCAGGCGTCCTACGATTAGAGCGCATTGCATTGCCGCACAATGCGCGACTAAACTGAGACCCTCGGTTATATGCACTCTTCTCGGCGAGATTTTCTTCGGGTAATCGCGATTGATGGTCCGGCTGCCTCTGGAAAGAGCAGTGTTGCGCGAGAACTCGCCCGGCGGCTTCGCTTTGTTTACGTCAACTCGGGTGCGATTTATCGAGCGATCACCTGGCATATCCTTGAAAAGGGAATCCATGCAGAAGATCTCGACGGCGTTGCACAAGCTCTTGAGTCAGCAGCGGTTACCAGCTGCCTTTCGGACGGCGAGTCGCGGGTCCTGATCGATAATGTCGACCCTACAGACCACTTGCGTGATGACCGTGTGAACGAAAGCGTTGCCCGCGTCAGCAGGTTACCAGTGGTTCGCGAAATTGTTGGGAAGAAACTTCATGACACTGCCCGCGGTGAGAATTTAGTCGTGGAAGGGCGGGACATTGGCTCTGTCGTTTTCCCCGACACGCCTTACAAATTTTATGTTGATGCTTCTCCTGAGGTGCGTCTCCAGCGTCGTGCTGCACAGGGGGAACGCGACGAAATCGTCCTGCGCGATCAGGCCGATTCATCGCGTCCCGTTTCACCGCTCGTCATCGCGAAAGATGCACACGTGATCGACACGTCGCACTTGACCGTAGAAAAAGTTGTCGGCGAGATTTTCGCCCGGCTCAAAGAAATGGGTCTTCGGATTTAAACGATCCGGCGGTTCAAGTTCCGCTAAAGCCGATCGCGAACTTACGAATTAGTTCTGTGTAGGATGAATTTCTATTACTGGCTTGGCTATCATCTTTCTCGTCTTGTCGGCCGCTTATTTTTTCGATTTCGTGTAATCCATCGGGAACGGATGATTCAGAGCGGGCCGGTGATTCTCGCAATGAACCATGAGAGTTATCTTGATCCGCTACTGGCAGGGACTGCGTGCGATCGAGCGATTTACTTTCTGGCTCGGCGGACGTTGCTGGACGCGCCGGTGCTCGGCTGGCTGTTGCCAAAGCTGAACGTGATCCCAGTTAATCAAGAAGGCGTCGATCGCAGCGCTATTAAAGCGTTAATCCGTACTTTGAATGCCGGGAACGGCGTCCTGGTGTTCCCCGAAGGCTCGCGTACTCTCGACGGTAACTTGCAGCCAGCCGAGCCCGGATTGGGCTTGGTGATTACAAAAACGCTCGCGCCGGTCGTGCCGATGCGAATCTTTGGCGCGCACAAAGCCCTGCCACGTGGCGGTGGCGGTTTGCACTTTGTGCCAATTACGATCGTCCTCGGCGAACCGATTCGTTTTAACGGGGCCGAGCTTGGGCCGCCGGGTAAAAAGGTCTACCAACAAATAAGCGAGCGCGTTATGGATGCAATCGCGGCGTTGCGCTTGGATTGAGCGCATTGACTCCTTTAACTCGAAGAAGTGGCGGTAGGCGCGACTCTACCGTGCCCAGCTGAGCCGATTCAGAGTCTCAGGAAACCGGAGTCACAGCGTTGCGCGCGTGAAACTGCCGCCGATACTAAGGCGTGAATTCACGCCACGGGTCCGGCGAAAGGCATCAATCATCTCCGGTCCCAGGGAGCGCATTTATCGTAATGCTGGTCATCATTGGAGTCCTGGCGTTATTGGCTGTCTTTGCCAACGTCCAGCGTTTTCGCCATGCTGATCTTGAGAAGGTCGAGGTAAGATTGGCAGGCTCACCGACACCGCAGCCGCCTTAACTTTCGTTTGACTACCACTGGGCCTTCCGTTCGTTAGAATGGCGGTACGGCAACATTATTTACTCCAGATATGAAAAGACTTTTTGTCCTGTCGATGCTCATCTCTTTTGCGATGATTTCCTCCTGCCAAAAACAGAGTTCGACCTCCGAACAACAACTTGCTCAACGAAAAACGGACCTGGACGCACGCGAGAAGGCATTAGACGAAAGAGAAAAAGCCCTGGCGGAAAGAGAAAAAGCGATAACGACCGCCCGAAGGCTTCCTGCCGCCCCCGCCCCCCAGGTGCGGCCCATTAGCCCGGACGCCGCGCAGTTGAAAGCCGAAAGGGAGAAGAGAATACAGCAGCTTCCCGCTGAGGTTCAGGCACAGGGTTTGATCGCCGATCCCGATAAGATCAAAGCTGAAAGAGACACAAGAATACAAGAACGAATGGCCCAAAGACAGCGTAGGGTGGAAGAATTACAAGCTAGAAGAATGGCTCACGCGGTGGCGCGTCCTGCGACGCAGGATACTTCGCCGTCTCCATCTCCATCTGCTTCGCCGACGCCAACGCCAGAGTAAATCCGAGACGCTAATTATGGGCCTTGTCAGCTGGTGAATTCGCGGTTTGTGCTGCCAGGTCCCGTGCGTATCGGAGCGTGTCGATCGAATCGACGTTCTTGTCGCGCCGGATTGCCTTGATTCTCGGGAAACGCAAAGCCAGTCCACTGGCGTGACGCGTGCTCACCTGGATCGAATTGAAAGCGACTTCGAGCACGACATCCGGTTTCACCGTACGATACCGGCCATGCTCGGTGATCGTGTTCTGTTTGAAGTGCTCGGTCAACTCAGCAATCTCCGCATCGGTCAACCCGCTGTAAGCTTTGCCAATCGGCAAAAGATCGCCAGTCGTTTCATCCCGCACTGCAAACGTATAATCGCTCAACACGTTATTCCGCTTGCCGTGGCCAAGCTCAGCCGCGACAACCACCACATCCAGCGTTGCCAGCTCTTTCTTGAGCTTAAACCAAAACCTTCCGCGCGTTCCGGGTAGATAAAAACTTTTCGGATCCTTGATCATCAGACCTTCGTTCAAGCGCCGGCGAGCGTCTTTAAACGCTTGTTCAATCTCAGCGGCAGAATGAGCAGAGATTACACTCGCAGTTTGAAATTGGGACGGCAATCGTACGCGGTCGAGATATCTTCGCCGTTCGCGCAACGGAGTTGTTAGCAACGACTGTCCGTTCAGCCAGAGAAGATCAAATACGACAAACGCGACCGGCACGTCTGCTGCCGCGCGCGCGAACAAATCTTCAGAGTCCCCTTTGCGGCCCAGCCGTCTTTGCAGATCGAAAAAGGTGAGCCTGCGACCTTCCTCGAAGGCGATAATTTCACCGTCGATAATCAGTTCTTCCTGAAAGTTTCGTGCTTGACCAGCCAGCTCCGGGAACTGGCCGGTGATGCGCCGCAAATCGCGGGAGAAAATTTCAACGCGTTGTGCACTGCGATGAAGTTGCGCGCGGATACCGTCGAATTTGTCTTCCACGCATACTGTCTCTCGGTTTGGTAGTGCGGGCGGCCGATCGGCGCCTGCCGCCTCAACAAAATGTTCCCAAACCGCTTCCGCGGTCGGCTCAGGATTCGCAAGCATGCATTTGATCGGGCGAAAGAGTGACAGCTCCGCCTGGTGCAGTTCCTTCCGCCAGGCGAGTGCTGCTGTCCGACCGATGTCCCCCAACAACATGTTCGCCTGTCGTACCTGTTGGAGTGGAACGTTAAACGCTTTTGCGATTGCTTCCTCGACCAGACCCTCGCGCAATCCGATGCGCAGGTCACCAGTCAAAATTTTAACGACATACTGACCTTCACGTGCCGATAAGATAGAGAATCGATCCTGCAGCAGCTTCGCCTTCGCTTCCGGGCCGCGCACACGGTGGAGGTTTTCGAATAGGTCGCGCGATTCACGAAGGCTGAACGGCTGTGGCGATGTTCGCCCATTGAGAATCTCGCACGCGCTTTTGCCGGCATCCCCGTAGCCGCTGGCGATGCGATGAAGTTCCCCGTCGCTGATATCGGTGGCAGCTTGCACTGCGCGGAAGATGACGGCCCAGCCAACCTGCAGTGTGCGCAAATCGCTTTGGGCCAGCGCTCTTCCGGTAAAGTACAGCGCCGCGACCGGAACTTGTTCGCTGCTCAGGCCGCGCAGGTAATCGGCAAGCAGCCGAATTTTCTCCAGCTTCGACGGCGTCGCAGCGATAGCCTCACCGACATTCGCGAACGCGAGAAATTCGGATTGAATATCGAATCCGTCTTGCTGAAACGAACCTTGGGATTCGGCGGCTCGCGAGACGCTCGCACACGGACGCACAGCGCGTTCCCTATTCTCAGAAGGCAGGTTCAATTCCATTTGGTTTTCTTCGCTCAATGCCCAAGCTTCGACGCCACGCGCGCGCAGGTCACGGGCAAACGCAGCAGCAAAACCGTGGAGCGTAAGTACTCGCCGGGGCTGTACCAATTCGACATAGCGGATCAAATCTTCGTAATCCGCGTGATCCGAAAGAGGAAATGCTGCGTCGACCTGGTAACGGTAAACAACATTTGTATCAACTGCCCAGCCAGTGATCATCGCCACACGTTTGCGCGGAATTTTTTCCAACATATGCGACCGGTTCGCGCTTGGCGGGCAGATGAGGACTTTCCCTGCAACATCGTTCGGCTTGTAGCGAACGTATTTGCAAAACGATTGGCCGAACTGCTCGTAGATGCGCGTCATCTGATAAACAGAGCCGTGCAGCATGGGAGTCAGGCCGGCCCCATCAAGCGAACACAGAATTTCCTGCGCCTTGCCTAGTGAGTAACCGAGGAGCACGGGCACCTCGTCGGCGTCAATTGTTTCGTGGCAGAATGAAACTATTTGATCAACGACCTCCTCCGTTGGCGGAAATCGATAGCGCGGCAAACCGAATGTAGTCTCCATGATGAGCGTATCGGCCTGTTGCCACTCCGCTTGTTCGGCGGACTTTCCCGGACGCAGTTTGAAATCTCCCGTATACAGGAGTGTATCATCACCGAGAGAAAGAAAACATTGTGCCGAGCCGAAGATATGGCCCGCGGGCAATAACATCAGATCGATGCCATGCACGGTTCGTTTTTCACCAAACGGCAGAATATGTTCCGCGCGATCACCCGGCATCCGGCGCTCGAGCAAGCGCGCTGTCCGCTCGGAAACAATGATCTCCTCGTGCGGCGCTATGTGGTCGCTGTGCGCGTGCGAAACGAAAGCCAGGCGTTTTGCCTCCCAGGGATCCAGCCACAAATCTGGTTGCGGCAGATAAATCCCGCGTTGGTAATGGATTTCAATCATTCAGAAGAAATTTACTTTCGGATTCGCATGAGCAAAACCACTGGTTCGGCGGGCATGCAGGATTGCTGGACTCATGCTTTGCGCGTTGACAGCTAATTCGAAACCGGCCTTTATTAATCAAATGAGGTCTGCCGTCGCTGCTCTGGCCTTGCTTTCCCTCGCCGTAACTGCTTGGAGCAGGCCACCTCGAGAAGAACCAAAAGTTCTTGAAAAAGTGACGCCGCTGCCGGTGGCGCTCGACAAAGATTTCGAGTTTCGAAAAACGAAGCTTGTGCTCCTCAACGAGAAAACAAAGGCCCAGGGTACTCAGAAGACTTCGAGCAGTCTAAACAAGAAGTCGTCTAGCAATTCCCCTAATCAAAAGACTGCGACGCTTCAGGACGCGCCGATCACCTTTGAACGCCAATACCGGATGTTCGGCGCGGTCACTGGCCTCGATCAACGTCAGCGGTTCGGGAATTACTTCGATTTTTTTTGGCGAGCCAAGCGGCCCTCGGATGTCACCGTGCGTTTGGAGTATCGTCAGGAAAAATTGCATGAGCACGTCCAGGCACAGGAGATTACATACCGAAACGTGCGCGGCACTCATAAGACCGAATTCAAGGTTATTGGAGACGATTACTTGGACGACGGCCAGGTTATTGCCTGGCGCTGCCTGTTGATCTCAGACGGCCGGATCGTTGCGGAAAATCGCTCCTTTATGTGGGACTGATATTGGCGGCTGGCGACAGCTTTCTTTGATCGTGCTCGGGCGTCTCACGGCGATGCTTTCATTAATGCGACTTTTGGTGGCCTGTGTTTCGAATTAATTCTGGAACTTCTGGAGTTCTGTGAGGTTTGACAGCATGCCTTTAGGGCTGGTATCCTTTTAGGAGCTAATTGTGGATTCATCTATTCAAGTAGGGGTAAGAGGCCCAACCATATGGGTGAAAGTCGAGGGGAGAGGTAGTTTTCTCAATAGCGGCAACCTGAAGGAGTTTGCGCGCGAGATGCTGGACCGTGGGTATCGCGAGTTTGTGGTGGATTTAGCAGATTGCGCGATGATGGATTCCACGTTCATGGGAACAATGGCCAGTGTGGCATTGCGGTTAAAGGAACTTGGTCGCGGCCATCTTCACATTGTTCATTGCGGGAATCGGAGCCAGGAGCTTCTCTCGGGGCTCGGCCTCGATCAGATATTTGATATTCATCCCAACGGCGCGCGAGCGCCTGAATGCGGAGCGTTCGAGCCAGCTCCCGCAGGCAACTCGCAAGAGGCCCGAAAACAGGAGCAGGCCGAAACAATGCTCGAAGCGCACGAGGCACTTTGCGAAGCGGCGCCGGAAAATATCTTTCGATTTAAGGACGTTCTCGATTTCTTAAGACAAGACCTTCATCGCGAGACGCCATTGAAGTAAGCTGGCCCTCCACGATGTGGCCGACTTTTCTCCTCGGACTGCTCATAGCGTCTGTTGCCGGTTGGATTGTGACCGGCTATCTCCAGACGCGGCGGATTCGCAGGTTAGAGAGGTCTCATGAAGAGATCCAGGTGGAGGAGACGCTCGTTTTTGATTTCCTGCACGGCCTTGGCGAAGCCTTCCGAGAGACGATTCGACCTCAGGAACTTCATCGGCTCATCGTCGAAGGCGCTACTCGCATTCTCGACGCGCACGGCGGCGCGCTTTATGTGACAGATCGCATGGGCGGGAAACTCACGCCGGCTTTCATCTCCAGAGGCTGTCCGCCATTGGTCGATATTCCGCCGAATATTTTGCAACAAGCGGCCGCCTCTCCCGTCGCTCTGGAAAAATTTCTCCGACTGCACACAATCGGCCCGAGTGAAGGATTGATTGGGCGCGTCTGGCAAACAGGACAGGCTGTTTGCTTGAACGAACTCTCCGATGCGCCGGAGTTGGCGAAATTGCGCGACAGCGCATTTGGCAGCAGGTCCATAATGGCGGCGGCGCTCCGGTATGGAGCTCAGGATCTGGGTGTCCTGGTGCTGGCGAATGGCCCGATGGGTGGGCCGTTTTCGCAGGCCGATTTCGTCGTTTTTAAATCGATCGCCGAGCAATCTGCCTTTGCGCTTTACAACGCGATTATTTATTCCATGGCCAATGAAAAAAAGCGGCTCGATCACGATCTCGAAATTGCGCGGGATATTCAGCGCATTTTGCTACCCTCGGAGGCGCCGGCCATTGATGGATTTCAGATCAACGGCATCAACGCGCCGGCCCGTCAGGTAAGCGGCGACTATTTCGATTACATCCAGGTAGATGAGGAGCGACTGGGCGTGGCAATTGCAGACGTTTCGGGCAAGGGCGTCCCAGCATCGCTCATCATGGCGATTTGCCGCAGCGTTTTGCGGGCTGAAGCGGCCCGGAACCCGTCTCCGGCAGATGTCTTACGAAAGGTGAATCGCCAGCTTTATCCTGACATTAAGGAAGACATGTTCATCAGCATGGCCTATCTCATTCTGGACCATCAGCGCAATGGCATTACCCTCGCGCGCGCCGGGCACGACGCGCCGTTACTCTACCGACGGAAGTCGCAAACTGTCACACCGATAAAATCGCCGGGAATGGTCGTGGGAATTGACAGCGGAAGCGTGTTTGATAGGCTTACAGTTGATTTCACCATCTCGCTCGAGCGCGATGATTGCCTCGTCCTCTACACCGACGGTGTGACCGAAACGTTAAATGCCGAGGGCGACGAGTTCGGGCTCGATCGTATGATGCAATCCATGCGCGCCAGCGCAAACGACAGCGCACAGGCGATTGTGAAGAAAATCATCGGAGACGTGCGCGACTTTACCGGCTCGGCGCCTCAAAACGACGACATAACGTTGATTGCTATCCGCAAAACATGAAAAAAATCCCAGTTTCCGAACAAAACGAACGAATGAAGCCATCGGCTTCGTCTGCGCCGTCGACAGTCACCGACCAAATCGATACGGACGATGCCATGTCTGGCTTGCAAGCCGATCTCGATCGGTTTCGCGATCTCGCGTTGCGCAGCCAGGCTGACTTCGAGAATTACAAAAAGCGCTCCGCGCGCGAAAAGGAAGAGGCGATCCAATATGCCAACAGATCGTTACTTGAGCGCCTGGTAGCAATTCTCGACAACTTCGAGCTTGGCCTCGCAGCTGCAAAAGAACAGGGCAAGCAATCGCCGATTTATTCCGGAATGGTTCTCGTCCAGAAACAACTGAACGATCTGCTCGCGGAAAATGGGCTGCAACCAATCGAGGCCGAAGGGAAAATGTTCGATCCGAACCTGCACGAAGCAATTGCGCATGAGCCGAGCGATCAAGTGCCTGAAGAGATTGTGCTGCGACAGACTCGTCGTGGTTATCGATTCAAAGACCGATTGCTGCGGCCTGCCAAAGTGGTTGTTTCCAGCGGCCCGGCAAACAAGTAAGGGTACTTGCTTGCTCCATCGCTGGATTGCATAGATCACGTACGACGTATCTGCCCCAAATGGAAACTCAGAAACGCGATTACTACGAGGTGTTGGGCGTTGGACGAAACGCCACCGCAGAGGAAGTAAAACGCGCCTATCGCAAACTCGCGGTCAAGTTTCATCCGGATAAGAATCCGGACGATCCGCACGCCGAAGAAAAGTTCAAAGAATTAGGTGAGGCGTACGATGTGCTCATGGACCCGGAGAAACGCGCGGCGTACGATCGCTTCGGTCACGCCGCATTTGCTTCCGGCGGCGCAGGTTTTGGCCGCGGTGCATTCCATGATCCGTTCGAGATTTTCCGGGAGGTTTTCGGCGGAGGCGGCTTTGGCGGCGGAATTTTTGAGACATTTTTCGGCGGCGGCGGCGCGCGGTCCGAGGATCGGCGACGCGGATCGGATTTGCGCTACGACATGGAAATCAAGCTGGAAGAAGCGGCTTTTGGAGCGGAGAAACAGATTGAAATCGAGAAACTCGATGCATGCGATAAATGCGGGGGCACCGGCGCGGAACCCGGTTCGCGCAGGACTCGGTGTCCCACTTGCGCTGGCCGTGGGCAGGTTGTCAGTTCACGTGGATTTTTTCACATTTCGCAGACGTGTCCCCGCTGCCACGGTGCCGGCGAGATTATTGAAAAACCGTGCCAGAAGTGCCGTGGCGAAGGCCGCGTCGAAAAACTGAGTCGTGTTAACCTGAAGATTCCCGCCGGAATCCGGGAAGGCACTCGATTGCGTTCGTTAGCCAACGGCGAAGCAGGCGTTGATGGAGGTTCGCCAGGCGACCTTTACG
>WNFW01001374.1_pt1 | contig 16356 bp, 13 predicted proteins | sample 5400131 | NCBI WGS metagenome assembly WNFW01 (sample SAMN13153362, study PRJNA577476) | soil metagenome | isolation source: 20 cm soil or saprolite under grassland replicate 1 | place: USA:California | collected 2016-06-15 | reverse complement strand
CGAAACATCCCCAGGATTCGAACGCGCCGGCAAGGCCGAAGCAAAAGCCCGCGCGCGATCCCGCCAAGCATTCGCAGAAAGATCCGGCCAGGCCCACCCGTGCCAAGGCGGCGCGGCCCGAGCAGCCGCCGACCGAGCCAGCGCTCGCCGACCTCCTCAATCCCGGTATCGGCCAGGGAACCGCGGGACCGGGCTCGCAGACGGGGCTGAAGCCGCCACCCGACAACTCATTCGACCGGCGCGCCGATTTCGCCGCCGCACACCGCGCGCGCAAATCGACACCGCAGGGATTAGGCGAGGCGCCGCAGGCGCCTTACCGGGGCGCTGAGCGGCTGGGCGAGCTCGATCCCGACCTGGCGAAGGCGCTCGGGCTCGACGACGAGCACGGCACGCCCGCGCAAACGGAAAGCGATGCGGGCGAGCCCGCGGCAAGAGCCTCGCGCTCCACCGCATTTCGCGGCATGACCGGCGCGGCTGCGACCGTGCGCGCGCTCGAAACGCTGCTGCGCGAAGGGCGGCCCGAATTCAGTACGCGGCCGTGGACCCCGCACCGCCCGGCGCGTCCGGAGAAATCGGAAGGCGGGCAGCGGCTGGTGGTCAAATCGGATTTTTCGCCCAAGGGCGACCAGCCGCAAGCGATCGCCGATCTCGTGGAGGGGGTCGGGCGGCACGATCGCACCCAGGTCCTGCTCGGCGTCACCGGCTCGGGCAAGACATTCACCATGGCCAAGGTGATCGAGGCGACGCAGCGGCCGGCGCTGGTGCTCGCGCCCAACAAGACGCTGGCGGCCCAGCTCTACGGCGAGTTCAAGTCGTTCTTCCCGGACAACGCGGTGGAGTACTTCGTCAGCTATTACGATTATTACCAGCCGGAGGCCTACGTCCCGCGCACCGACACCTATATTGAGAAGGAATCCTCGATCAACGAGCAGATCGATCGCATGCGCCACAGCGCGACGCGTGCGCTGCTCGAGCGCGACGACGTCATCATCGTGGCCTCGGTATCGTGCATCTACGGCATCGGCTCGGTCGAAACCTACTCGGCCATGACGTTCACGCTCAAGCAGCGCGAGCGTATCGACCAGCGTCAGCTCATCGCCGACCTCGTCGCCTTACAGTACAAGCGCTCCGCCGGCGATTTTTTCCGCGGCTCGTTCCGCGTGCGCGGTGATGTGATTGAGATTTTCCCTGCCCACTACGAGGACCGCGCATGGCGTGTCTGCCTGTTCGGCGACGAAATCGAGTCGATCCACGAAATCGACCCGCTCACCGGACAAAAGACCGACGAATTGGAATTCGTGAAGATCTACGCCAACTCGCACTATGTGACGCCGCGCCCCACCTTGCTGCAGGCGATCGCCGGCATTAAGCAGGAGCTGCGCTCGCGGCTCGCCGAGCTCAACACCGCCGGCCGTCTGCTCGAGGCGCAACGGCTCGAGCAGCGCACACTTTATGATCTCGAAATGATGGAGGCGACCGGAAGCTGCGCCGGCATCGAGAACTATTCCCGCTATCTCACCGGCCGCAAGATGGGCGAGCCGCCGCCGACGCTGTTCGAATACGTGCCCGATAACGCGCTCGTGTTCGTCGACGAGAGTCACGTCACGATTCCCCAGCTCGGTGGCATGTACCGCGGCGACTTCCGCCGCAAGGCGACGCTGGCGGAATATGGTTTCCGCCTGCCCTCCTGCATGGACAACCGTCCGTTGCGGTTCGAGGAATGGGACGCCATGCGCCCGCAGACGATGGCCGTCTCGGCCACGCCCGGCCCGTGGGAGATCGAGCAGGCGCACGGCATCTTCGCCGAGCAGGTGATCCGCCCCACCGGGCTGATCGACCCGCCAGTCGAGGTACGGCCCGCGCGCACCCAGGTCGACGATCTCGTCGGCGAGGTGCGCCAGGTCGCGGCGGCGGGCTACCGCGCGCTCGTCACCGTGCTGACCAAGCGCATGGCCGAGGACCTCACCGAATATCTGCATGAGCAGGGCATTCGCGTGCGCTACATGCATTCCGACATCGACACGCTCGAGCGCATCGAGATCATCCGCGATTTGCGCCTGGGCGCGTTCGACGCGCTGGTCGGCATCAATCTATTGCGCGAGGGCCTCGACATTCCGGAATGCGCGCTGGTCGCGATCTTGGACGCCGACAAGGAAGGTTTCCTGCGCAGCGAGACCTCGCTCGTTCAGACCATCGGCCGCGCCGCGCGCAACATCGACGGCCGCGTGATCCTCTATGCCGATACCGTGACGGGGTCGATGGAGCGCGCGATCGCCGAGACCAATCGGCGCCGCGAGAAGCAGGAAGCGTTCAACACCGCAAACGGCATCACGCCGGAGAGCGTGCGCCGCCAGATCGCCGACATTCTGGAGTCGGTCTACGAGCGCGACCACGTGCTGATCTCGACCGGCGGCGGGCTCGCCGGCATTGGCGACGAAGATGCCGCCACCATCGGTCATAATTTCGAGGCGGTGATCGCCGACCTCGAGACGCGCATGCGGGCCGCCGCCGCCGATCTCGATTTCGAGGAGGCAGCCCGGCTGCGCGACGAGATCAAGCGCCTGCGCGCCACCGAGCTCGCCGTACTCGACGATCCTACCAGCAAGGCCATCGCGATCTCGCGCAGTGGTTCACCCGCTCGCCGCGTACGGGGAGCGGGTGACGGCCCGCGCAAACCCACCCTCGACGAAATGGGCCCTGACCCAGCCAAAGAATCCAAGCCCTACCGGCCCGGCCCGCGCTCAACCTCCGGCCGCGCCGGTATGCGCGGCGGCTGGCGACCGCGCGGGCGGTAGCGCCGCTTCTTAGGTCCGTAGGTGGCACCACGTCTGCCGCTGTCACCCGCGGGCTTGACCACGCAAGTCGGATTTATCCGACTTGCGCACATAAATGTCCGAACTCGGGTAAACCCGAGTTCGGATGGTCCATCTTCTTCGCAAGAAATTTCGCGAAGATGATGGATTGCCGGGTCGAGCCCGGCAATGACGAATGCATTATGATGCGCGCTCGGATGACCACAAACGGAGCGTGTCATGCCCCGCGTCGTCGGCATCGATCACTTGGTGCTCAGCGTCGGCGATTTCGCGCGTTCGAAGGAGTTCTACCGCAAGCTGCTCGGCTTTCTCGGCTTCAAGCTCAAACACGAGTACGCGGACATGGCCGGCTGGAGCAATGGCAAGACGCTATTCTGGATCGCCGCCGCCGACGCGCAAGGCAGAAAGCGCAAGTATCGCAAGGGCGACATCGGCTTTCACCACTATGCGTTCGAGCTTTCGAGCCGCAAGGACGTGGATGCGCTCGGCGCCTTCCTCGAGCAGCACGGCATGAACGTGGTCGACCCGCCCGGCGAATATTACGGCCGCTCGTATTATGCGGTCTATTTCACCGATCCCGACGGCATGAAGCTCGAGGGCATGGTGTACAAGCCGCCGCCGAAGCCGCGCCGGGCCAAAAAGAAGAAATAGATTGGGATCACGAGTTTAAGCGTCGATCGCGAGTGCAGGGGCACTGGCCTCGTTCATCGCCTGCCTCTTGAGCGGGTAGTCCGGACTCTCGTAAAGCTCGCGGATGTCCGCGTGGCTGAACCGCGTCTCGTTGATCTCGATGACGGCGCCGAGCAAGGCCGGTGTCGGGAGCTCTTCCATGGCAAACTGGATTGCGTCCGCCGCCGTATCGAACCGCCGGTATTTGACCAGCTGCTTGGCCTTGCGGTTGCGCGAGGGAAACAGCTCCGCCGGCGCGCGGTAATCGAATTTCGTCATGGCACCTTATCTCCCAATAAAGCCGAAGACAGAATTTGAACCCTCGCTCTTCAGCTTGTTCTTTATATAGTGATTGATTGAGCTTAATCGAGGGCTCGCGAGGGAAGTGTGATGGCCACTTATTTCATCTTCGGTGCGGTCGGCCAGTGCCCGGCCTGCGCGGATCACCGTTTTTCGGGTCCAGCGATGCTCGCGCCGGAGACGAGCGTGACCTGTCACAACTGCGGCCACGCGTGTACCGTGGAAACCGCCGTGAAAACCGCGCTCGCGTCGGGCGCCGTGAAGAAGCTGAGCGACCATCGCGTGGTTCACGGACGTTGAAATCGGATCGTGGATTCGTAAACTACGCCATATATCAATCAGCAGAAGGCACGAGGAACGCCATGGCCAAAGGTCAAATGCGCAGCAACAAGGAGAAGAAGAAGCCGAAGGCGGACTGGAACAAGAAGAAGAAGGGTGGCCCCGCGCTCTCGCCGTTCGCTTTGGCGCGGGAGCCGATCCAGCCCGGGCAGAACCCGTTCGCGAAGAAGACCTAGCCGCCCGCCGGGGCGGCGCTACTCCGCGGCAATCGTCGTGCTTGCCGCGGAATGGTGAGCATAGGTTTTCCACGTCGGGCGATAGCATTCGTCCGCTTGATTGCCCCACGTCGTCCATCCTTCGCGCCTGCCGCGCGCAAACAGTTCAAGATAGGGCGCGGGGCTGCACGCCTCGATGAGCGCGTATTGCTCATCCGGCTTGCGCGAGTGCTCCCGTTTGCGCGTCGCCAACAGGTTCACCTGCCGCCGTCCTGGTGCGAGCGTGCGTGCGTTCTTGCCGCGCACGCCGAACAAGATGAGTTCCGTCACATTACGGAAGTAGAAGCCCACACCGCGCCCGTCGGACCCGCCATCCTTGCGCACTTTGTGCCACACGAGGTTGGATTTGTAGGTGAACCCCCACGCCTTCATCACCGCAAGCCCTTCGGGCAATAGCGCATTCGGGCACCAGAGATAGAGGTGCGCCGTCGGCGCGGCGAGCTGCTCCACCGGCAGCGCCAGGATCTCGTCGAGCCGCATGGTGCCATAGCGGGTGAGTCGCCGGTGCTCGGGAGCAATTTTTCCGGATTTATTGGTGAACCGCCACGGCGGATCGGCAAGGATGCTCGCGAAGCGGCGCTTCCCGAAGACCGTGAGCAAATCGTGTTTAATGACATCCATGCCGTGCACCTCGGGGCACTGTCGAAGCGGTAAAGAATGATAGTAGCGATTCCCTGGGATCCTAAACGCAGTTGGAGTCGGTTTCAGCGGTCCAAAGCAGCGTCGCGATCACCGCGTGCCCGTTTAGGGCACGCCGCCCCGCCCGATCGTCTGCGTCATCGACATGGCCTTCGTGCCCCGATCGCTCAAAAATCCGAGCGGCTGCGCCTGCGTGTCGTCGAACACGGCCGCGCTCAGCGGGCCGCCCATCACCGCGGCGGTGTCGAGGTTGAGGCGCCGCCGGCGCAGATCGGGGGTACCGGTCGGGAGCGGCGTGTGGCCGTGCACGATGAAGCGGCCGCAATCGACCTCGTCGCAATAGGTCAGGAACGGCTCGCGCATCCACAGCATCACCTCGGGCTCTTGCTCGGCAAGCGGCACGTCGAGATCGACTCCGGCATGCACGAAGAAGCGCAGCCCGTCGTCGTGGCAGAACGGCAGCGCTGAGAGCCAGTCGAGATGCTCCGGCGCGATGCGGCCGCCGCTGTAATTGCGCAGCGTGCTGGCTCCGTTGTTGGCGAGCCACAGCGGCACCGCATGCTCGCTCGCATGCGCGTCGAGCGCCATCTGCTCGTGGTTGCCGCGCAAGCAGACGATGGTGCCGGGCTGCGCCGCCTGGCGCCCGATGAGAAACTCGATCACGCTCCGGCTCTGCGGCCCGCGATCGATATAGTCCCCGAGAAAGACGTAGCGCGCCGGCAGCGCGCCGGCATGCGCCTCGCAAGCCGCCATCAGGCGGTTGAGCTTGTCGAGACAGCCGTGAATATCGCCGACTGCGAAGGTCAGCGGCGACTTGGCATCGGGGGGCATCTCGTCAGATCCGGACACGGTCTCCTGCGGCAACCACCATCGGCATGTTAGCCCGGCGCGCGCATCTTGTGCCCGAGAAAATGTCGACGGCAGAGGCGTTTACGGATGCGGCCGGATCGGCAAAAGCCACGGCGCGGACTCCATTCGACCGCGAAGTCGTCACATTCTCGTGCGGAAATTGACCAGTGGAGTTCTGCCCGCAGGGGCGCTGAACGGGGGTACCAATCATGACCTTTCTCAAGACGCGTGAGTCCGCTGATATCGACACGTCGGCGGAGACGGAAGTGGAAGGGGAGATCCGCGAATTCGTCCGCCGTGACGTTGTCGGCATCCGCCGCCAGCCGGAGAGCGACAGCGACCTCGTCGCCAACAATATCAACCAGCTGCTGCAGCGCGTGGCCGGGACTTCAGTTCAGGAGATCGACAAGCTGATCAGCGAGCTGCAGACGCTGCGCGACACGCTGCAAAGCGAGGCTGCGCGCGTGCAACGCGAGATCGTCGAATACGCGACCTTGAGCCAGGCAGCCCTGCAGTCGACGAAAATCATCGCCGAAAGCCTCACGCATTGGAAAAAGGTGCCCGACGCACCGAGTCTGCGCGACTAAGTAGCTCACTCCCACCACTTGCCACACGCGCGCCGGCCATCCGGCGCGCGATTTTTTTGTGGGTGCCTCTTACGGCGCCAGATTTACCCCCGTGTCCCGGATGCGGTGCAGCGCCATAGCGCGTCGAAGACGCACGTGAAAGCGCTCATAGCGGTGCACCGCTGATCCGGGACCGTGAGGGACCGTGGCGGTCCACGCAAGTCGGGTGTACCCGACTTGCGCGCATTTGAACGCCGATCTCGGGTAAACCCGAGATCGGTGTCTGCAGCGCACTCCCATAGCCCGCGAAGACGGGCGTGAACGCCCTTGAGGTGCTGCGCTGCGCGCCCGGGACACCTTCTCGCAAAAAGGCCCCGCCGGCGGCGCCCGGCGAGGCCTAGTCGAGGGAGGAAACGCCCAAGAGGGCGATGGTAGAACCACTACCACCATCACCGATCGCTCGGTGACGTCGCCAGCATACGCGCGAGCTGCCGGGCCGAGCGTGAAGCAGCTCACATTGAAAGGACGATCTGCGCCGACTGTGTTTGCGCGAGCGGCGGCACTGGCGCCGCTTAGACCTTGACCTTCTCGTCTTCTACGACGCGTTTGACCGCCGCACGCTTGAGCATGCGATCCTTGAACGCCGTGTAATTCTTGAGCTCGCCCATCGGCAGCTCGCGCCGCACGCCCCAGGTATAGAACACGAAGCCGTAGGGATCGACCACGGAGTATTTGTCGCCGAACCATTCGCGCCCGGCTAGTTTGCCGTCGATCTGCTTCAGATAGCCGTGGAAGCTTTTGAGCCCCGTTTCTTTCAGCGTGGGGAAGGCGGACGGGTCGGCGGCGTAGCGCTCGGGCCGGCCGACATGGGCGTGCGCGGGATGCACGCTCGCCGCGAAGAAGCCGATCAGCGACAGCGCTTTGGCTTCCGCCACCGCATCGGACGGCCATAACCCGAAACGCTTGCCCAGATAGGGCAGAATGGCGGTGTTCTCCGCCAGCGGCTCGCCGTCGTCGAGCTTGAGCGCGGGCACGCGTCCCTGCGGGTTGATCTTGAGGTACCCCTCGGTGCGCTGCTCGCCGCCGGCGAGATCGACCTTCTGCGGCTGATACTTCTCGCCAGTCTCTTCCAGCACGATGTGCGCGGCCATCGAACACGCGCCCGGCGCATAGTACAGCGTCAACATTGCGAAACCTCCCTGTGTCACACGCGCAGCGTCGTAACGCTAAAGCGCGGGTGGATCATAGGAGGACGCCAAGCGCCATTCCAGCGCGAGCACGCTCCTCTCCCGTGCGTAGTGCGCAGGGCAGCGTGTTCTCGCCCCCGAGGTGCCGCTGCACCTCCGCAAACGCTGAAGAAAAGTTACGGCAGCAGCTTGTAGCGCGGGATCATCGCCACCACGAGGCGGCTCGCCGGCTCGATTACGACGATTCGGTCATCGAACTTCACGAATTTGTGCCCCTGCACGAGCGGAATGTCACGGGTGACGGCGGCGGGCAAATCCTGCATCGGCACTCCGGCAGGAAGCGCATCGGCAACCGTGGGCGCCTGCGCCTGCGCGACCGGCGCGTCCGCGATGCCCATCACGCCGTCGTAGATGCGGCCGCGCTGCTCATCGCTCAGCGCGAGCTCCGCTGGCGCGTGGTTGTCGCGGGGCGAACTTCCGGTGGTCTCATCCATCGCCCAAGCATCCTGGTCAGCGATCCCGCGATATCTGTTATCGGCCACGGCGAGGGCGACGCAGGCAGCGAGCGCCATCATGATCGCGCCGCGCCGTGCGGGTCGGCCGAAATACCCCATGACACCTCCTCCGAAGCCTAAGCTCCAAAGGCTAGAATTGGCACTCTCCCTGCAGCCTTAACGCATGAGGCCTTCGCTGCGTTTCACGGCCGAGTGTTGCGCGCAAGCCTCAGGCCGGCGAGTCGCGGTTTTGCATGATCCCAGCCTTTTCAACGCATTGGCCGCGGCATCAGCGTTAACCATTGCGCCAACCGCGCTTGGATGCACCGCGGTCTCGGCCCTCGATCATTCGGCCCACAAAATGCCAAGCCCATGGTGTTCGATGAAAAGGCAAAGGTGGAAGCGGACGATGCATCGGAGGCGGATATTGTACCTGTGGGCGTTCGCGCTGGCGCTGCTGCCGAGCGCGTTGCGGGCGCAGGAACCCGATACCGCCAACGAGTCGGCGGCGGTCGAGCTGCCGGCCGACGCGCCGCTCGATCTCTCCACGCCGGAGCTCGACCCGGGCAAACTCACGCCCACAACGCCATTTGCGGAGAAACCGGCTGCATCCGATTGGGCCGGCAAGGTCGGCGTCGACTACAGCAAGCCCGCCATTCCCGCGGTCACATTCCAGCCGGAGCAATTGCTTGCCGGCGCGGTGCCGGATCAATCCAACGGCGTCGCCTGGGCCACGATCACCGCACCCGGACTCGAGTCTCCGCTCGGCTGGGACAAGACCTCGATTGAGACGCGCGTCGATCCCGCGCAGGAGCAGAGTAAGCTCGGCACCACGTTGAGCCGTTCCGTGCCGATCGATGACACCGTCTCGTTGACGCTGCAGAACGGCGTCTCGATTATCCGGCCGCTGCCGAACGCGAGCGGCCAAGTCCACGGTTGGGCCACCAGTCAGGCGCTGCGCTTCAACATCCTGCCAACCGACACGAGCGTGTCGTTCGGGGCCGACATTTCCAGCAGCGACGACAAGTGGCTGCGCACGCTGAGCGCCGAGCAGAAGCTGTTCGGCGGCCCCTTCAGGGTCACCGGCTCGGTGAGCGAGACCGGAACCGGCGATGTATCGAAGAGCCTCAAGGCCGGCTTCAAGCACAACTGGTGAGCTTGGCGGCAATCGCGCCCGGGCAGACCGGCTTGTTGCGCGTTCATCTCGTCGGAATCCGCTCTGGTGCGCCGAGCCTACCCTTCGTAGGGTGAGCCCAATTGGCGGCCCATGGCCGCGCAAAAAAATCAGCCGGAGGAGCGCGCATGCCCACACGCAGGCAGCTTGCCGTACTGACCAGCCTGGCGCTGCTCTCGATCGCCGCGCCCGCTGCGGCACAAACCTTCGACGATTTCCCCAACCGCCCCATCCGCATCATCGTGCCGCAAGCCGCCGGCTCCGGGGTCGACCTGCAGGCGCGCGTTTTGGCGCAGAAGATGGGCGAGCTGTGGGGCCAGCAGGGTGTCGTCGACAATCGGCCGGGCGCGAACGCCATCATCGGAATGGATGCCGGCGCGAAGGCGGCCCCGGACGGCTACACGCTGATCTACGCCCCGGTAAGCGCGGTGACGACCAACGCCTTCATTTACAAGAAGCTTCCCTACGACACGTTTCGCGACTTCCTGCCGATCACGCAGACCACGGCCAATCCGCTGGGCGCCGTGGTCAATCCCGCGTCCGGCATCAGTTCGATCAAAGATCTCGTCGCGCGCGCCAAGGCCAATCCGGGCGGGATCAATTATGGCTCGTTTGGCATCGGCAATATGACGCACCTGATGGGCGTGCTGCTGTCACTGGCCGCCGACATCAAGATGACGCATGTGCCTTATCGCGGGCAGACGCCCGCGATCACCGACGTGGTTGCCGGACAGATTCCGCTCGCATTCACGACCACGGCCGGGGTGTCGGATCTCGTCGAAACCAAAAAACTCGATCTCATCGCCACGTTCGGCGAAGCACGCGACGAGCAATTTCCGCAGACGCCGACCGTCGTCGAGTCCGGCTATCCGAGCGTCATCGTGGTAGGCTGGAGCGGCCTGTTCGCGCCCGCCGGCGTGCCGCCGGCCATCGTCAGCCGCATCTACGACGGCATGGCGAAGGCGCTCGCCATGCCCGACGTCAAGGATGCGATTTTTCGCCAGGGCTCGAAGGCCGTCAGCAGCGGCAGCCCGCAAGCGTTCGAGCGCTACATCAAAGCGGAAACGGAAAAATTCCACCCCGTCATCAAGGCTGCCGGCCTCGAAGGCTCGCAGTAAATGCCCTACGTCGAGAAGACGCATCGCTTCGGCTTGCTGACTCCGTCCTCCAACACGGTGCAAGAGCCGGAATTTTCCGCGCTGCTGCCAGAAACCATCTCGCTGCACACTGGTCGTGTCGCCTATCGCGACATCACCCCGCAAGAGCAGATGCGCTGCGTGCGCGAGCTCGAGACGGAGAGCCGCAAGCTCGCCGACGCCGAAGTCGATGTGATCGTGTTCGCGGCAACCGCCCCGACACTGCCCAAGGGCAAGGGCTACGACCGCGAGCTGATCAAGCGCATGCAGGATGCTTCGGACCGGCCCGCCACGACGGCGGCGACCGCCTTCGTCGACGCGCTCACGCGACTCGGGGTCGGGAAGATCGCGATCGCCGCGCCCTGGAGCAAAACTATGGACACGCCCATGGTCGCTTTCATGCAGGCGAGCGGCTTTGAAGTAGTCAACAGCGAGGTCGCCGGATACGTGGCGGGAGTCGACCTCGGCCGCGCCGGCTCGCAGGCGGCCTACGAGCTGGGCCGCCGCGCCGACCGGCCCGACGCCGAAGCCGTCATCATGCCGGGCGGCAATTGGCCCGCCGTGAGCGTCGTCGAACGGCTGGAGCGCGAGCTCGGCAAGCCCGTGCTCGCCAACAACGCCGTGAGTCTGTGGGCGGGCCTGCGCCTGCTCAAATGCGTTGAGCGCATTCCCGGCTATGGCGTGCTGCTGCGCGACCACTTAACGGATTAGCGGCTGTCTGCACGTTGAGAGCCGCGGGTCCGGGCACAGCGCAGCAGCTGAAGCGCGTTCACGCCCGTCTTCGCGGGCTATGGGGTGCGCTGCAGACCCGATCTCGGGTTTACCCGAGATCGGCATTAAAAGTGCGCAAGTCGGGCAAGCCCGACTTGCGTGGACCGTTACGGACTGAGTTCTTGGCGGTCCCGGATCAGCGGTGCACCGCTTGCGCGCTGCACCGCATCCGGGACACAGAGGCAATTCGATGAAGATCGTTATTCCCGATGACTACCAAGATATGGTCGACCGGCTCGAATGTTTCTCGCTGATCCGCCAGCACGATGTCGTCCGCTATCGCGTGCCGGCGCGCGATTTGGCCGAGCTCGTTGAGCGGCTCGGTGATGCCGAGGTGGTCGTCGCGATTCGCGAGCGCGTGGAATTTTCCCGCGCGCTGCTCGAGCATCTGCCGAAGCTCAAGCTGATCGGGCTCGTCGGGCGCAATTCCAGAACAATCGATTTCCCCGCCTGTACTGAGCTCGGCATTGCGGTCGCCACTGGCGAGAGCAATTCACCGGTCGCGCCCGCCGAGCTCTCGCTTGCCTTGATCCTGGCGTCGCGCCGCAACGTGGCGCTCGAGGCCGACCGTATGCGGCGCGGCGAATGGCCCTGCACGCTGTCGCATCGGCTGCGCGGATCGACGCTCGGCATTTACGGGCTCGGCGCCATCGGGCAGCTGGTCGCCGAGGGGGGCCGCGGGCTCGGAATGGAGGTTCTGGTCTGGGGCCGAGACTCCTCGCTGGCGAAAGCCGCCGCGGCGGGCTACGCGCGCGCTCCTAGTAAGCAGGCCCTGTTCGAGCGGTCCGACGTGTTATCCCTGCACGTGCGGCTCACGCGTCACACACGCGGGATCGTCGGCGCCGACGATCTCGACCGCATGAAGCCGACCGCACTGATCGTCAATACCGCGCGCGCCGAGCTGATCGCACCCGGCGCTCTGGTGGCCGCACTACACAAGGGCCGCCCCGGCTATGTCGCGGTTGACGTTTACGAGCACGAGCCGGTTGCGGATCATCCGTTCCTAAGCATGCCGAACGTTCTCTGCACGCCCCATCTCGGCTGGGCGGAATGGACGAATTTCGAACTCTATTTCCGGGAGACGTTTGAGCAGATCGTCGCCTATGAACAAGGCCGTCCGATGCGCCTTGCCAATCCGGAGGTGCGGCCGCGCGCGTCTGACCGACAAGCTCCTGTCTCAACCAGGGGTTGAAACGAGGGACTGCAGGCCATAAATGCCCTTTATCGATCCCATTAAAACAATCATTTTGTGTCCAGGTCCCTTTCGGTCGATAATGGCGAAGTCGCCGAAACCCGCTATAGCGAAAAGCTATGGAGGCAGTTGATTCTGCAGGAAATTCCGGGACTGACGGCGAACCAGATAAAGCGCATTTTTGTGATGGCAATCACGGCGCCGAAGCGACGATCGCGATACACTCCAATGGACGCACGGAGAATGCTCGAGATCGCCTCTTCAGCCACTCTCTTGTGCGCCGGGCGGCTTGCCCCGTCGGTGCTCAAAACTCGGTGAAAGCGAAAAGCTAAGCTGAACCCGCGTCGAGAAATTTTCGACCAATCGTGTGAGGCAGCTCACACTGCACGGCGGGAATGCCTGGCATAATAGCTCGTCACCGGTACGCACGGGTTCAAGTAGCGGTTGTGGTCAAACGGCGGATGCGCCGGGAATAGAGTTGCGCGCATCACGGAGAATTTGCGTAACGGAGTAGTACGCGCCGGCGAGGCGCCGCAGAGCCTCGAGGTTTAGCACGGCGGCAGCGAATCGGTGTCTGCGGGAAGACGGCCCCAGGGTTGGGTTTCGGTGAACGACCTGAAAGGGTGAGATCGTGTTTCACACGCGGGGTGAGACGTTTGACGTGCGCGACGGCGCAGCGGCGATAGCCGTTGAGCCGGATAGCGCCGTCGTGACCATCCCCGACGCGCACTTCCTCTTCACCGCCGATTTCCACCGCAAAGGGCCCGACCTCGTCCTGACCGGAGAGGATGGCCGCAAGGTCCTCATCCCCGACTATTTCCGGCACGAGAAACAAGCCGACCTTGCTTCGCCGGAGGGCGCGCTCCTGTCCGCGAGCCTGGTCGAGATTCTTGCTGGCTCGCGTGCGCCTGGCCAATACGCGCAGGACGGGCAAGCCGGCGCGTCGGCCGCGCCGCAGCCGATCGGCCGCGTCGAAACCCTCACAGGTTCGGCGAGCGCCGTGCGCAACGGCATCGCCATCGAGCTCAACGTCGGCGATCTCATATTTCAGGGCGACGTCGTCCAGACGCGCACTGATTCAACGCTGGCCATTGCGTTTTCAGACGGCAGCGCGTTCACGCTCAACGAAAACGCGCGCATGGTGCTCAACGAGTTCGTCTACGACCCGAACAGCACCGCGAATTCCGCAGTGATCAACCTGGTGCAAGGGACGGTGAGCTTCATCGCCGCCCAGGTCGCCAAGACCGGCAATATGCGGGTCGAGACGCCGACCGCCACGATGGGTATTCGCGGCACCTTCGTCACGGTGTCGGTGTCTTCAGTGGACGGCAATACCGTTGCGTCGCTCGGAATGGAGACTGATTCATCGTGGCGGCAGTATGCCGGCGCGTTCACCTTGACCAACCGGATCACCGGCAACCAGGTCACGGTGAACAACGTCAACAGCATGTTCTCCGTGTCGCCGCTGGGGAGCATCTCGGAATCGGCGAAGCCTGCGGCCATTGCAGCCATCGAGGCGGCGACGTTCCAGGCGCTCGTGCCGGTGGTCGCGGCCGCCGCGAACTTCGGGCCCACGGCACCCACGCAGGGCGCGAATCCAAACCTGAATCAAGGGCAGAACCAGACACAAAATGACCCGTCGAGCCAGAGCACCAGTTCGACGGGCAGCCAGTCATCGGGTTCGAGCGGTTCGGGCGGTTCGAGCGGTGCTGCCGACAAGCCGGCCGACAAGCCAGTCACTGTTGCGCTCACGCCGACGACGACGCCCACCGACACGGCGCCAACCGGTCAGACCAACACCACGCCCACCACGACCGGCACCACGACGCCGATAACTACGGTGGTGACGCCGGACAGTACCCCGCACATCACGCCGACGGGGACCACCACGAATGTGAGCGACACCGAGACGGCAAGCGCCCAGGCCGGCGGCTTCGACATCATGTCGCACGTCAGCGTGGCCAATCCGGGCTCGCCGACCGGCTATGTCAACGGCAGCGGAACCTTGGTGTCGGCGACGCTGTCAGCCGGCGTGCCGGCGGCGCTCACCAATCCGGCATTCCTGGCCAGCTTGGTGAGCGTCGACTCCAATGGGACCGTCCACTACGACAACAGCAAGTTCAGCTTCCTGGCAGCAGGGCAGTCGCTCTCTTACACCATCGCCTTCAACGTCCAATCGGGCACCGACACACTGCATCTGACGCTGACCTTCACGGTCAACGGCATCAACGAGGCGCCGACCATCACTCTGCACGCCGGCGATGCCGTATCCGCGACGATCGTTGATGATATCCATGCGACGGTGCTGCATACCGAGGGCACGCTGTCGTTCACTGACGCGGACGCCAGCGATTCCCATACGGTTTCGGTCGCGTTGAAGTCCGGCCATTCGATCGGCACCTTCGTTGCCGGCGTCATCGTAGATACGGCGGGATCGGATACGACCGATCCGAGTGTCGCTGGCGACATCGGCTGGATTTTTGCCCCCAACAAGGCGCAGGCGCAGGCGCTGGCCGCGGGCGAGACCGACACCGAGGTGTACACCGTCACGTTGAGCGACGGGAACGGCGGTAGCACGAGCCAGGACGTGTCGGTCACCGTGGTCGGCGTCAATGACGCGCCGACGATCACCACCGCCTCGACCACGGCCACGGACGCGTTCCCCGAGCAGCCTAGCACTACCGGCTCGACGACTCAGGATCAGGCCTCTGGAAATATTGCGTTCGCCGACCCCGATCTTACCGACACGCACAGCGTGACGCAGAGCGGCCCCGTCTTTGCGTGGTCGGGCGGGGCGCTGACCGACGATCAGAAGGCGGCGCTGACGGCGGCGGGCACGCTGGCCTTGGTCAAGGCCGACAGCACCGGCACCGGCGCGGGGTCGGTGGCGTGGAGCTACAAGGTAACCGACGCGTCGCTCGATTTTCTGGCGAAGGATGAGACGCTCACCGTCACTTACAACGTGACGATCAACGACGGTCACGGCACCACAGCCGCGCAGCCGGTGACGGTGACGATCACCGGCACCAACGACACGCCGACGATCGTTGCTGGCTCGACCACCGCTATAGGCGCCATTACCGAGGACGCGCAGGGCCACGAGACCGGGCACGAGACCGCCGCCGGCACGATCGCCTTCAACGACGTCGACCTAAACGACACGCATACGGTCAGCCACGAGGCACCACTCTTTGCATGGTCGGGCGGGCCCTTGAGCGACGGTCAGATCGCGGTGCTGGCCGGGTCAAGCACGTTGACCCTGGTGGAGGCCGACAGCACCGGGACCGGTGCCGGCTCGGTGGGGTGGACGTACCAAGTTGACGACAGCGCGATTGATTTCCTCGCCGCCGGCGAGACGCTGACCGTTGCCTACAACGTGACGGTTACGGACAATAACGGCGCAAGCATAACGCAGCCTCTAATGCTAAGCGTCGCCGGCACTGGGACCAACGATGCGCCGGTGATCATTGCCGAATCGACGACGGCGACCGGCACAATCCCCGAACTGGCCAATATGACGGGCTCGACTGCGATCGACAGTGTCTCCGGCACGATCGCGTTCAAGGATGTCGACCTAAACGACGCGCACACCATGAGTCAGTCTGCGCCGACTTTTGAGTGGTCGGGCGGCACGCTGACCGACGATCAGAAGGCGGCGTTGACCGAGGCGAATACACTGACACTGGCTGAGACCGACAGCAGCGGGACCGGCTTCGGGTCAGTGGCATGGACCTATTCGGCGGCAGACGGTGCGTTCGATTTCCTGGCGAAAGGCGAAACGCTCACCGTCCAATATACCGTGACGGTTGATGATGGCCACGGCGGCCCCCCTGCCAGCCAAGCAGTAACGGTGACCATCACCGGCGCCAACGACCAGCCGGCGGTTTCCGCGGCGATCAGCTCGACGCACTCCGAGGACGATGCGCCCTACAGCGTCAACCTGCTGACCGGCGCCTCCGACCCCGACAGCAGCGACGTGCTGCATGTGGATGCCAACAGCGTGAGCGGCCTG